>Ga0190314_1000343_pt1 | contig 16624 bp, 10 predicted proteins | sample 4870071112_MG_FD_165055 | JGI IMG/M metagenome (GOLD analysis project Ga0190314, IMG submission 165055) | Hydrothermal vent sediment bacterial communities from Southern Trench, Guaymas Basin, Mexico - 4870-07-11-12_MG | ecosystem: Environmental > Aquatic > Marine > Hydrothermal vents > Sediment ...
ACACCGCACTCGCCGCGGCCAGTATATTGGCGCCCTTCCTCACCACTATGCCAGCGGTTTCCACATTTATTCCCCCATCAACCATAACATCCCCTTTGAAGAAATCCCTTATCTCTGTGATTTTATCCGATGCCCACTCAATGAATTTCTGTCCCGAAAATCCCGGATAAACGGTCATAACGAGAATGTAATCATAATCAAAGTTTTCCAGAACATTTGGAGGAGTATTGGGATTCAAGGCCACACCAACTCTGAGACCCAAATCTCTGAATTTTTTCACGGCTTCTTTCGCTGTTTTGCTCTCAACATGTACGGTAGCCCAATCCGCTCCACTCTGCGCGAAATTTTCAGCGTATCTTGCAGGATCTTCAATCATTAGATGTACTTCCACAGGTAGAGATGTGGACCTCTTCACCCATTTTACAACCACAGGCCCCATAGTTATGTTCGGCACGAAATGACCATCCATAACATCCACATGAATCAAATCGGCGCCACCTTCCTCGCATTTCCTTAGCTCTTCACGAATACACGATAAATCTGCGGATAGAATGGACGGCGCTATCTTTATCCTCATAAACCTAGGAAATTGTTAATAGGATTTAATACTTTCTTAAATTTGCTTATTTGCAGGAAAGAGAGTATTGTATTAGAATAGATCGTTCCAATCAAAAGTTTGGATGTTCATTTTCTCGCATAATTTTTTTGCTGCCTCAGTAAAACCGTTCTTTGAGAAAAAGTACATTTGTACATTGTTTCCGAATTCTAACTCAACTTTTTTGATGAAATGAACAACATCTCTATATGTAGTGGGTTTGTTTTTCCACTTAATTTCAAGCACATGGATTTTTTTGTTGAAAACCACACCATCAAATTCTGTATCGCCCCTTCTGTAAGGTTTAAAATCTATACCTAGGGTCTCTCTTATCTTTTCCCGGACTAGCGCCTCACTGGCTAATCCTAGTTCTCTTTTTATCTTCATATATTTTTCTTGAAGTTCTGCTATTAGTTCCTCTAAAAGTTTCTCTCTCTTTAAGTCAGCTGCATTTATGCCCAAGTATGTTTTGGCAAGCCAGAAGCGCATAAGTTTATCTCTAAAGTAATATCTATCATTTTTTCTTACAATAAGGTCGGTTTTTAATAGGAATTTTAGATAGTTAGATACTTCACCAGTTTTTTTCTTTAATTTGTTAGAAATTTGAGTTAGAGTTAAACCCTCTTCCTGTGCTAGTATAAGCAAGATTTGTCTATGAACCGCCCCCCTATATGCTCTTGATAGTGATTCATTGAAAACATAGTCAAGATGCATATAAATATCCCCTTTTTCCGTTAGGACTTCGGTTAAAAAAGAGTAGTACAGATTTCTACGATTAACTTTTTCCCAACCATCTTCAAATATCCGTCTACATAATGATATTACATAAAAAGGATGTCCTTGAGTCAAGTCATAAATTAAGTTTAGTGCTGAATTCGTTATCTTTATTTCCTTCTTTTTCAAAAGTGATTCCGCAAGTTTGATTGTATCTTCCTTGGGCAAACCTTTCAAATAAATTTTTCTGAATTGACCAAAAAATGGATTTTTTGGAGATAGAATTTCTTCCATCATTCTAATAGCGGATCCTGATATGAAATACGCTACATTTTCTTGTTTTTCGGTGATTGAACGCATGGTTTCTAAAAATCTTTTAAAATGCATCACTTCTTGAAATTCATCAAGTATTATTACAGCTTTAGATCTTATTTTATCCAAAGCTAACTCTTGCATCTCAAAAAGCACATCAATTTTATTTTCAGATTTAATTGCTTTAATCTCTTTTTCAATACCAATTTTTGACGATGCAATGAGCAGATCATCCCAAGTAATCAAGTCACTTTTTTCAATAAATTTTCCAGAAAACTTATAGATTTCGTAAATTAGCTCTCTTGTATAAGCGAAAATAAAAGATTCTTCATTTCCAATTCTCTGTAAATTTAGATAGGGTATAATCCCTTTAGTATTTTCTTTGAATTTAAGTAAAAGTTCCGTTTTTCCAATTCTTCTGGGGCCTATTACAGCCACATTAATTCTATCTCCTTGCTTTAATGATTCGTACGCAAAGCATAACAATTGCAATTCTTTTTCCCTATTCACGAACATAATATCACCTTACAATTTTATGCATAAAACTGTAATGCATAATTGTTTAATATATTTTCGGTTAGTGATTGTATTGTCTGTTTGGAATATAAAAACCACATGCAATTTTTAATATATAACTATGCAATATGGGTATTGTAGGAGTTGATTGTATGAACGAGGAGATTGAGAAAAAAGCGAAAGAGCTTGGAAAAGCAATAGCCTCTTCTGAGGAGTACAAAAGATATGTGGAAGCGAGGGAAGAGGTTGAAAGAGACGAGAAGATGCAGGAATTGTTTGGACGATACGAGCAACTTCGCGATGAATTTTACCAAGCGCTGGAGAGCGGACAAGGAAACGAGGAATTGCTTGGAAAGATAGATGCATTGGAAAAGGAAATATCCTCAAATCCAAAAATGAAGGAGTATATGGAAGCGGAAGCAAATTTCAAGAAATTGATAGACAAGGTCAACGAGAAGATAGCCGAGGGGATTCAGGAATAATTTCCAGGGAGAAATCAACGATCTTTGCGTTCTTTGTCACATAGCCAGAGGATATTATATCCACGCCTGTGGATGCGTAATCTCCAACATTTTCCAGAGTAATTCCCCCCGATACCTCCACTAGAAAATTCCTCCTATCCCCGACAATATCCATAAATTTTTTCACATCGGAAACCGAAAAGTTGTCCAGCATCACTATATCCGCTATTTTTGAGATTTCAAGAGCATCATCAACCGTGGAAACCTCAACCTCTATTTTGTGGGCAAAATCCCAATTTTTTATATTTCTCACAGCCTTTTCTACATCAAGAATCTTGCGATGGTTGTCCTTGAACATAAACATATCCCCAAGTACGAGGCGGTGTATGGCGCCACCTCCTATTCTAACCGCTTCCTTATCCAGAAATCTCAGAAGGGTTTTGCGCGTCGCTGCGAAAATAGTTTTGGAAGATTTTTCTTTTATTTTATCTACGAATTTTCTGGTTAATGTTGCTACTCCGCACATCCTTCCCAGTACATTGAGTACCGTGCGCTCAACTTTTAGTATTTCCTTGCCTTTACCACTAAGAATAGCGATTCTTCCTTCACTAATCCACTCCCCGTCCTTTGCCAGAAATTCGCAGTGTATTTCTCTCCTGCGCAGAAATTCCGTTATTATCTCCACTCCAGCCAAAACGCATCTTTCGTTGCATATTATTTCTGCGGAGACATCTTTATCGCCTATAACCTCCGAAGTTGGGTCTCCGAGCATAAGGTCCTCGGCGAGAAGGAACTCTATTTCCCTAAGACAGTTTTCCATATACATTTTCAAACCCCCAAAATTATTGTATTTTCTTCGCATAAATCGTTCAAAACTCTGATGAGGGAGAGACAGGCGAGATAACTGGTTCTCGGGTTGTAGGGTGAGGGTTCGTTCTCCACGGTTATCTCCATTCTTCCGAAGGAACCTTCACATATTATTCTATGAGTATTTCTCTTGGCGTTGGGATCAGCTATAACCTCTACATCCACTATTTTTCCAGAAGCCAAAGAGAGCAGGGCGGCAACATTCATACTCTTTGGAAATTTTTCCACTGCCTCCCTAGCACTTCCAGAAAAAATTACTTTCCTTTCTTTGACATCCACGCCTAGAGTTCTGGAGGGCTTTGTGGTTACAATTTTTATCTTTGCATCCTCTGGAAGGGCTTTTATCGCGTCTATTCCTCCAATCGCCCCGGAAGGAACTATAATCCTCGCTCGGGTTCTACGCGAGATTTTCATTAGATTTTTCCTTAAATCATCATCAAGAAGGGCTCCCACGCTCATAACCACGAAATCCTTTCCCGCAGAGAGAACTATTTCTCCGTATTCTTTAACCGCTTGGATGGAAGCTGCCTCAACAACGATATCCACAGTGCTGAGCATTTTTTCCACAGTCATATATGGAATTCCCAACTCTTCACACCTCTCCCTTTGATAATCATAAGCACAAACTATCTCTCCCCTCAACTTACCACTTTTAGCTGCTTCCACAAGAACGCGGAACATATTTCCGCATCCTATAACTCCTATTTTTTTCATCATTACGGAGAATGGTGGAGAAGGGATTAAAGTTTTCTGAAAAACAGTGGGCCCGCCCGGATTCGAACCGGGGACCTCCGCGTTGTGAGCGCGGCGTCATAACCTCTAGACCACGGGCCCCTAAGGTTGGGAAAAACCTTATTGAATTTAAAACTTGTGAAGGAGTAAGATATGAAGATGAAGCGAAATTATCATATAGCAAAATTAAGATTAAACATCTAGGGATATGGAGAGTCAGAAAAAAGCATTTATGGTAGTTGCGGTTATAGCTATCATTTGCAGTTTAATGAGTACACAGTATGTAGTGAGTAGGACAAATATGCTAATAACCATTGACGCTAAAGGTGCATATATAGTTCTTGGCGGTGTGGATAGAGTTGTGGAGGGAGGAGGAACTACATCCTACGTGCTTCAGAATAATACGGGGAATTACACATTGAATTTTGGTTCGTGGTTGCACAATACAACAAAAATATACACGGCTGCAATCGTTGTGGTAAATAGAGAGCCGTATCCTATTTATTTATATAAAGCGGACATCTCCACACTCTCGGGAGTGAAAATATATATCTGGGCACATCCGAACGCCACAAAACTCCCAGAAGCTTTTAGAGATCACAGTGCAGAGGATACCGGTAGGTGGGTATATAATCTCACGGATCCCTCCGAACATTATGCTTGGAAGATTGGGGCATCCCCCACTGCCTACGATAAGAATACTGTTGTGGTAAGATTATACAACCTATCAGGTACTGGAGCATATAGGGACACATCTTTGTCTTGGGTGAAAAGCGGTACAGGATATATCTGGGCACTACCTCAATTTGATATAGCAAGCGATGGCACAATCTTTGAAGGGGCAATACCCGGATGCTCAAATTGTGTATTTATATATGTGAAAATAATGATAACAAACAATACTCAGGTTAACAATATATACGCATCCTTAAAACTGTATTTCTCAAGCTGTGTACCACCAGGATATACTGAGATTTCTTCTTCTTGGTGGAATACTGATTGGAAATGCAGGAGACCGATAACAATTCAAGAAAACTCAGGAAACAATTTGATAGATTATCAAGTCGCAATAAATATAACCTACGATAGCGATATGAAAACAGATTTCAGCGATTTGAGATTTACTTGGAAGCCAAGAACCTGGTGGAACACAAGTTGGCAATTCAGAAAACCGATTATAATTTATGAGCAAAGTGGGAATTCGCTTATAGATTATCAAGTCGCAATAAACATTACTTATAATTCACATATGCAACCGGATTTTGACGATTTGCGCTTTACTTGGTTTAACGAAACGAGTAATGAAGAGCAGAAAATTCCTTACTGGATAGAATCAAAGAGTGATGGTAATTGGGCGTATGTATGGATAAAAATTCCTGAAATTCCTGCGAATGGTCAAGCAATGGTTTATGTTTATTATGGTAACACGACCGCTGTTACAAGTGAAAGTGACGGAGATGCAGTTTTTGAGTTTTTTGATGATTTTGAAGGAACAAGCTTGAATACGAGTAAATGGGTTGCCTATGCTGATGATTACGCGGTTTCTAACAGTATTTTACGAATTAATAAAGGAGGCATTGAACTAACAAGCGCCTTACCCTTTAACATTCAGGATGGTTATATAGTTGAGACCAAAATTAAACATGAGGTCTCAGCTACTAATTATGGGGGTGTTCTTCCTGAAGTAGCCTCTTCCTCATATACAGCAAGCGGTAATGCTAATGCAGACGCAACAATACTATATATGAGAGGCTATAGTGATGATACCGTTGAATATTGGATAGGTGATGGAAGCACAAATTCCTATAATGTGGCAGAAGCAATTAATAGCGGCTGGACTCCTGAGAATGGTGTGTGGTATATAACCGGAATTAGCGTTGAGGGAGGAACGGTAAAACTTTGGCGGGATGGAGTTGCTGGAAATACAACTACAGGGATCAATTGGGCGAAAAATCTACGGTATATAAAACTCGGCTCCTATGATAGAAATGATAGTCGGGATATTCAAGATACCAGTTATGATTGGATTAGAATACGCAAATACACAGATCCAGAACCTTATGTTTTAATAGGAAACGAGCAAATTCATGGTGAGCAAAAACTTCCTTACTGGATAGAATCAAAGAGTGATGGTAATTGGGCATATATATGGGTAAAAGTTCCTGAAATTCCTGCGAATGAACAAACAACAGTTTATATGTATTACGGAAACTCACAAGCAAGTTCTGAATCAAATGTTACAAACACTTTCATTAGAGTAATAGATGGAGTAGTCGGAGCATGGCACTTTGATGAAAGTTCTGAAACTACTGAATATGATGCTTCTGGATATGGAAACGATGGAACCTACTATGGCGAAGTTTTCAATGATGGGGTAGTTAACGGTAGTAGTTGGGTCTATGGAAAACATGGTAAAGCTTTGAGCTTTGATGGAGTTGATGATTATGTTGAATTGCCGTTAATAGATGATGTAAGGAATGATAAAAATTGGACAGTGGCGATGTGGATTAAGCCAGAAAGTTTGGACGGTGCATTGATTGGATTTATTGATGGTTATGAAACTGAAACACATAATGGCTGGTGGATAGAGTTGGTTAATGGTGATATTAAATATGTTTATGAATACGGAAGCGGAAATAATCAAGAATTTGTATGGGATGTAAACCTTGAAGTTGGTGAATGGTATCATATAGTACTCCGAAGAGTTCAGTCAGCCGCCAGACTATTTATAAATGGTATTGATAAAGGAAGAATGGAAGGAAACACAGCAACAGGCGGAAATGAAACAAGTATTTTTAGAATTGGAATAAGGAGTTATGGAACCTTCTTCAATGGCACAATAGATGAAGTTAGAATTTATAATAAAACTTTAAGTGATGCTGATATAAAAACAATCTATGAAAACAACACCTTTATAAGAGATTATTTAGTTGCATATTGGCGTTTTGATGATGGTTCTGGAACTACGGCTCACGATACGCACCATATAGTTTATGAAACAAATAAAGATGGAACGAAGTTTATAAACGCTTTAAGCTTTGATGGAGAGAATGATTATGTTGAAGTGCCAGATAGTAATTCTCTAGATGCTCAGGACTATCTAACCATAGTTGCTTGGGTATATCCAAGAGGTGTACCTACAGGCGCGTCTGGAGATGACCGATGGATTATAGTTGAAAAATTGGGTGCTTATTATATGACTTATGATTATAACCAAAAACTAGCTGTGTATTGGTATGATACTTCGTCAGAAGGGTATCATGTATCTAATGCTACAATTCCAACAAACACATGGACTTTTGTAGCCTCAGTGTGGGACGGTAGTTATGTGCATCTTTATATTAACGGAGAGTTAGATAGGTCGGTTGCAACTTCAACACCGGGAAGGGTAAACAATAATCCATTGCATATTGGTTACGAATCAAGTAGTTTGCCAAGATCATTTAACGGAATAATGGATGAAATCTATATCTTCAACAAATCTTTAACCCAAGAGGAAATCTGGGATTTATACAACAACTACGGCTACACAACAACAAATTATCTAGGAAAAGTATTAGTCCGCAAATATACATCGCCGGAAACAACTTACTTAACGGGAGAAGAACAAGTACTACTTCAAGGATAACAAAAGATTCCTTACCAGATTGAACTAAGGCAGTAGTTTTCTGGTTCTGGAAGTCCAACTTCGGATGGGTATCCTTAGAACCCTACCATTAACCCAATTCCTGTGCTTCCATAGTGATTAAACCGAAATTTATATATCTTTGAATCATGATAATCTCAAGAGGTGATTGGCATGAGAAGTAGTATAGTATTGTGGTTAATATTAATATCAGAAGTAGTTTTAGTTCTAATCTCAGCAGCAATTTCTCCACCCGTAATTACTCCACCCACATACAAATCTCAGCAAGAACCACAGGGAATTGAAATTAATTCACTCACAAAAACGATATATGGGTTCTGGCCATACTGGACGAATCCTGATTCCTATCAGCCGAACTGGAATGCTTTAACTCACATTGCATATTTTTCTTGGAGTGCGAATAGTGACGGTACATTGAACGCACCGAGCAACATAACGAGATACAACACCGTTAAAAGTTACGCGCAGCAGAATGGGGTGAAGATAGTTATATGTGTCACATGCTTTGATAAGGATACACAGGATAGTATATTTGCATATCACAAGACTGACTTAGCAAACAACATTCTGGATGTCTTGCAAACATATGGGGCAGATGGTGTGAATCTGGACTTTGAGTTTCCACGCACCACAAATTCCTATACTGGCGAGTCAAATACAGACCTTTTTGAACAGTTGATGAGCATTCTTTACAATACTCTCAAGAATGCAAACCCTGACTATCATATATCCTTCTGCATAGCGGGTGGTGTTGAAACTGTATACCGCAATGCAAATCTTTCCCAGTATGTTGATGCGATATTTCTAATGGGATACGATTACCACTGGGCAAGTGCATCTACCACTGGCGCTGTATCTCCATATAACGATCCGAATCAGTTTGATGTTGTTGATTCGGTAAATATTTTACTTAACTACTACCCAAGAGAAAAGATAATTCTTGGAGTACCTTTTTACGGCTACGACTGGCCCTGTGATTCAGATCAACCTGGAGCAACTACCACAGGTACAGGAAGCGCAGTACTAATGAAATATGCTGTCCAAAATGCCCAGACATATGGACGAAGGTGGGATAGTAATTCCAATACTCCTTGGTATGCTTATCAGAGTGGCGGTGAATGGCATCAGTGCTGGTACGATGATGAAGAATCTTTAGCTCTCAAATGGGATTACGTGAACTCCGCAAATCTATGTGGCACAGGATTCTGGGCTCTTGGGTATGAGACTAGTGAAATATGGGATGTTGTGCTTGAGAAATTCTCAGGTTCGCAGATTACAGGACCATTAACAGGGAAGGTTATTGCAATAGACCCTGGTCATGGTGGAAATGATTCAGGTGCTACTGGCATAGATGGCTCTGCATTTCCCAACGAGGAGGACTTTACCTTGGATATAGGTCTTAGAGTTAAAGAACTCTTGGAAGCGGCAGGTGCAACTGTAGTTATGACAAGAGAAAGCGATGTTGATGTATCTCTTCAGGAAAGATGCGATATAGCGAATAATGCAAACGCAGATATCTTTGTTAGTATTCATATGAATTCTGCAGCTACAGAATCTGCTTGGGGTACTGAAACATTCTACTGGGCAGAAAATGATACTGTGTATTCTGCAGAAGGTAAAGCACTTGCAGAGTATATTCAGAGCAGAGTAGTATCCCGTCTAGGAACATACGATAGAGGTATTAAGGGGGATAAACCATATCTGGGATACCACCTCTATGTTCTGGATAATACCTATATGCCGGCGATTCTGGTTGAAGTTGCTTTTATATCAAACCAAAGTGATTTCAATCTGGTATCACAAGAAGAGGCAAGGAGTAAAGCTGCCCTCGCAATTTATGAGGGAATCTGTGATTATTTTGGTGTGGAGCCTGTCTACGGAACTATAGAATTATCTGGATATCCATCCTCAAACTCTCCCGTAACACGCACAGTGTATTTCAGAAAAGAATGGAGCAACACTTCCCTCATAACAAGAGCATACTGGTATATTGACGGTAACTTTATGGGAGAACTTTATCACCGGGAGTGGTTTTTTGATTCCCCTCCTTTTTCACAACCAGTCATAAACACCTATGATTTTCCCATCGGCTGGCATACTATAAAAATAGTAACAGAGAACTTATGGTGTACACTTGCAGAGCACAATATATCACTATTCTTCCAGCGCTCACCCATTGTTAATGCGAAAATCTATGGAAGTCCTTCAGCACCCTACATTGCTGATGATAACGATACTTCTTACGGCGGTAACAATTTGGGCGATCCCGTGTATATTGAACTGCCCTGCAACTTTACAATACGGGCTCTGAAGATTCACTGGTGGGATGATGACGATAGGTATTATCAGTACAAGGTTGAAATTTCCACAGATAATCGGACATGGGTGGAAGTGGTGAATAAAACTTCCGGAGAGTACCGTTCATGGCAGTGGGATGAGATCAATGCAAAGGCGAGGTGGATAAGAATAACTGGAACATATAACAGCGCAAATCAGTGGTATCAGATTAAGGAAGTCCACATAATAGTTCCAATACCTCAGAGTTATGTTGTCTATGGCTATGTCTATGGAACTAGCGAGGTTACGATTAAGGATTTAACCAACGGAAACTCTAAGACGATAAATGTAACCAACAACTATTACGAATTTGATTTGTATTCCCTGAATTTCAGTTACGGTGATGAAATAGAGGTAAGCGTAACGGGAGATTCCACAGTTTTCGTAGCACAGGACCCGGAGACATCCAGAAGAGTAGACCTTACAGCCGGAATGCCAGAAATTCCTCTGGTATTTTTCCTCTTGCTTATATCCATTATTTTTACTGTTATATTTTTTCCTTATAAAAAACTCCCATGCCAGATATTAACGCTGACGCAATCAGTTGAGATGCGCAGATGAGAGAATACTTTAATATGACCCTTCCATTGTCCAATCTGGTGATTGATATGAGAATTTTAATACTCTCGGAGGAAGGATTTGAAGATATAGAACTCCTGTATCCATACTACAGGATGAAAGAGGAAGGGTTTGAGGTAACCGTTGCCTCACCTAACGGCGGAAAAATTAGAGGAAAGTACGGCTATGTTTTTCCGGAAAGCGTGCCAATGAGGGAGATAAACCCATCGGATTTCTATGCGCTAATCCTTCCGGGCGGTAAAGGACCTGAGAGAATTCGCCTGAAAGCAAGAGATTTAGCGAGGGAAATAGTGAGACATTTTATGGATGAAAATAAGCCCATCGCAGCCATATGCCACGGACCTCAATTACTTATCACCGCGGGAAAAGTTGAAGGAAGAAAACTCACGAGTTATCCGGGGATAGCGGATGATTTGCTTGCGGCGGGCGCAATATGGGTTGACAGAGAGGTAGTTGTGGATGGGAATTTGATAACTTCAAGGATACCAAGCGACATTCCAGCATGGATGAGGGAATTTGTGGCAATTTTGAGGCAAAATTTATAAAGGTGTGATGTTATCATAATAATATGGGATGGGTGCGGATAACAGTTGCTTTAATCTTCTCAATCGTTGTTTTGAATAGTGCGTATGCGATGTTTCCAAATCAAAAGAGCTATAATTCCGCAAACACGCTTTATGTGGCAACTTATTATGACTTCACCGATCTCAATTTTTTCAACTCTACAAATATTTTTGAACAAAAAATGAAAATTCTATCTCTGTGCTTTGATTCTCTACTGGATTACACTCCAGATTTTATGATTTACAATAAGCTGGCGGAGGATTATGAAATCATGTCTCCGCCCGAAGGTAATGATACCGCTACGGTAGTGGTCACACTTCGCAAAAATGTAGCTTTTCACGATGGAGTGGAGTTGAAGGCAAGGGATGTGGTATTTACATATCAGGTACTTTACTGGAATCGCCTTTACAGGGAGAAGATAAAATGCCTATACTGGGAGAACGCAACTTGGGACAGATGGGACCGCTGCGGTAAATCACACATAGGCGTTGAGGCTGTGGATGATTACACATTAAAGTTTCATCTTACTGCGATGTTCCCGCTCTTTTTCTACTTTACCTTGGAGGTGCCCATAATTCCAGAGCATGTGTGGAAGGAGCATTTGATACCTGCGAACACAAACGACAGCGACGATATGACGATAGATGAGAATTTTTCAGATATCAGCGCAACGATCGGGTGCGGTCCGTGGAAGATAGATGACTGGCAACCTTTCAACTATACCACACTCATCGCGTACACGGATTACTGGGGTAAAGATATGACAGTTTCGTGGGTTGGCAAGGACTGGCCTTTGTATCCTAAATATGTGAAGAGAATATTCTTTAAATATTACAATACGCTGGATGTATTTGTTTTAGCGTTGAGATTGGGCGAAGTTGAGTATATGTTATCACCCATGACTCCGGGTTACTACGAGTCATTGAAAGATGATCCGAGAATTGGATTTGAAATAAATACAGACTGGGGATTCACTTATCTGGCGTTTAATATGAGAAGAGAGCCTCTGAGCAACAAAACATTCAGGAAAGCAATTGCACACTGCGTTGACAGAGAATATATAGTTGATAGGGTGCTTCACGGCTACGGTATAAACGGGACGGTGCCGATAGCAATAACGAATCCGAGATATGTAAATGAATCCGCCATGCCACCCGAATTCAATTTGACGGCTGCACAACAACTGCTGGACCAAGCGGGATATGTTGATTCAAACGGCGACGGATGGAGAGATTTACCGAATGGGAGTGCCTTTGCCCTAAAATTTTTGATTCCCACAAAATATTATGACCCGATAATGGCGGATACGGGAAGGATGATAGCGGAGAATCTAAAAAATATAGGAATAAATGTTGAAGAGGTTTATGTTGAACCTGACGCGCTGCTGGAAAAGATATACAGGGATATGGATTTTGATATGTATATTTATCATTGGAGTGCCGAAGCATTTCCAGAGAATTATCTCTACTCTCTTTTACACACATCATGCTCTCCACCCGCAGGATACAATTCTGAGGGATACTCAAACTCAGAAATGGATGAGTTGCTTGACGCCATGATATGCGAGATGGACGACGCGAAGAGAGCAGATATGGTAAAGGATATTGAAGGAATCGCGGTAGAGGATTTGCCGTATTTAACACTCTATTACAGAAAAAATATAGAGGCGTATAGACAGGATGCATTTTTAAACTGGATATCTGCATTCGGTAGCATATTTAACAGATTTTCTTTACACACAATAATCTCATTTGGATATCCTTTCCCAGAACCATCTTTTCTCACAGCGGATGTTGGATTTGACTATGTGAATCTAACTTGGCAATATGAAAATTATACGGATGTAACATTCAGGGTGTATAGGAGCACAGATGGGAGTAATTACAGTTTAATAGGCTCGGTGAAGGGGAAATTATACTACAACGATACAACCGTGGTTCTCGGAGTGAAATACTGGTACTTTGTAACCGCGTGTGTTTGGGACATGGAGAGCGATAGAAGCAATATAATTAATGTAACTCCTGGCTCACCATCGCCTCCCAGAAATGTAAAGATTTGGGCCGGAAAACATTATGTAAATATTAGCTGGGACCCTCCGGCCAGAGAAGGAGCGTCACCCGTTATTATGTACAAAATTTATGAGGTAATAACCAATATGTTGCCGTACAAATGTCCGGTCAAATACTGGATAGTGGAATACAGAGGTAAAGTGCCTGCAACACAGAGATATTTCAATTATACAAATGTTGAGAATGGCCGCAAGTATTATTTCTTTGTGACTGCGGTAAACGGCGTGGGCGAAAGCCCGTGGAGCGAGTTGGTATCCGCGGTTCCGAGATGGTTGCAGGACAAAGTAGAAAATTTGAGGGTGGAGTTGAAGGAAGGGTATCCGTATCTCAGTTGGGAATACCCTGAACCTCCCGATGATTATGGGTTTGAAGGATTTGTTATCTATCGCTCCACGGACGGAAAGAACTTTACCCGCCTTGCAATAACCAAAGAAAGGCATTATCACGATCTCAGCGCCGAAGAAGGAAAGCAATATTACTATTATGTATGTATTCTTATAAATTCTGCGGAAGGCCCACCCTCTCAAACTGTCAAAATATTCGTCCCTTACGAAATGTATCCTTCCTATATTTTCTCCGCTTGGTTACTGGTTTTCATAATACTGGTTGCAGTGATAGCAATTCACAAAAATGTATTTGAAAACTATTAATTTTTCACCATTTCCTTAAACCTCTTTGCATCGTCGTACATATAAACATTGTTGAAAAGCACATAGTCATTTTTTTCCACAATTTCTGCAAGTTTTCTTAAGTCATCATCGCTGTATTTGTATTTATATCCTCCTATCCCGTGTAGGCGGTAGTAGGCGAAATCTCCGTGGAGTTTATTATTTTTGAAGGGGTCAACGACATGAATCAGATTCAAATCCTCGCAGATTTTTTTGATAGTTTCCTCACTCCACTTTCCGCGCGGCTCCCATCCAAAAATGAACTCTCTCTCAATACTCTCAAAAAAACCATACATATTTTTTATATTTTCATCATTTTCTTTGAATTTTGAGGGGCATTGGAAAACTATTACCTTCGCATTCAACGCCTTTGCGAATTTTCTTGTTATTTCCCAACCATCAAAAACTTCTTTTGTATTTTTGAAAAAACCAACATTCTCATTGATGGGAATATCCCCCTTGTACCTTCTGTAAGTCGGACTATTATGCGGATGGGTTATCACCTGAAGGGCTTTGACGGAAAATTCAAAGTTCTTGGGGGCTTCTTTCCTGTACTTTTTTCCAGTTTCTTCGGAGATGGGGGTATAAAAGGATTTCTGTATTTCAACCACATCAAATTCCTCGTATATTTTCTTCCTGCTCTTGGGAAATCCGCATAGTCCTATTTTCATAATGGCCATATAATGGGAATTACTGAGAGAAATATAAATCCTATTATAGAGGCGTAAAGTGTACGCCTTGCAGCTTTCGTAGCTATGCTCCCCATTCTTTGCATGTGCCCTTCTCCAGCCACATGAATCTTCTTCTTTACAATTCCATAGTAAACATCAGTTTTCTTTAGGTTCCTTAGGGATTTTTTAACACATCTCCTAACTACATTTACTATCTCATCGTAGGCATCTGTGCCCACGGGCAGTTCATCTATTGTTGTTATGTTCGTTATGTGGTTATCGGTGGTAAATACCTCAGCATCGTCCACAAGGTCTTTTATTTCCGATAGTATTTTTTCACGGAGTCCCCCAACCATATTGTTTCCATCAACGAGTATCAGAGAGTACTTTTTATCCGAGCATTTTATTGAGAGGACTTGGACGCCCATAGGTCCTACGCTTTTTCCATCCACATTCTCTCTGCAGTATCCTGTTAAAATGCTCTTGCATACAATCTCGGGTGGTTCAGAGATACTTGGCGGAGTTTTAAGCGGAAGATTGTCCGGGCGGTAATTTGTATGGGTATCAACCACAGCCACATCATCTAGTCCGAATTTTTTAAGTTCTTTCCTTATGCTCTGGGATACCGAAATATATACATCATCAAAATCGCCATTAATGGGGATGAGACACACAACTCCAAAATTTCCGAACCGCGTTATTATATAGGAATCGGCCCTTTTAAATCCAAAACCTTTCACTTGCTTGAATTTTTTTCCTTCAATGGCTTTTTTGAGTTCTTCGGTTAGAGCAATAACCTCATCAGTGGATGACGCGTTATCATCGTGGGTTGTGGCCGTATGAAAGACCATTACCTCTCCGTTGAGAACTCTCTGAAACTTAGCAGGGAGATTGCTCCCACCTACCTCTCCAAATGGTCCGGGATGTATATCTGGAAAAGCCAAAACTAAATCCTCTCCGCTCCTCTCCATATACAGGAACCTAAGTTCTACAACTCTTTCCTCTCCAATTTTCACAAAGAACTTCTCTATCTCCTCGGTGTAAAGATTTTCGTTATTACTTGTTAAATTTATGAAGTTTTTGAGGAAATGTATAGGGGATTCCCCGAAACCTCTTTTGAACTCCGATACCATCATTCGTATTACCATCATGGAAAATATTAGAAATGCCAAATAAAGAAACAGATAGAAGATAATGTGCGGATATGGTACAAGTATTCCAGAAGCTAAAGCAATATCAGAGGAAAGTAGGGGAGCTGTAGTAGAATCTCCAATAGTGTATAAAGTCAAATATTTAAGAAAGGGCGTACAAGATAGAGAGTACATTGCGGGTACGCCAATAAATTCATATATATAAGAAAGGGGAAGCGCTATGAGAAGGGTAAAAAGATTCAATAAAAATGTTCTTCGTGCTGGAAAATAATTCCCAGTTAGTTTCAGCACGAGAAAATCAACTACGGAGAAAAGGAGGTATATGGATGAAAGAATTATTTTTCCCTCTAAATCAAACGGAAACGCGAAAGATATGAGAACTCCAAGCGGAGCGGTTAGGAGAGGAGAAGGGGCACGAAACAGGAACTTTCTCCATTTTCTAATTCTTATAAATTCTTCCATTGTTGCTGCCTAATACCTTCTACCGTTTATATTTTTTGGATATAACCGGGGTTGTGAAGGAAGGGGGTAGAGGAAAAAGTATAAGTCGGACTTAGGTATGACGGATAGATGATGAGTAAGAGGGAGAAGGATTGGAGGAAGATAGATTTGCGGCTGATAGGGTTAGGGAGAGAGATAGGGAAATACTTCAAGGAGATGTTTATCATAGATGAGGAGAAATTGAGGAAGGAACTGGTGTACGAAAACAAGTTTCATATAGGTAGACCGCGAAGCATGCCTG
>Ga0190314_1000344_pt1 | contig 16617 bp, 19 predicted proteins | sample 4870071112_MG_FD_165055 | JGI IMG/M metagenome (GOLD analysis project Ga0190314, IMG submission 165055) | Hydrothermal vent sediment bacterial communities from Southern Trench, Guaymas Basin, Mexico - 4870-07-11-12_MG | ecosystem: Environmental > Aquatic > Marine > Hydrothermal vents > Sediment ...
CCAGAATAACATGTCAAATATTGGTGCTCCCTTAGCCTTCTCTCTCTTAGATTTTTCACTGACCTCTCGAACAGGAAAGTACTTTTCAATTGTAGGTGATTTGGGCAGGGTCATGATTTTCCACCTAAAGTTAAGGATAATCACTACTTAAACATAGTACCTTTAAATATGCGCAGCGAGGCCTTCACGCTTTATTCTCAACCAGTAACCCTATGATAACTATATTTTGCCTTATTTATAAAAATAAGGAACAGTCTTCGCCAATGTGGTCTTTGCACCCAACCCAATATACAAGGATTTAATAAAGGTTTTATTCTTGAAGCTTATATAACAGAGTTTAATAATTATATAGTCAGTGATGTGAAGTGGTCAAATACTGGGTTTTTGTTGTTTCTGAGGAGAATTGGTTTGTTATTAAGGAAAATTGTGTTCATGGTGTTCCTGAGGGTTCTTTGGCTGTTAGGCTTGTTGGGCCTGGTGATGTTGCTATATTCTATGTTAAGAAGAGGGATGCTAGGAGTCTTGGAGGGAAGTTTGTTGGCGCTTTTAGGGTTACTTCTTCCTGGTTTAGAGAAGACAAACCTTTATGGCCTGATGAGGTTAGGGAGGGTAAAGTTAAATATCCTTGGAGGGTAAGGCTTGAACCTATTAAGCTCGGTGTTGCGGATTTCGACAAGCTGGTGCCTAGGCTAAGCTTCATTAAGAACAAGGAAAGAGCCAACGCGTATCTTGTAGGTACACCAGCAAACCTTAAACGGCCAATACCGGAAGAGGATGCTAAGCTTATTATTGTTTCTTTAAAGTAGTTTCTATTAATAATTTTTTGGCGTGCTATGTTTTTGCTTCTTGGTTTTAATTAGGCTGGTTGTATTTATGATTGGGTGTTGTGTTTTAAGGTGTTTTGGTTAGATGTGTTGCTTTGTGAAGGGTGTTGCTTGGGTATTGTGTTCTTGGGTTTTATAAGTGTGTTTTGGTTATAGTTCTTTGTGGTGTAGGTTGTTGGTTGATATTGAGGTTCGTGGTGATGGGTTACCTGTGGTTGTTTGGGGTGCTAGGTTTGGGGAAAACTTTGTTAGGGGTATTTTACATCTTTTAGTTCACGGTTATCGGGTTCTTTTTGGTGAAAGCCCTTCTGAGGACATGGTTTTTAGTTGGGAGGTTTCTTTACCGTTAATTTTTAGTGTTTATGAAGGCTACCCTGTTATTATTGAGTATCCTGTTCTTGGCGGTCCTGAAAGAGTGGATTTTATTGTTGTCGGTAAAGGTAGGGCGATTATTGTTGAGTTTAAGGCTTGGCGTGGACGTGTTAGCAGGGGGAATTTCTTTGTGAAAGTAGATGGCGAGCTAAGGCTTGATCCATGTTATCAGCTGGAAAATTACGTTGCTAAGTTTAGGCTTCTTCACTCAGCATCGGAAACCATGGAGTTTGATGGCTTAGTTTTCACCCATGGGTTCGACTATGCTGGCTCATGTAGGGTTGTTTCAGCATGTGAGAAATTAGAAGAGACCGTTAGCTGGCTAGGGAAACCTGGTGGTGAAGAAGATGTAAACGCAATATGTGAAGGTAGGTTCCAGATATCTCAAAGCCTTATAGACTTCGTGTTAAGGAATAAGAGTAAGCTATTGAAAAATGCTATTAGAACTCTTTTAGGAGGAGGTTATGGATTAACAGAAGACCAGCTTAAAGTAGTAGATGAAGTGTTACACACTTTAGAAAGCGGCGAAGACAAGGCATTTTTTATTAGAGGCGTTAGTGGGTCAGGTAAAACACTTGTTGCTTTAACATTGTTCTTTGAAGCTATTAGCCGAGGGTACAGAACATTACTTACCTATAGGAATAATAGGTTGCTTAACACTTTAAGACAGGCGCTTGATAGAAAACTTTCTGGGCTTATTAGATTCTACTCTATGGGTCCTCAAGGTAAATATCGAGGTGTTGCTGAAAGGAACTTTCCATCGGAGAGATGGGGGAAACTTGACTTAGTGATATATGATGAAGCGCAGAGAATGACTAAGGAAAATATAGAAATTAGCTTAGGGAGAAGTAGAGTTAAGGTCTACTTCTATGATGATGAACAAGTACTTGTTGGCGATGAAGCTGGTGTAAGAGAAAGTTTCGTGGAGGCTGCTGAAGCTCAAGGTAAAGAGTATTTAGAGTACGAGTTTTCGGTTCCAAGAAGAATACCTCCTATGTACTTGCAGGCTGTTAGAAGTCTTTTAAAAGGTCAAGGTTTTAAATGTAAAGGAATAGATTTAAGGATCTTTGACAACATAAAAGATATGATCGATGCTTTAAGGGAAAAGCAAAGAAAAGGATATAGGGTTGCATTGGTTTGCGCTTTTACTGAGACCCCCGGAAATAAGGTGAATAGAAGAGCTCCCGATAATCTCAGAATAGGTTATCCGCTATGTAAAAAATATAATGCTAAATTAGGGAAATGCGAGGAGTATTCAGACTTAAACATATATAAAGAAGCCAATATGGAAATATATTGGCTTATGGATGAAAGAACAGAGTATCCAGCATATTGGATGGGTAAGTTAGATCCCTTAAGCTATTGTGCTTCAGTCTATGGAGCCCAAGGATTTGAAGCAGAATACGTAGGTGTTATATGGGGTAGAGACCTCATATGGAGAGGTAAATGGGTTGTTAATCCTCAACCAATAACAGATGATGTAGGAGGACCCAATTCATTAGCACATATAGCTAGAAGAAATTACAAGAGAGCATTAGATCTTCTTAAGAATAGATATTTAATCCTACTAACTAGGGGGACAAAAGGTGTTTACATATACTTTGAAGATAAGGAAACAAAAGAATATGTAAAGTCTCTACTAAACTGATAAACTGATTAATCAATAAGGCCCAAGCATCTAGATTACGCTACGTTTTAACAGTTAGGGTTTTGCCGTGATTTTTATTAGTTTTATGCATCTGTAGTTTATGTTTTTGTTTGTTATGGGGTCTTTACTTATGTTTTTTTACTTTGTTTTCGTAGTGTTTGTTAGGCTTGGAACATTGTTTAGTTAAGTACTATGTTTAGTTGAAATTATTGGTGATGGATGCAATGTTGATAACTGTATGCATTCGGTAGCGTTTTTGAAAGCATTGCATGCTTTTCTGTAGTATTGAGGGTTCTTTGTGTATACGTATATTCTTTTGAAGGTTGAGAGTTTTCTTCCACCTATTTCCTTATAATTTACCTGTTCTGCAAGCTCGTCGTCGCTTATGCTGCCTTTTTGTCCAAAGGTTACATCGTAATCCATAATAATGTCGCAGGGTGTTAGGAAGCCGTATTTAGCACTAAGTATGACCCAGTGTACACGTTTTCCGATGGACTTTTCGATTTCTCTGATTAAAGCTAGGAATTCATGGAAAGATTTTCCCTGATATGCTAACATGGCGGGTAATTGTTTTGGTACTTTGCAGCCTAGGCTTTTAGCTAAATTCCATGTTTTTGTTTTCGTACAGTTAACTACGAATAATGTGTCATCATCTATTATTAGAGTTGAAATTTCTTTAGAAACAGAAGGCTTTCCCTCAACAATGCGCTTAACCCTTCTATAACTTTCCTCAGCTAGTCTCCTATATTTGGGAAGCGGAAACTTCTCAATAGCTTCTCTATAGTATTCCATTGCTTTATCATACATACGTAAGTTTTCATACCATACACCGATCCTGTAAAGGATCATTCCGTCTCTTCCATACACATCGATTAACCTGTTTAAACACTTAATAATATCTAAAGGACTTTCATATTGTTGTTCGCATTCTTTTATACGTTTATTAATTACGTTCCATTCCAAAGCTCTCAAGCTCCAACCATTATTTTTTACCTTATTTCACTATTAACTTTCCTGCTAGGCTATAAGGTAGGTATGTTTTCGAAGTACGTGTTAACTTAGCTTAGTACATGGTTTAATAGAAAGTTTTTAATAATTCATATAGTGGAGGCTACTATGTTGGGTGTTTATAGGAGAAAGTGTATTTGTGATTTCTTGTTTAGAGATTTTGTATGGGTTAATTTAGCTTCTACTTTAGATAGTGAATTACCTAAGAAGCCCGGAACTTACGTGTTAAGGCTTGTTATAAGTCGGGATGAAAATCCTTTAATTCTTAAGGGAAGAGTTTTAGAAGCCTATAGCGCTGCAATGGCTATTCTTAAGAAGGTTAAATGGGAAAGACTAACAAAATATTGGGGACCTAGAATTGAACGCCTTAAGAGAATAGATCCCTTAACATGTCCTACTATTTATATCGGCAGCACAGGTAAGGGTAAAGGAACTATTAGATCGAGATTTGCTGATTTAGCTGGGTTGCGACATACAATATTTCCATGTGTTCTAGCGCTTAGACTTGTGGGCTGGGATATAGAATTTGGGTATAAAATAGTTAGCAAAGGTGAAGAAGCTTTTAAAATAGAAGAAAGACTAATGAGAGAATACATGAAAACGCATGGCATGTCACCACCGTTAAACGAGAAAGCAGGAATTAAGTAGCTTAAGGAAAGAAGGTTAGTAACTGATATGCTTAAGTGGATTCTGGGACCAATAGTTAACAATAACCAATTATTTGAAGCGGTTCACGATAACATTAAGAACATACTTTCTTCTATCTTAAAACTAAGATATGTTTTAATTTCTTAAGAGCCCCACATTATATGCTACAACACTGACTTACATTAGAAAACTATCTGTATAGCCATTAAGATTTCAAAGAAGATGTATTTTATTAAGGAACGTTACGATGAGGGACTACTGGTACATGGTTTTATTAGTTTAGCAGAGAAAGTAGTGAAGATGCGAAACATGCTGAGGAAATTTTGAAGCTTGCTAGTTTAATTTAGCGATGGAAGTATATGTAAATTGTGTTTCCAGAATCTTTATATGTGCGAAGCATTAATTAGGGACAGTATTGCTTAGTTTACAAGGTTGAAGTTTGAGCGGGAAACCTCTTACCATTAGAGTTCATGATCTTAAAGAATTTGATGAGAAAATGTTGAAGAAAGCGTTAAAAGTTATTGAAGGTAAGGAAGAGCTTATCGAGGTAAAGGAGCTAAGCGAAAACGTTGGCGAGAATGAGTAAATTTTTACAGCTACTTTTTCCTGCAAGCTTTTCTATAGGGGTTTAATGTCGAAAAATATGATGTATTTTCTCTTATGATCAATTATGTAAAATAACCTATAGCTTCCTGCTCTTAAACGCCTCTTTAAACTGTTTTGGTATTTATGATTTTTTATATTGTTTGTTGTGTTTTTATTTGGGGGTGCTGTAGGGTAATGTTTATAGGCTTTTCCTAACAATTTAATCCCGAGATGTGGGGTGCTTGGGGGTCGCCCTAAACGCTCCCGACCAGATGCAAACCCGAGAAGGGATGAAGGAGAACAAAAAATGAAGGAATGACACTTACCATAAGACCCGAACCCCTAACCTTAAATTCTCCAATTTCGAAAATAATGGGTTCCCTCATAAGTGTTCTAAGAGTTTTCTCGGGTTCTATATTTAGTTTCCTATTAAGTTCCTGGTTTCCTTAAAATTATCGATGCAATACCTTTTCTTTTAAGTTCTTTAACAAGGTCTTTGGTAGTAGTGATTTTCCAGTTATCATTATTCATGTCTTAGACTTTTTCTTGAACTCCCCGAGAACACCATAGATTTCAGTTTTTCCCTAGGTAACTAAAACACCCGTGAAAAGGTCTTCATGTGGTTCTTTGGTTTAATGGGTTTTATGGTTTATGTGTTTAAATTATGTATTTCTCTCTTTGTGCTTTTTCTTGTTGTACTCGTTTCCACCATATGCTTGATCTGTAGTTTGTGTATGTGTTTTGGGGAGGAAGTTCTTTTTCGAGTTCTAGTGCTTTGTATATTGCGTATAGGGGTGTTGAGATGAATATCATGTAGTTGTTTGAGAGTATGTCTTCGAACATGTTTATTAGGGTGTAGTCTAGTGTGACGAATATGTAGTACTTGTTGTTTAGCATTTGGTACCCATAGACTCTTGAGAGTATTGTTTTGTCGCTTCTATGTATGTTTTTTAGGGTTTGTTCTTGTTCTATGCTGTTTAAAATATTGTTGAATGTTTTCTTTTCTTCTATTGTTTCGCTTAGAACTTTGTATTCGCTATGTAGTGTGCTGATTATTTTTAGTTTTATTTGTTTCAGTTCGTTCATTTTTTGAATCATGAGATCGCTTATATACGATATGGCGTCTTTGACCTGGAAAGCGTTGGCTTTGTAAATGTTTATGACGAGTTCGCTTTCTATTATTCTAAGTTGAGTTCTTTTTCTTTCAAGTATTGTTTTTGCTATTTTTCCTGCTTGTGCGCTTAGTTTTCTATGTTCATTCTTGAAAAAACTGTTTATTACTGGTAGGGAAGGGCCTTTTCTAACTTCTTCCAATTTAGTCTTAATTCCTCTATAAATTTCCACTACGTAGTTAAATATGTCATCGAGTACCGCATTTAATTCCTCATATACAGGGGCTATGATTATTTTTTCTAAATTTAGCTTTCTACTGTACTCATTAAAGAATGTTAGTTCTTTAGCAAAGGGGGAAGAGTATTGTAGGGTACTATGAATTATCACGTTCGTGTCAATCACGAAAGCTACTTCTGTCTTTCTCGAATTCAATACCACACCCTATTTGAGAGGTAATTCTAATACGTTTCAGCCATTAGTATCCAGAAGTTTGCTGTCTCTTTGGGCAAAGGCTTTATACTTACTATTTTTGGTTCCTTTATTGCTAATGCTTTGAACATGAATATGTTGAGTTTTTCTAGAAAACTTCTATCCAGCTCTAACAGTGCTTCGCTGTTAAGAGTATCTGTTGAGCGTATAAGTTTCTTAACGTTTATTTTATCAAGGTCTTTTAGTGTTTCCGCGTAGTTGAGCATGATGTAGCATATTATTGCTGTAAACAATATACGTGCTTCTCTTTCGAAAGGTAAGACTTCTTCTTTAACCCTGTTTAGACCTAAAAGCTCATCTAATAGTCTTTTCTTTTTATCAATTACAAGTTTTACTCTTCCAGGATACTTTGATGGAGGCGTTCTTAAGATACTTTCAAGTTCTTTTGTTTCTAGGTCCCAAAGTTTTTCTGTTAAATGTAGTTCTATATCTAAGAATAAGCTCATATTACCTATTAGAGATGGTTTAATATGGGTTTCAGTAAGTAAAAACTCTACAAATTTTACTCCAGAATTTACTGCCTCTAGATCTCTTTCCTTAATCTCTTCAACAAGTGAAATGGCTTTCTTTATGCGCTTATTTATGTTTTTAACTTTGAAAATATCGTCGACTTTGCTGTGTAGCTCATTTAATTCTGGCTCTATTTCGCTAAGTAAGTAATTTCTGAATTCACTAAGTGAAATACTCGTTTTAATATTGTATTGTTCAAATAAATTACCAAGTAAACCTAGTACTGAATTTATATTGGAATGTATTCTATTCGTAAGTCTATCTTTACTTAGTGTGAATCTGCCTTGAGATAAGTTCACAGAAATACTGGAAGGTACTTCGTTTGTCATAATCAAGGATGATGGCATAAAAGCATTAGGGAGCATGAACACTATTCACCTAGTGCTAGTATATTTCAAAGAAATGTTCCTATATATTTCTAGCCTATTTAAAACGTATACATGCGCAATACCTGATTATCGATTTCCTTGTAAGTTGAAGTTGAGTTACTTGCTGGCTTTTTTCCCAATAATTGCCTTGGTTCCTTAAAGTAATCTTCGCATTTTCTAAAGTAATCCTTGAATTCACTTATGGTGGTTTGCGACTTGCTTCTAGTTAATGGAGCTATAATACTACATTGCTCCATGTTAACTATATATGGTCTACCGTGGGCGATGGCATTTCTAAATTGGAAAATAAGGTTAACAGCTATTATCCTTACTGCCGCTTTAGTTAGAATTGAGAAATCAATATTCGATAGCAGTATAGCATACTCCTTTGACGTTATAGAGCCTAGAGAGAATAATGATGTAAAGCGCTTTTCAATTCTCTAAACCACATAGCTGGTAGGTAATGATGAGGGAGGTGTTTTGAGGTCTTTACACTTGTTTAAGGTCTTTCTCATTGAGCTGTTGGCTTTGCCTTTATACTTGGGATGGGTGGGTACGTTAGCGGCTTCTCCATTTACTATGGGTGTCTTTTTACCTGTCTTAAGTTTCCTGAATATGTGCTGAACATGTCCTACTGTTCTTCCATTATGTTTAGCTGCTAAAGCCTTCTCCTTTCTGGAAGCATAGTTTAACTATATGTTAGGTTTTAATCTATAGTTCCTAAAGGTGTCGAAACGAGAATTCGACACTTCAGCTATCCCTTTTTCTCATCTCCTGACCCATCTTGTCAATGCAGTTTTTTGTTGTTTGGGGTATGTTTAAATGTTTTGAAATATATTTTGTATATGGTGTGTGCTTTGTCTACGACGATTAGGGTGTCTGAGAAGACTAAGAGTATGTTGACTAAGGTGCTTATTAGGTTGGAGAGTGAGTTGGGTAGGCGTTTGGATTATGATGAGGTTATTAGGATTCTTATTGAGAGGAGTGGTTTTAGGAGGCCTGAGCTACTGCTTAGGCTTAAGGAGATGAGGGTTCCTCGGAGGGTTGTGGTGGAGGCTCGTAGGATTTTAGAGGAGGAGTCTAGGTTTGAAGAGGAGGTTTTTAAGAGGAGATATGGTTTTCGATACAAGCGTTCTAGTTGAAGTAGCTTTAGCAACGGATGATGGTAGGGAAATTATAGATGAAATAGTTGAGGGGAACATTACACCATACACGACAACGTTGAACATTACTGAAACACTCTACATCCTCTGCAAACTACTGGGGTTAGAGGAGGCTAGGAAAAGAATAGGGCTAATAGTGGATTCAAAATACTTTGAAATAGTAAGTTCAGACAAAGTAAGCTTAGAAGCAGCAGAATGTAAATGCATGTTCCCAGTAAGCATAGTAGACTGCCATACATTAGCGTTAGCGAGAAAACATGGAAAACCAGCACTATTCTACAGACCCGAAAAAGAATTCGAGAAAATAATAGGTAAGCTCGAAAAATGGGCGAAAACAAAAATATACTTCATAACCAAATGAACTCTATGGTAAATAGTGGAAACAAGGGTTCGGCGCAAAAAGCTAAGGAGAACAGAAAAGATAACAGTAGAAACAGTTCTTAAAACAACAACCTACTAATATTTCTGTAGCACTTATGTATTGTATTGTTTTCTTTGCTTCTATTCTCTCTTCCCCTTAGGGGCATGTTTTCAATAACTTGTAGGGAACCCCATGTAATAGCCGCAATGGTAACTATTGCTAAAGTTATAATGAAAACAGCGGCTATGTCTTCAACTATAGCATTAACTATAGCCGCCATGTTTCATCGTTACTTAAATATTGATAATGCTTCTTTTAAGTACTCTTCTTCTTGACTCCTGTATTAGAAGCAGAAGCTTTTAGTGGAAAAGTTATTTTCTTTGGGCTCCATTTTCCTATTATTTGTCCTCTTCTAATGTTTTGTTCCTGTTCTTTTAGCTATTTTTAGGTATGTGTGGGTTTTTGGGGTTGTTATTTTTATGGATTGCTGTGGGTTTTGCGTTTAAGGTGAGAACTACTGTGTTATGTTGAAGTGGAGGGATTTGGGGTGTTTTTGCGCTATTTTATGTTTTGATTTTTAGGGTATCTTAGTCGGTGTTTTATTTTATATGGTTAGTTGTTTAAGTATTTGGATTACGTGATTGTATGCTTTTTCAATGTTTTCTCGGTTTGCTTGCTTTATTGTTTCTAGGGTTTTTTCTTTGTTTACTATCTCCTCTGCTGTTTCGTGTTTGTTTATGGTGTTTTCCTCTATTTTTCCTTCTAGAAGCATTAGTTCTACTGCATGGTTTTCGATAGTGTGTTTTCTAAAGGGGTAATGTGTGATTCCGCTTACTGCTATAGTCAGGGCTACGGTTTTTTCGTCCGTACGTATTGTTGTTTCGAATACTTGTTGACTACCTTCTACTGTTCTTAAGTCTTCTACTTTAAATCCTCTTGCTTCTAAACTGTCGATAATACTTTTAGCTCTGTTTATGTGGCTTTGGTTTTCCGCGTCTACTATGACTCCTATGTTTCTAAGCTTTCTAGCGACTTTGGCTAGAGACGCTACGGCTATGACTGCTTTAGGGACTTCCGTTATTCCTTCGCAGTCTGCTAAACCTATGGTGACAGGAACTTCTATGTTCAGCTTATTAACGATGTGTTTCACTGTTTCGACTTCTGTTTTTCCTTCACATAAAATTATAGCATCTAGTCTTGTTAGTTTTCCAAAAACTATTTTCATGAAGGACTCTTCGAGAGGCTTAAGCTGCACTATGGGCATTAGAAGACACCTTAATGCTAAATAATATGTAGAAGCCTTGGATCTAAACCGAGCTTCAAGAGAGTATCTATGTCTATTTTCTCTAATATCCTAACGTCAACTATACCGTCGCCGCTTCGTTCTAGGAAGAATGTTCTACATTCTAAACCTATTTCTCCACACAACTTGTTTACTATTCTTACTAACTCTATACTGTGTGTTGAAATAAACAGCTGCAAATGTTTTTCCTTAGCTATCCTCATAGTGAAGTTCATGAGTGTTGCTAGCCCTCCAGGGTGCTGATGTATCTCCGGGTCCTCTATAAGCACAGCAGTTTTCTCTAGTGGAAGCATTGTGGCAGAGGCAAGTATAGCATTTTTAATGCCATCACCTAAATCATCTATTCTAATGGTAGTTTTCGGAAGCTGCAGGGCTAGAACGTGAATTCCTCCTATAGGCATATATGTTAACCCTTCAGCGTCAATACCGTAACCTTCTCTTATGGTTTTAACTATCAATTTATCAAGCCTTCTAGCTAATATCTTAGGCCAAACCTTGTTCTCTACTATGTTTGGTCTAGAAAGAAGCCAAGAGTCAATAAACGTGATATCTTCTAGAAACCTAAGAGAATCTCCATAGTGTTTTTCAAATATCTCTTTTACGCCTATGTTTTCCCTTGAAATAATACGTAATTTTGGAGAACTGAACTTGTCTTTAAAATAATTGTAGAATACGTAACTTTCCCAACGCTTCCCTAATTCGCGACGTAAACTTGGAGGTAGAAGCAGCCACACATTACCTTCAACATCCTTGCTAACTAATTTAAAACTTAATTCCTTATTCCCTGTAAAATCCAGTTTTATTTCTATATCTTTCTCTACATCCATCAAATACCATAGTGTATATCTTGAACTTACCCATTTACCTCTCCCAGCTCTTCTCTCAATAATGTAGTCTATTTTTCTATAGCCCCTTAAATTGTCAGTAGAGTTTACCCATGCTGAGGAAGCGTATATGGCTTCAAGTACTGTGGATTTTCCGGCACCATTCCTTCCTATAAGAACATTTACATTACCTAAGTTTTCAATAGTACATTCTTTTATTCCCCTGAAGCCCTTGATGGATATGGACTTCAGCACGGACAACACCGCAAATATGTGTTGTTCAAGAATTTCTTTTACGACAAACCTCTATAACCTTTAGCCCGGTAATTACATTTTCATTACTTTACCTACAGACGCTAATATTGTTTATACTAGGTATAACGTAGTCATAGGTTTGTGGTTAGTTTTCTTATTTCTTTTGTTTTGGACGTGTTTATTTTTTCTATTATTTGTTGTTCTTCTTCTTTTTCTGTTGTGTTTTCTAGTATGGTTGCGGGTTTAATGTTGTGTTTTACGATTTTTTCTATATAGTCTTTAAAACACTTTAAATTTTAGTAGTTCTAGAGTGTATTTCAGAATGTTTTCGGTGGTTCAGTGTGGGGAAAAGTCTTAATACGCGGAGTTTTCATGCCCGGAGGCATAATTCTTTGTTGTTTGTAGAGGAGTTAGGTGAAAGAGCTGTTATTTTTACTTTGAACAATTTACGTAATTTGGCTAAGACGTACTTAGAGATTTATGGGGATGAATTCTTCTACATAGAGTATGAGCGCGGATATAGGCTGGGTTTACTGCGTTTCCATAATGCTTTTTCTAGCATAAAAGACCCTGTAAAGAGGTTGAAGAAGATCTTGGAGTTTTCCGAGTGGGCTGGTGCCTGGCATATAGTTGAGTGGAAGTTCGATCCTAAAACTGTAAGCGGTTATGCTATAGTTAAAAACTCTTACTGGGCTGAAGCATTGAAGCCTTCTAAGCGTCCTGTATGCCATAATCTCGCAGGATATCTTGCCGCGGTCATAGGTAGTGCTTATGGTTTAGAGTTAGAGGCTGAGGAGGTAGAATGCGAGGCTAAAGGGGATAAGAGATGCTATTTTATCATACGTGCTATTGGCTAGCGTAAATTATTTGGCGAATTTTCTCGTAGAATTTAAGGAGCTCCTGAACTATTGGGTTGTTTAAGTTAAGCCTGTAGATGCTGCGGCTTTCACTTATCCTTATTTCTTCAATTAAACCATCTCTGACAAGTTCCGGTATTGCCCTATATATGCTGCCAGGGTTTTTTCTTAAGCGTCTAGCTATTTCGTTTATGTTAAAGTATGAGTCTTTATTGTTGAGAAACAACTCCAAAATGCTTATACGAAGTAGTTTACCAAACACACGCGATAATACATAGCAGTATTCTGTATTTTTTCCTAAATTTTTCCTGGACACGTTGATCCCTTAGTTCACATTATTTAATAGTATGATAGTTTAAAATGTTTTCTTCTAGGGAAAATTTATATACTTAAAAGCAAAATTTTTTACATTGATGCAAAGATGTATAGCAGGGCATTAACTAAAATTCAAGCTCTTATTCTAATAATTGTCGTGGTTGTTGCTATTGTTGCTGCTGCTTCATGGTACGCAACTTCGGTGCAGAAACCCGTAGTCAAAGAAGTTAAAGTTGGAGTAATAATGCCTTTATCAGGGCCTGTTGCCGAGTTCGCTATACATACCAGAAGAATGGTTGAAATGCTATTCGAAGAATATAATGCTAAAGGAGGGATAAAGTCCTTAGGAGGGGCGAAACTCGTACCAGTATGGGCGGATGATAAGGGGAATCCTTCTGAAGCTGTCTCTGAAGTTGAAAGACTAATAACGGTGGAGAAAGTATCTGTAATTTTCGGTGCTTTCACATCTGGTAGCACGTTAGCTATAGCTGCCGTATGTGAGAAATACCATGTCCCATTAGTAGTGATGACTGCTTTCTCTGAGGAAATAACTAGGCAGGGTTACAAGTACGTATTTAGACCGCATGTTACAACGACACCCTATGTGAACTACATGATGGAGTTCGTTATTAAAAAGCTTAAACCGAAAACAATAGCACATGTTTATGAAAACAGTGTTTGGGGAGCTACAAACGCTAAAGTATCTAAAGCATGGCTTGAAAAGAACGCTCCAGATGTTAAAATAGTTTTATGGGAAGGATATAGTAGGAAACCACCAATAGACTTAACAGCTTTAGTTCTGAAAATAAAGGAAGCTAAGCCTGATGTACTCTTAGTTTCCTCGTATCTGCAGGACGCCATAGTGCTCATGAAAACAATGTACGAGCTAGACTGCTATGTACCCAACATAATAGCTTTCGGAGCAGGTTTTACTGATCCCAAATTTATTAAAGAGGTAGGTAAGTTAGCGTTAGGTGTTTTTGTAGCATGCTATTCGAACTACGACAACCCCAGACCTAAGGCTCAAGAGGTAATAAAGGCATTTTACAATAAATACGGTTACTGGCCTACAGGCGATGCTCTAGCTGCAGCACAGGACTTCCAAGTACTTGTAGACGCTATTGAGCGAGCAGCTTCACCGGATCCCGAGAAAATATATGAAGCACTAAGAAATACGAACATACCCGAGGAAGAAGGAATACTGTATCCCGTAAAGTTTGACGAGCATGGAGACAATATCTACGCTTTCTCATATGTTACACAAATACAGTTAAGTAAGGAAGGAAAGCTTGAGTGGTTTACCGTTTGGCCTGAGAAATTTGCTGTACGCTCAATAACAACGCCTCTACTGCCTTACGAGGAAAGACTTAAAGACCCCTAACCTAATAATCAATTCTTTTTTCGGTGGTTTATTTGGAAGGGGTTTTCCTTCAAATCTTACTAAGAGGGGTGCTGGTTGGCGGAGTTTATGCCCTACTAAGCGTTGGTTTAACATTGATCTTTGGTGTTTTAGACATACCCCATTTCGCTTACGGAGATATAATGATGCTGGCTATGTATACGTGTTTCTGGTTACAATTCTTTACAAACATGCCCTTATTTCCTCTGCTATCAATAATATTTCCACTATACTTACTTGTAGGCTTTATTATCTACAGGGTTATCGTTAGCAGACTCATGGAAAAACCAGCGTTAAGCAAAATACTGTTCATGGTGGGTCTCTCCTCGTTCCTGCAGGGTTTAGCTTTATTCCTATGGTCTGCTGATACGCGATTTGTTAAGTCAGAACTTGAAGGCCTATATGTTACTATCGGTGAAGGGAAAATATCTCTTACCTACATTGTTAACTTCATTGCCGCTATGGTTTTCTTTCTAGGTTTTTATATTTGGCTTCAGAGAACGTTTATGGGTAAGGCAATAAGAGCTTCGGCGCAGAACAGAGAACTTGCCCTAGCTACTGGAATTAATATTCAGAAAGTATTTCTTATAAGCTTCGGCATAGCGACCGCCATGTCCGCTGTAGGTGCAACACTTTTTGCACCAACATATTATGTTGGACCTTTCGTAGGAATTGAGTTAACATTGAAAAGTTTTATGATAATTGTTTTAGGCGGCCTTGGAAGTGTAGAAGGAGCGCTGATAGGCGGACTTATAATAGGTATTGTTGAAGCATTTAGTTCTTACTTTCTTTCCTCTGAAGTTAAGGAGCTTGCAGCCCTCATAATATTCATGGGCATACTTCTCTTCAGACCTAAAGGGCTTCTCGGAAAGGAGGTTAAAGAGTAATGATGGGTAATAAGCTTGTTTCAGGAGAGAAAAATTATTGGCTAATTGTTCTTGTTGTTCTTGTTATTCTCCCATTTGTTGCACATTCGCCTTTACTACACCATTTAGCAATTTTAGTGTTTCTACATATAATTATTAGTGAAGCATGGAATTTAATAGGCGGTTACGCTGGCCAAATTTCTCTAGGTAACGCTGTATTCTTCGGTTTAGGCGCATACATACCAGCGCTTCTATATCTTAAACTAGGTGTTAATCTTTGGATAGGACTACTCATAGGCATAGCTGTATCAGTTGGTTTAAGCGTAGTTATAGGCTACATATGTTTCAGACTGCATGGTGTTTTCTTTGCCTTCGCCACTTTAGCTGTGGCTGAAGTTTTCAAACTGATATTTATTATTAGAAAAGATATAACGCAGGGACCTATGGGTATTACGTTACCGTACAGGGGAGAATCTATTTTAGAAATGTCTTTTGCGTCAAAACTTCCATACTACTATTTAGCTTTAACATTTTCTATTCTTTCAATACTTACTGTATACTGTGTGTCTAAGTCTAAACTGGGGTACTATCTTTTAGCTATAAGAGAGGATGAAACAGCAGCAAAATCAATAGGTGTAAATACGGTATTCGTAAAAATAATTGCTTTTATTCTTTCAGCCATTCTAAATAGTATTGCTGGTTTCCTCTACATAACCTACATAAGGTATATCGACCCCTACGTTGCTTTCGGACTAAATATTTCCTTGATACAGGCGTTACTAACAATCATGGGAGGCGCTGGAACAGTATGGGGTCCCGTGCTTGGAACACTAGTACTTATTCCATTACTTGAACTGTTTAGAGTGTATTTTGCAACATTATCTGGAGTAAATTATATGCTCCATGGCTTATTACTTATGGTAATTATTCTCCTAAGACCGCAAGGAATAATAAGCTTAGTGGAGGGATTCAAACGATGGTTGAAATCTTAAGAGTAAAAGGTATAAGCAAGCGGTTTGGAGGTATAGTAGCTCTTAAACAAGTATCTTTCACCGTAGAGCAGGGAAGCATAACGGGCCTTATTGGCCCTAATGGTGCCGGTAAAACTACACTCTTCAACATAATTAATGGGTATTTAAAGCCTGACGAGGGTAAAGTATTCTTTGAAAACGAAGATATTACAGGATTGCCTCCTCACACAATCTGCAGGAGAGGTATTGGCAGAACATTTCAGAAAAATAGAGTTTTCAACAATTTAACAGTTTTGGATAACGTCCTGATAGGTGCTTTACTTCGTACGTCTAATGTTAATGAGGCCAAGCTCAGGGCATTAGAATGCCTGAAAATTGTAGGATTATATAATAAAAGGAATGAAGTAGTAAAAACTCTTAGTATCTTAGACAGGAAAATGGTAGAACTAGCTAGAGCACTATCAACAAAACCCAAGCTTCTCCTTCTAGATGAAATAGCTGCGGGTTTAACTGAAGCCGAGGTTGCTTGGCTCTTAAAATTATTGAAGAAAATCAATTCGGAACTTGGCATAACATTGTTTATTGTTGAACATGTACTTAAACTAGTGATGAACATATCTGATAAAGTAATAGTTTTAGATCATGGAGAAAAAATAGCCGAAGGTACACCAGAAGAAGTTGCTTCTAATAAGAGAGTTATAGAAGCATATATTGGAGGTGAAAGAGGTGCTTGAAGTT
>Ga0190314_1000345_pt1 | contig 16473 bp, 16 predicted proteins | sample 4870071112_MG_FD_165055 | JGI IMG/M metagenome (GOLD analysis project Ga0190314, IMG submission 165055) | Hydrothermal vent sediment bacterial communities from Southern Trench, Guaymas Basin, Mexico - 4870-07-11-12_MG | ecosystem: Environmental > Aquatic > Marine > Hydrothermal vents > Sediment ...
GCGTTTATATGATTACCCATCTACCGCGGGTTAGTTTTTTAGTAACATATCTATTCTTCTTTTTATCATGCATATACCATGCGGTTGCAACCACATATTCTTCGTTTAGCTTTTCAACGACACAACAGATCCACTTGGAGTTTAACTTCTTCAGGAGGATATAGTAGCGTGTCACTGTATCAAAGTAGTATTCATCTGGATTGCTTAAACACTTGTTTATATCATCAACGTTAACTTCTGGATGCCTAACAAAGAGATGCATTGAGAATTTAACTCTTTTACACCATAACATTTCTTAATCATCATGTTTTCTGACACGCTTGTGACCCTTTTATTCTCTCCAAGAGTCTACTCGCACGCAAGATCTCTATCATCCTTACTTCATTTTTTTCATCAATCCAGACAAATACTCCTGGCGCAATCTCAACGAAGTCTTTATTTTTCCTATTCTTGTTGAGAATTATCGCCAACACATCAGAATCTGGATCATAAACTACTTCAAATCGTTGTTCCATACTAGCCACCCAACTAATAAGATAGTGGTCTAATCTAATATAAACGAAAGAGACGATCAATGGCACAAGCAACTGAAGATCTTCTTAGAAAATTAAGCTTGGTTATGTTAAAATCTGTCATAAACTACTGAGCCTACTCCAAGTTAGTCATGTATACACAACATCTTAGTAAGCACAAAATACACCAAATGCGATGATATTTTTCCAAAACTTGTAATCAAAACTTAAAACAGCAAACATTAAATTCGCTTTTTGAGGAAGTTGCGGAAATTTTGAATTTAGAGAGTGTTTCTTAACTTTCTAAAGATTGGCGGTTACAGATAATGTCATCCTAAAACACCTTCTCTTGCAACCGTATATCTCATTTAGGTAAAATGATTAGGAAATAAAAATTAATGCCCATTATACCTTTAAGAAAGCATCAAATTTTTGGACTTATAAATACTTTGGTTAAAGTGTGCTGGAATGATTGACCCAATGAAACTTACTGAAGTCATTAGGAAAAAGTTTATGAAGAAAGTTGGAAATGATTTCCTAGCACCATACTGGAGATTTCGGGGAGGAAAATGGTACGGAGGAATCGCTACAGCGGATATCATCGGTTGCAACATTTGTTGTAAGTTCTGTGGACCACGATTATTTATGCTTTCCAAGAGGAAACGTTATAAGTATAAATCATCCCGAGAAGTTGCTAAGATCCTTATTGAAATCGCACGGAAGCGAGGTTATCGTTTTATTAGGATTAGCGGAGGAGAACCTGCTATTTATTGGGAGCATCTTTTGCAAGTTCTAGACAATGTCAAATGTGAAAAATTTATTTTCATCCTTGAGACAAATGGCATCCTCATTGGTGCCAATAAAGAATTTGTAGAAGAGCTTTCTCAATATCCAAACATACATGTTCGTGTTTCTTTAAAAGGAACGAATGAAAATGAATTTGCAAATCTAACAATGGCTAATCCTAAGTTCTTTTCCTATCAATTACAAGCTCTAAAAAATCTTCTTAACTTTGATGTTTCGTTTCATCCCGCAGTCGTTGCAAGCTTTTCTTCAACGGAAAATATTCGAAAACTTGAGGAAAGATTATCCAAGATAGATCCAAAACTTGCAAGGGAGCTAGAAATTGAATACATTGTTCTTTATCCGCATGTTGTGAAATCACTTAAACATTATAAACTGATACCAACGCGAGCATACACAACTGATTGGGAATTAATAGGGAGTGAAGAATTTAAGCGTAGGTTTTTGCGGGTTTCTGAGTTTTAATTCTAATTGTCTCAAAGAAAGCCAGATAAATTAGTGAGGTTGATACATATTCTTATTCTAAATCATCGATTCGGAACCATTTAAGGGTTTAGAGCTTTATTATCTATTGGTGCACATTTTGAATGTTGATGATCTCGTGAAAAAAGCCAAAGAACACTACATGCATGCATTAAAACTCTTAGATTCAGGGGATATTTATGATGCCGCTGAAAAAGCATGGCTTGCAATTGAAACTCTGAGGAAAGCTTTTCTCGTTGCTGTTGGTGTTCCATGTGAAAAAACAAAGAGCATTAGTTATAGCTTACCACTCTTTAACAGACTATTAAGAGCACTAGGTTTAAGAGAGTTATTAAGAAACTACGAATTTCTTTACTTTAAGTTGCATGCAATGGGATTTTATGAGAACATAACACCAATTGAGGATCTAATTCATTCAATAAGAGTAGATACAGCTTCATGGATTAAGAACATGGAAGTTCTCATTAACAAGGTTCGCGGTGTGAATATTTCAAATGTTTTAAAAGACTATGACGAAGTCATAAAGCTAAAGCGAGAGATAATTGCGAAGAACGTAGAATTAATGAAATTATATCAAAACATAAACTCATCATTAAGCAAACTACTAGAACCAATTAGAATTTCCTTAACTAAGGATGAGACTTCAAAGTAATGACAATTTAAGACATGACGAATTTTAGCATAGTTTTTTACAAGATTTTGCTTTTCCTGAATTCTAAAGCTGCCTCGAGGAAAGCTAAATAAATTGGCGATGGTTGCCATAATCTGCTCTTGAATTCTGGATGGAATTGGACGCCAACGAAGAAGGGATGCCATGAGATTTCAAACCCAGCAATTTTCCGATCTCTCGTGTATGAGTTAACAATGTATCCTTTCTTCTCCATATCTTTGACATATTTTTCAATTATGTGATATCTATGGCGAAATCTTTCACGAATTATTTTTCTTTTATACGCTTGCCAGAGTTTTGTTCCTTCTACAACCATGATGTCTAACGCACCCAATCTCATAGTTCCTCCTTTTTCTTTGATTTTCTTTTGTTCCGGTAGTAAATCAACGACTGGATACGGCGTACTTGGATCAACTTCTGTTGTATTCGCTTTTTTCCATCCCATAATCCTTCGTGCAAAAGCCACAGTGCCTAATTGACAGCCGAAACAGATTCCAAGGAATGGAATTTTCTTTTCTAGTGCTATTTCTGCCGCTCTAATCATTCCCTCCGCAGCTCTTTCTCCAAATCCCGGTGTTAGCAAGATTCCGTCAAATGAAAGAAGTTCTTCTTCATTTAAATTTTCTGCATCAACAAGCTCTGTTTTAACCTTTACGCTCAAGTGAACACCAGCATGCAATAATGCTTCGCGTATACTTATGTATGCATCCTTGTGAGCAACATATTTTCCAACTAATGCGATTTTGATTACATCCTTTGCATTTTTATATTTATTAATTAAATCAGTCCACATCTTAATGGATTCTTGATCGATTTTAGGATCCTTAAACTGCAATCTTTTCAATATTAATTCATTCAATTTCTGCTTCATAAACAATAGCGGTATTTCATAAACAAAGTCCACATTAGGATTAGAAATCACCGCATCAGGCGAGACGTTTGAGTAAAGAGCAATCTTTTTTCTAGTCTTTTCATCTACATCTCTCTCAGCTCGACAAATAATTACATCAGGAACAAGCCCCGCTTGAAGTAAACGCTGAACAGAATGCTGAGTAGGCTTTGTTTTCAATTCACCCGTAGTTGGTAAATAAGGCAAATATGTCACATGAACTAACATGAAGTTCTCTGGCCCAATTTCTAGTCTTAATTGTCTTAACGCTTCTAAGAAAATCATTCCCTCAATATCTCCAACAGTTCCTCCAACTTCGATGATTAAAACATCACACTTTGTTCTCTTAGCAACATCCATTATTCGTCTTTTAATTTCATCGGTAACATGTGGTATCATTTGAACAGTTTTTCCAAGATACTCTCCATGTCTTTCTTTCAAGATCACACTTAAGTAAACCTGACCAGACGTAATATTGAATGACGGATGAACAAAATCACCTGTAAATCGCTCATACGTTCCTAGATCTTGATCCGTCTCCGCAATACGAAATTTCCAACCAGGCACAGGCTCAAACTCCCAGACATCCTCACAAACGAAATTCTCACCATGCTCAAATGGACTCATTGTCCCCGCATCTGTGTTGAGGTAAGGATCAATCTTTATCATTGCCACTTTTAAACCATGCCACTTGAGAATACGAGCAATACTAGCTGCAACATGACCTTTTCCAATACCAGACATTACTCCACCAGTCACAACGATTATTTTAAACGTCATGTTTTATCTCTCATCTACTCCAAAAAAGAAATGCTTGCTGTGATTAAAAGCAGTGAGAATATCTGTAGCATTTTCTTTATTTATAAGATTCGCTTTCTGATGATTATTAGTGAAGATAAATTGTCAAGCAAGCTATATTTGGACTTCATAAATGTTTAAGCGGGAATACGTTGGGGAGAATTATGAGACTACCACGAAGAATCGAAATTGAGGTCACCGATTTTGATTTCAAAGGATATGCGTACGGAAAATGGAGTGGATCATTAATTTACGTCATTGGTGCGATCCCCGGAGAAAAAGTTCGCTGCTGCCTAGTTAACAAACGCAAAAGGATTTATGTAGCAGAAGAAATTCTTGAGCAAAGTGAGCATAGAATCAAACCGCCTTGTCCTTATTATGGTGCATGTGGCGGCTGCGATTGGCAACACATTCGTTATTCTTCTCAATTGTTATTCAAAGAGAAATTCGTCGAAAAGGCTTTTTTTGGAATTGAGGAAGGAACTTATAACAAGATAATCCCGGCGGTAAAGCAATGGAATTATCGAGGAAAAACTGAACTTGCTTTTTCCAGATTGGATGGAAAAGAATTAAAACTTGGTTTTAGAGAGCGAGGGAAATTCTGGAAGGTAATCGATCTTGAAGAGTGTTTAATACAGGAAGAAGGAATGAACAAATTAATGCATGAGGTTAAGGAATTCGTTAGAGAAAAGGATTATAGTGCTTGGAATCCATGGAGGCATAAGGGATTTCTGCGTTACTTGGTTCTGAGACACAGTACAATTGGAGAACACATGATGAATATTATTACATCATCCGAAGGACAATTTCCTCTTAAGGAACTTTATGATTCATTTTCTACGAAGCCCGAATCCTCATTTTGGTCAGTATCAGATTCTGTTGCAGATGTGGCTTTTGGGGAAATCAAGGATAAGATCGGAAAAGATTATATCGTTGAGAAAACATTGGGATATGAATTCGCTATACTTCCATACAGTTTCTATCAGACTAATCCGTATCAAGCACCAAAACTTTATGAATTAGTTAGAAAATACGCTGAAGAAGGAGGAAAACTGGCTATTGATTATTATGCTGGCTCAGCAGTGATTTCAATCATATGTTCTGACTTGTTCGAAAAAATCGTTGCTATAGAAGCAGATGAATATAGTGTTAATGCGGCAAAAATTAACTTGGAGAAGAATCAGGTAAAGAACGTTGAAATAATGCATGCCGAAGTCGAAGATACGAAAGGAAAATTCAGTAATGTTGATGTTGCGTTCGTCGATCCGCCTCGAGCGGGTTTATCAAAGCATGCGATGAAAGCACTTATTTCTGCGGAGCCAAAAAGAATAGTTTACGTAAGCTGCAATGTTGTTAGCATGGCTAGAGATATTCGAATTTTACGAATGCATGGATACAAGCTTATTGAGCTTACCCCGATAGATATGCTGCCTCAGACGCATCATTTGGAGCTCGTTGCACTTTTGGAGAAAAAGTAGTTGTGTGTATTAGAAGTGTGTAATAAATGAAACCAATTTTATTCATTTACAGCAATGATGAAGAGAACTTAATATCCCTTGGCAGATTAGGTCTTTTGATAAACATTTTGGTGCCAATTAAAATTTCAAAGGAATCTTTAGATGAGATAGTAGATTCCTGCATGCGAATAGCAATACTTGAATTTGAGCAGTTCGAAAATTGGCTTGCCCAAATACTTCCATTTCTTCGAGACTATATTCCAGAAATTTATGTTATTTCGCGTGAAAAAATTCATGCCGAAGGTGTAAAGTGGATTAAACTTGTATCAGATCCGCAAAAGGAGAACAATCAACTTAAAGCAATAATCATTGATGGTGAAATACATGCAGAACTTCCTAAGTCTGAGAATTTGTTTGTAGTGCTAAAGCGATTAGATCTGGAAAAAATTCGAAAATTTTCTCAGAACACTTTTGCAATTGCAATTCCTTTTGATGAGTTATTCGAGCATGATAAAGTCTTGGTGGTTGATAAAGATCGCATATACACCTTAACGCTTTCTGAGTACATGGAAAAATTTTCACAAAGAAAAGATGAGTTTGTTCTTGTTGATGAGTTAGAAATTGGACTTCTTCTTGAAAGAGCCGAGAAATTCTATCTTAAAGCACAGAGTGAGGAAGAAGAGGATCGTATTGAAGCGGGAATTGGTTTTAGCTTGTTAGAATTAGCAAAATTATTTAGGTTAAGTTGATTGCTGCTCATTGACTAGAATGAAGTAAAATTAGTGAAAAAAGTAAGCTTTGTAATCATTGAAATCAATAATAAATCAGCGAAGTTATTTGATTGTTTCAATAATTAATGAAGCTGCTCCTCCACCGCCATGACAAATTGAAGCAACTCCTCTTTTTCCATCATAATCGTGAAGGATGTTAATTAATGTTACGAGAATTCTGGCTCCACTACAACCGATTGGATGTCCTAATGCAACGGCTCCGCCTCGAATATTCAATTTTTCGTGAGGAACTTTAAGCAATTTCGTTACTAGTGCATTGGTAATTGCGAAAGCCTCATTTACTTCGTAGTAATCAATATCATTAATTTCCAAGTGATTTCTCTCAAGAAGTCGTTTAATAGAATGGACTGGTGCCTCGAGGAAATCTTTTGGATCGTTGAAATAAAGCTCCCAATCAACAATTTTAGCAAGTGGCTTTAAATCATGTTCCTTTATTGCTTTCTCAGATGCCAAAATTAATGCCGCAGCACCATCAGACAATTGTGACGCATTACCAGCAGTTATTATTCCACCTTGGGCAAAAACAGGTTTAAGTTTAGCTAGCTTTTCAAGGGATGTGTCTGGTCTTATTCCCTCATCATAATCAAGAATTGTTGTTGGAGATGTTTTAATTGGAACAATTTCCTTTTTGAATTCTCCATTCTTTGTTGCTTTTGCAGCACGCATGTGTGAATGGTATGCAAAATAATCTGCATCTTGTCTTGTAATTCCATACTTTTTAGCGGTTTCTTCAGCCAAGCATCCCATAACTTTGTCGTATATGTGATCCCACAGACCGTCGCATGTCATTGAATCAATTAAAGTATAACCACCCAGTGCTTTTGGGACAAATCTTAATCCCCAGCGTGCATCCGCTGAAATCAAAAAGGGTGCACGTGACATTGATTCCATTCCTCCAGCAATCACAATATCGTATTTTCCAGACTTAATGAGTTCAGCACCAAGAATTACCGCAACTAAACCTGATGCACAGACTTGATTAACTGTAAATCCACCAATTTCTGGAGGAATTCCAGCCTTTATCGCGGCTAATCTTGCGGGATTTTGACCGCAACCTGCTTGAATAACCTGTCCCATTATGTAGAATTCAATATCTTGCGGCTCTAATCCTGCACGCTTAATTACTTCCTTTATTACAATGCTGCCAAGTTCAACTGCTGAAAAATTCCTCAAAGATCGGCCGTATTTGCCAATGGGTGTTCGAACAGTGCTAACTATGAAAACGTTTGACAAAGTTTGCACCATAATTTTGTAAATAATTTAGTTTTTGCTCTGATTTATACTTTCATTTTTCTCTTGCATTTGCATTGAGCTTTTGGGTTTTTTCTTTTTTAAACTCTTGAAACATATTAGAGGATGTTTATGTCCGAGCCCGAAAGACATTGGGCTGAAGCAATAGCAAACCAGATCGTGAAGTATTGGGGTGATGAGCTCCGAGAACCCGTGGTTATAAATGGAGGATTAAGTGTCTCGGGGTTACAACACGTTGGTAGGCTTCGAGGTGAAATTATTTTAGGTGATGCGGTAAGAAGGATTTTAGAGGAGGAATACGGATTAAAGGTTAAGCAGTATCTTACACTTTATACGCAAGATGAGTGGAAAGGTAAGCCATCGCAATTGAAAGCATATCCTAATCCTGAGGAAGCTAAAAAGTATATTGGTTGGCCTTTAGCAGCATTGCCTGATCCAAAGGGATGTCATTCTTCGTGGATAGAGCATTTCTGGGAACCATTTGGGTCCGTATTAGATGAATTTGCAAAGGAGGTAAATGTAATCACTACAACGGAGATGTATAAGACAATCCTCAAACCTTTTGTAATTGAAGCATTAAAGAAGAGGGAAAAGGTAATTAACATACTAAATGAGTTCAGAGCAAAGAAGCTTCCTGAAGATTTCATTCCTTATTATGCCAGATGTGAAAATTGTGGAAAAATTAAAGCAAGAGTTGTGCATTTTGATTTAAACACAGAAAAAATCGAATATCATTGTGATTTCTGCGGATACTCAGGAACAACTACTTTGGAAAATGGAAAGTTGCCCTGGCGTGTTGAATGGGCGGCAGTATGGGGTGCATTAAATGTTTCCTTTGAACCTTTTGGCAAAGATCATGCAACACCGGGAGGATCAAGAGATGCTGCTAAGAAAATTGCTACAGAAATTTATGGAATAAAACCACCATTGGGGCAACCTTATGAGTGGGTTTCGCTTATTTTGCCGAGTCCTATTGAAGTGGTTGAAGGTGGTAAGAAAAGGAAGAAGAATAGAATTGTGATGCATAGTAGTGATTTCATAGGCTTTACTCCTCGTGATTGGCTAGAAGTAGCAGAGCCGGAAGTTTTACGTTATTTGTATTTACGTGTTGCACCCATGCGTGCTGTTGCATTAGGATTACATTTAGTTCCGCAATACACGGAGGAATTTGATAGATTTGAATCCAAAGTTTTCTCTGGTGAGGCTACGAGGGATGAAAAGAAATTATATTCACTTTGTTGGGTTAGGAAAGCTCCTGAAAGTAAACCATTTAGGATCCCGTATCTTCACGCGGTAATTCTGGTTCAAGCGATACTTGAGGAGAATGTAGATTCTTTGCTTCGAGAAGCTCTTAGCAGACTAAGGGCATGCAAGATGTTAACGAAATCTTTGTCTGATTTTGAATTACGATTAGCCAGAAGCCGACTTGTTAGAGCAAGGAATTGGGTAAAAAAGTATGCACCATCTCGTCTTCGTTTTGAAATAGTATCTGATGAGAAACTCAAAGAATTAGAAGATAAGATCAGAAATATTCTCATGAATTTCAAAGAGCATTACAAGGAGCTTGTTGAGAGCATTTCAAAATGTGAATGGAATCCAGATGCAATAAAAGAAGCTATGGTAAAAGTAACTTCTAAGCTTGGAAAAAGTGTTTCCGAATTCTTTGCTGGTCTTTACATGCTCTTTCTTGGCAAACCAGAGGGTCCAAGATTTGCGCCATTAATTGCATCACTATCACGCGAATTTGTTCTTAGTAGATTCAAACGGGGACTAGAGCTTCTGGAAATGTGAATTCAAATGGTAACAATTAAAGAAGCAATTTCGCGTTTGTTCTATGATTATACAATAGATCCCGCCTATGCGGAAATAATTATTGATTTGCGAGATCGATTTCTAAGAATTCCAGCTAATTTTGTGAAATTTGAAGAAGACAAAATGTATGTTGATGGAACTTTACTTCCTCAAAATAAAATTGTTGCTATAATCTATCAAAATGAATATTGGCTCAGAAGACCTATGAAAAAGAAGCCTATTGAGTACTACAAACCACGAATTCCATTAGATTTTCCAATAAGATTATGGCTTCATTATCCAGAGTTTTTTCTTCTTAGGTTTGCCTACATAATAATTAATCAAGTAGAGAAGAAACTACAAGAGAACCTGAATGAAGAGTGGTTCGAGGTTTTAGGCGATTTCGAAGAAGTAGTGATAAATGGAGAGAAATTTTGGATTATTAGGAAAGGCGTTTTTACTAATACAATATTTATTCATTCAACAAGAACGATAATCAGAGCGAGTCCAAATCTAATAAGTTTTCGTGCGATAAAAGACGAACTTCAGTTTCAACGAATAACTATATATCCCGAATCAACGCCGGTAAAATCTTATTTTGCTGTTGGCAGAAAAGCATTTGTATTGGATGAAGGAAAAATAGAAAAGACAGAAATCCCTGGTTTTTGGCGTGACTTTTTGCTAATGTACTCGATTTCTTTAGTTCAAAAGGGCATTAAATGGTACCTATTAGCGGCATCATCTAATATAACTAAAAGATTTCTGCTCAAGAAAGAAGAACAATCCTTAGCATTGCAATTAGGGATTCCCACACTTAAACCAAAGGAGGACGGACTAACTGTTCGCGAAATTTATGAGGAAGACAAAAACAACATCATTAAAATATACGATTTTGATGTGATTTTTTGTAAAACATAATAATGATTTATCCTTTTGAGTGAGCGTGAAGAATAATGAAAAAAATCAAATGGTTCGCAAAAGAATTATCTCCAAATATGGATGGTGAACGAGTCAGAGTTGCTGGCTGGGTTGTTCGTACGAGAGATTTGGGTAAAATAGTGTTCGTGATCGTTAGAGACAGTACTGGAGAATTTCAGTTAACATTCAAGAAAGGCGTAGTCAGTGATGAACTTCTAAATATTGCGAAAAAACTAACGACTGCATCAGCAATTATTGCAGAGGGAGTCATTAGAAAAGCTAAAACAAAATTTGGATTTGAAATAATTCCAGAAAAAATCGAAGTGAATTTCTCAGCCACACCATTACCAGTGGATATTATTGGGACAACTGAAACAGAGTTATCGAAAAGAATTAAATGGCGAACGCTTGATTTAAGACGACAAAAAGCGGTAGCGATATTTAAGATTAGATCACTCGTGACTGCAGCCATCAGGGAATTCTTCGTTAAAAACAATTTCGTTGAAATACACACACCATCCATAGGAATTTATTCAGCAGAAGGCGGTGCGAATGTTTTTGAGGTGAAATATTTCGATAAAAAAGCATACTTAAGACAAAGCCCACAGTTGTATAAGCAATTACTTGTTGGGGCTCTAGAGAAAGTATTCGAAATATCTCCGGCATGGAGAGCTGAACCACATTGGACAACTAGGCATTTATGTGAATTTATTTCCGTTGATGCTGAGATAGCTTGGATAAATGGAATTGATGATGTTTTAGATGTTCTCGAAGACCTTATCATTTACACGCTTGAAAAAGTAAGAAAAGAAGGAAAAGAATATTTTGAAATACTTGGCATAGAACCCCCAGATGTCCCATTAAAACCATTTCCGAGAATTGAATATGAAGATGCTGCCAAATTACTGAAACAAGCGGGTATACCATTAGAAGGAAAAGAACTCCCCGGAAAAGGCGAGGAGTGGCTAGGGAAGTATGTTAGAGAAAAATATGGCACTGACGCATTTTTCATAATTCATTTTCCATACGAAATACGCCCATTCTACACGATGAAACTAGAGAAAAATGGAAAAACTCTCACCAAGAGCTTTGATTTAATTTATCGAGGACTAGAAATTGCATCTGGAGCTCAACGTGAGCATAGGTATGATGTTCTAAAACAACAAATCATTGAAAAAGGATTAAGACCCGAGGCATTTGGATATTATCTTGAAGCATTCAAATATGGAATGCCTCCACACGGAGGATTTGGTCTCGGGCTCGATAGATTCGTTGCACGTATTCTCAAAATAGAGAATATCAGAGAAGTTATTCTTTATCCCCGAGATCCACTCACATTAGAGCCATAATAAATCAACTGTGCTTTCATTTGTATTACATTTAATTCATCTTCATAATAACATTTTTGAATCCTACTTTATTATATTGGGATGACTAAGATGTCATCAGAAAAGAAAAAGAAGAAAAAACCAAAAGGACTGTACCTACCACCAAGCGGAGCAGGTCTTCTTCGTTTTGGTGAGGAAGAAGAAGCTGGATTCGTCAAGTTAGAGCCTAAGGTGGCATTGTTCTTCGCATTTTTGTTTGTCTTGTTTATATTATTGCTTCATGTAATCTTATAACTCCTACGCGAAATTCATGATAATGTAATCATTGTCTTTTTGCTTATTACTTCTGGTACATTCTCTTTCTTGTCATAATGGAGTATCAAAAGACCTATCCTTTTGATAGAGTTCTTAAGAAATAGTGTTAAATGTGAAAGTTCACTTATGTTTGCGTCTTTTCCCCACACTTTATCAGCATTTTTTATAAGAACTACAATCTTTTCTGACAAGATTTCCTCAAGCTTTTCAAAGTAATTTTTAAGTAATTTGATTTTGGTACCATTGGTTTCCACTGCTTTTCGTTCAACCTTATCAGCATATGTGCGAATAAGTGCACGGGCTTTTTCTATATCACCAACGACTACGGCAAAACCATTTTCACGGAGGATTTCTGATAATTTAAGCAAGAATGTTGGGGATATATCCGTCGTCTTCTTTATTTCTGTTAGAGGTATTTTTTCTTCCTCTGTCTTCTTTACGCTAATTATTTTCTTTTCTTTCACTGACTCAATTTTTGCATTTATTTCTAGCAAGAGTTCAAGTATTTTTTCCTGTGTGCTTTCAACGTGTTTCAGTATTCTTAATAAATCTTGAAGCTTATTCCAAAAATTATTCAGAATTTCGGCTAATTTTTCTAGATTATCATTTGTCCTAAGAAGAATTTTATTGAACGCGCGCAAAATATTTTCAACGGAATTCGCAAGAGGCACTAGTCCCCGCGGAGTCTCAATTACAACAAGCTTTATCTCCTCTTTTTCCTCACTCATTTATCTCACCACAAACCTCACAATTCGGTCGTTTCTTCATGTTTTTCGCGTGAACTACAATTCCATTTCTAAGAGAGACTAGTATTCTAGAATAAACGCCTTTTAAATTAAGAAGAATTCTCAAAACCTGGTCTGAAGCTAAAGAAGCCACTATTGTCATTGTTGTTGGAAGGCTCGCGCCACATGGTGCAGTCCACCAACTTTCACTTTCGCCGTAAATTATGTTTGGATCGTAATAACAAGCTAAACAAGGAGTTTTTCCAGGAATTACAACATTAACACGTCCAGACCAACCATCTAAGCTTGTTCCACAATCAATGAGTATTTTTCTATTTTTAACAATCCGCTCATTTACTTCTAATCTAGCATCTAAATTATCGAAACTTGTCACAATGACATCGGCAGATCTAACTATTGCATCTAATTTCGGCCAATTGATTACGTTAACATGATACCATTCAACATCTAATCTAAGGTGTTTTCTAGTCTTGTTAAATTCAAGAAGTTTCTTAGCAAAAGCTTCCGCTTTGGGAAGACCTATATCGCTCGGTGAGAACCCAAGCCGATTTAAATTTTCAGGGCCAACTAAATCTTTATCAACTAAAATTAACTTTCCAACACCTACACGCGCTAGAGTTTCTGCGATAACCGTGCCAATTCCACCAACACCAAGTATTGCAACAGTTTTATTCTGAAGTTTCACAGGGTTAATTCCAGCTAAAACTAAACGAGAAAACATTCTAGGAATTTCATTTTCAAAATTCAAAATACATCCCCAAATTCAATATTGTATCCAGGATTAGGATAATATTTAATTAAGTCAGCGAAGCTCCCTTTCATCATTATTCAGCGACCGCTGTTGTCATCATTCTGAAAAATAAACAAAAATTTTCGCTTTTTATTTTTGATGATGACACAGCCATGAGCTGAGGCATGATGAGTAATCCCCTTTCTGATGTTTTATACTTATGAGCATTGATTTCCCATAATCCACAAACACTTGAAGTTTAGTATTTTTTGGAGCATTTAAGAGTTCCCATGTTTGAATGCTGATAAACCATTGACAATTATTCGTTATTTTTAATCAACGCGATGACAAACTCCAGTAAATAACGCTCAAATTTCACGATTGCATACATCGATTTCTAGCTTTGACAAATCCGAACCAGATATTTTCTATAATCATATTAAATGGAAACTCTAATGTCCTAACAGTAAGTTTCTATCATTAATTTTATGTAGAAAAAGTCATGTGAAAAGAATGAAACAAAATGTAGTTAGAAAGATTTCATATTGCGGAAAATTTCTAATTTTATCAGCAATCTTCGATTTCTATCTTTCTTGGACTCTATCTCTACAAGAGAGATCCTTTATATACCAGTTAGTTCCGAATACATTCCATCGATCCTTCTAACAATTACCATATATGCATTTTTTCTCGGAGTGTTATTGATCTATGTTGCAAGAAAATTAATTGAAATATTTCCAAATACCAAGTTCGCTTTAGCGATAAAATTCTACGAAATATCACTCAGTATATTCTTCATTTTAGTAGTACTGCTAATGATTCCTCATATGTATGAACTAGTTATCTATTACAGTATCGTTTCTTTGGCACTATTCATTTTACTAAGTTTCTCTTTCTTTTTACTCGCTAAAGAATTTTTGGTTATTGGCAGAAAGAAGAACATAATATCGTTAGTTGCGGGTAGCATCATATTAATCATATGTACGGTGAGTCTGTTAGTATTATCAATATTGTATCTTACATTCATCATCTTAAATGTGTACTCATACCAAATGCTTCAGCATATTTTTCTTCTCATCTTACTCTTATCCGCACTAACTAGCTTTTCGTATGGACAAGGTTTTACAGAACTTGCTGATAAGCTTCACGACTAATTTTTGGAGTAAATCTAAAAAGAAGAATGTATTAATGATTCATGAAAATGAATTCGAAAAAATTCATGTACATCAATATCTTACTCTCAATTTTAACATAATTGGATAAATGTAGATGATAAGAATGAGAATTCCACATATTCGTTATGACTATGTTAAAAAATTACATCGTGCATTTAAAGCCAAAACAGTCGCAATCATTGGTGCATCACGAAATCCAAATAAGATTGGTCATCAAGTAGTAAAGCGTCTCCTTGAAGGCGGATATGAGGGAAAGATATACCCAGTAAACCCAAAAGCAGATGTAATTGATGTTGAAGTGGACGGAAAAAAAGTATCGTTAAAATGCTACAAAAGCGTAAAAGAGATTCCAGACGAGGTTGATTTGGCGGTAATATGTGTTCCAGCACAAATAGTGAAACCAGTTGTTCAAGACTGCATTGAGAAAAAAGTAGGAGCAATAGCAATGATAACAGCGGGATTCTCGGAAGTAGGTCCAGAAGGGAAAAAACTAGAAGATGAAATCGTAACAATGGTAAGAAAAGCAGGAATTCCACTTATCGGACCAAACATTGTCGGTGTTATCGATGCACCAAACAAAATGAATGCATCATTTGCATTTTCTCTTCCATATCCAGGAAAAATAGCATTCATTTCCCAATCTGGCGCTCTTATAATTGGTCTCATTGGATGGACGCATGAGCACAAGATTGGAATGTCAACAATAGTTTCTGTTGGTAATAAAGCAGATGTAGATTTCTCAGAATTTATTCTATATTTCAAGGACGATCCAAATACGAATTGTATCGCAATGTATATCGAAGGCGTCGATGCAGGTCCCGAATTTGTTGAAGCCTGCAGAAAAACAACACCTATAAAGCCAATAATAGCATGCAAAGCAGGAATGAGTAAACGTGGAGCACTGGCTACAATGTCACACACGGGATCAATGGCGGGATCCGCGAGAATCTATGATGCAGCCTTTAAGAAAGCAGGAGTAATAAGAGTAGAGAGCCTAGACGAATTATTTGATGGTGCATTAGCTCTATCTCTGATGCCACCAATGAAGGGTGATAATGTAATCGTAATAACTAACGGTGGCGGTGCTGGAGTATTATCAACAGACGCTGCGGAGAAATATGGTATTCCTCTCCAAGATACTCCACAGGATCTTCAAGAGAAAATAAGAGAATTCGTACCATGGTTTGCTTCAACGAAAAACCCGATTGATATGACCGGAATGGCAACTGACGAGTGGTATGCTCGTGCAACAGAATTGGCACTCAAACATCCTAAAGTTGATGGTGTTGTTGTACTTTATTGTCATACTGCGATTACTAGTCCGATGCAAGTAGCAAAAGCGTTATATGAAGTTTGGAAGCGTAATAAGCATCTTGGAAAACCATTAACAGTTTCCTTTATTGGAGGAATCGAATGTGAGAAAGCATCAGCATGGTTAAAAGAACATGGAATTCCTTGTTATCCAGAGCCCTATAGAGCCGTCCGTGCAATGGCAATTCTTAGACAATATGGAAGATTTCTCGAAAAGCTAAAAGGAAGTGCTTAGACCTTTAGTAACCAATGACATTTAGTTTTGGAATCATTTCGTATTTTTGAATTATTTTTCTTTGAATTTCATCAATTTTGAAATTTTGTTATATTCAAGAGTATCCAAAATTTGGAACGTGTCTCGCACTTTTAACGGCTTATTTTTTTAGCTTGAATTTATGTCTCATAAAAACAAGGAGTTTTCTGTTACGATCTATTAAATCTAGTAGTGTTAGTTACCTAAATTAGCAATAACTCTCGAAAGATTACTCCTTTTTCAGCGGAAAT
>Ga0190314_1000349_pt1 | contig 16383 bp, 22 predicted proteins | sample 4870071112_MG_FD_165055 | JGI IMG/M metagenome (GOLD analysis project Ga0190314, IMG submission 165055) | Hydrothermal vent sediment bacterial communities from Southern Trench, Guaymas Basin, Mexico - 4870-07-11-12_MG | ecosystem: Environmental > Aquatic > Marine > Hydrothermal vents > Sediment ...
AGCTATGGTAATGGCACCATTAGCTGCAATCGGTGGAGGATATGCTGCTCTTCGAGCTTATAGAAAGAGGAAGGAACGTGAAGAGGAAGAAGAATAGCCTTCTTTTTCACTAGTTTTTGGTAGGAGTTGACGTGGTTTTCTCCCTACTAATCAGTAGGGTTGACACAAGCGATTCTCCTAGTATTCACTCTGGACAAACTCTAGGTTCTGGGAGTAACCAATCCTTATTATTAAGGAGTATATATTACACTAGGAGAAGCTAATGGAGAGATCGGTTCATTTCAGTCTATAAGTTAACCCCCTACTGATCAAAGGGTTCTATTCAACCAAGAATGAGATCCTAAAAAGAGTAGTTTTTCTGTAGCAGATTTCTGCTACACTGTAAATAAAAACAAAACAAAAAGGAGGTTAAAAGATGTCGAGTTTGCGAGATCTTCTTTATGAACAGGACAAAAATGATCAGCCTGGTGCACTTAAAAGATTTTTTAAAGAACCAGCAAGTACACTTGGAGCAATTGGTTCAACGGTTAAGGAACGATGGAAAGGAGCTTCTAAGGCTGGTAAGGCTGGAATGATAGCTGCTCCTTTAGCACCGGCAGCAGTTCTTGGTGCGGGTTACGCTGGACTGAGAGTTTATAAGAAGAGGAAACGTCAGCGCAAAGGAGAAGAGGAGTAATAAATTTAATCATTGTGGAGGGTAATAAATGAGTATACTTGAAGCACTGTTCGAAAATAAAGATGTTCAAGAATTTATTGTTGAGAATGAAGAGTTTTTCAATGAAATGGCAGATTTGTATGCAGAATTCGCAGATATTATAAAACAGGAAGTAATGGAAAATTTTGAGATTTTTATAGAGCCTAACGATCCCGAAGCTACGAAAGAAAATATCAAAGTATTTGCCGAAAATGCATTTGCCGCTTTTGCAACATATCTTTGTGAAGCGTCTATATAACTAATCATTTACGAAGCCGGGTCTAGATACATTCTAGACCTGGCTAAATTTTTTTAGCTTGTGGAGAATAAAAATGATCGATAAGAAAGTATACATGATAAACTATAATAAGATAGCAGAACAATATCTAAATACATTTCCTGACAGTATCAAAAAGTATATCTATGAAAATATAGAGTTATTTTACGATGAGTCTAGAGATAAGTTTCTAGATAATGTTAGATTCTTTACTGAGCTTGCTACATATAATTATCTTAGATTAGTTTCAAATTATTTAGTGTCAGAAGCCTTAACGGGTACTGCATTAAAAGTAGGTGCTGCATATGCTGGATATCGAGTTGCTAAAGCTGGTGTACAAAGTGCATTACAAGCTAGAAAGCAACAACAGCTTGAAAAGAAGGAACAGGAATTGGAGAAGAGGCAGAAAGAACTAGAACTAAAGCAAAAAGAACAAGAATTAAAACAAAGACAAAGACAACTGAAATTACAAAGAATTCCGATAGTTGGTAAGCGATTGGCTAGGTAGGAGTAGAATATGTATAATAGATATAAACATTCAACTACTAATTTGTCTAAGATGTCTCTTGATTCTTTAACTCGTCGGATTTTGAAGGCTAGTAGAAACGCCTCTTTAAGAGAAATAGATAGGAAAGAAAAAGAGGATCAAGAACTAAAAGATAGATTAAGACGACAAGCAATTGAGCTCCGCTTAAAATCGGCCGATAATCAAAATACATTAGAATATAAAATAGAGAACTTTATTAATAAGTATCAGAAGCCAGAAATAGTATACGAAGCAAAGTCTAAAAAGAAGAGGAAACCAATTGGAGTTACTGTAACCGATAACTATGTTATAGTGGAATTTAAAAACCCGCCGGAAAAAGAAGTTAAAAAATGGAGGACTAAAGAAATCTATAGTAAGAAGCATAAATGTAAAATACTATTAAAAATAGCTATTTTGAAAGATGGTAAAACGAAGCTAACTTCGATATGGTATCCCAAGGACAACCCTCGAGCAAAAGAAATTCTAAGAAAATATAAAGAAGGTAGAGAGGATTTCTTTGAAGAAGTAAAAACAATCGTAACTGCTTCAACTAGGAAACCAGTTATCAAAAAGTTAATCCCGACAGAATTATTAGTTAAGAAAGAGGATCCTAGATCAAAATTAGTTAAGAGAAGGAAAGCTGAAGTTGGAGCTACTTGGAAGAATTTAAAAGGAGCTATTTCTTAATGGAACAAACATCTCATGTTTTAAAACACTATAAGTCTATTTCACCTATTGAAAAGATAGTATTGACCAATTTTAATAAGGATTTATATGATAATATTTTTTATCTCTATAAGGATCGATTAATATACGATGCGGATATAGTTGAGTTTTCAGATCCAAAATGGGAAAGGAATACATTAAAATTTTGTTTTGATACGTATGGATATCAGTATTTGTTTCCGATAATTCATTTAGTGAATAATATAGGATCGATGTTTGATTTTACTTCTAGTAAGTTAAAATATATAATTGCGCCGGATATAAAAACAATAAACAAAATAACTAGATTACCACTATATTAGCTAGATCCAGAAAAGGAAACAGTATCATGAGAGAAGATAGAACAGTAATACTCTTTGTTCCTAGTGATGAAAAGACATTAGATATTTATGATAGATTTTATAAATCGGCGGATGTTTATGCTTCAAAACTATCATCATATGTCTCAAATGTCGTAAGAGTATTGATAAAGTATTATAGCCTAGGATTATCTATTCCATCTACACCTAATCCATATAGTACTGGAGGATTTCGTTCAAAATCTAATGCAGTGGAATTAATTGGTGTAAATATTCAATCAACTGGTCTCATACAAAAGAAACAATTTATAGAAGAAAATATAGATAGAGGAGTTATTGCAGCATATTTTCATTTTATAAGGGCCGCACTTTACATTCACTCTTCAGAAGCTAAAAGGGAAGAAAAACTAATTGATCTAGTATCTTCACATATTGTATTCATGTTTCTTAGGTCATTGAAAGCAAGAATTCCAGTTACAGAAGATACGAAAAAGGTAATGATCAATATTGTAAAATATCTCATAATGAGAGTGTATTTAGATATACCTCATGGTAAGTTGATCTATGATATATTTCCACCTGAGCAAAGAGATAAATTCGAAAGCTTAAAGGACTATAGAGGATTCCAAAGCTTTGTTAAAATATTTACGGATTTTAACTTAATTCCTGACAAGAATCCAGTAGGTCTATTAACTGATTTTATTAAGACTATCGGCGGCTTTTCATATTATGCTATTACTGATGATTTCGGTTCATTAGTTGCTAATTGTATTTGTGCTATGTATCCTGTTAATTTATATAGATCATCGTTTCTTAACAAACAGCTTCATTCAGAAGTCGAACAAATCGTGTATAACAAGTTTGTATCTAAAACTAATGTTGTTACGTGTGACTTAATCGCTAAGTATCTAAAAGGGAGGTAAATAAATGTACTATAATCCTGTACTACTTAAGATACAAGAACAAGCAAGGGATTACCTTGGTAGAAATGTAATATCAAAAGCTCCAAAAGTAAAAGGGTATGAAAAAGAGGTAAGAGAATTCATTTCAGGTAGGATAGTTGATGAACAATTATCTATAGTTCCGGCCACTGAAAATCAAAAGAAAATATTGAAACAGGCGAATCTTATAGAACAAGAAGATCTTGACATTCCTTATAGTAAAACTTTTATCATAAGGGACAAAGATACTGGACAATTTAGAGGTGCTATTCATATAGTTCAACGTGAAGTAGATGATGAAATAGATGATTTCGATGATAGGTTTCCTGATTTGTTTTCTATAGATAATGATGAGGATGAAGAAGAGGAAGAAGAGGAAAGGCCAAAAGAGACCATAATAAAGTATTACGATGTGAGTCCAGATGGATCCAATGTAGAACGCGCGGTTAAAAAAATATTACAAACACCACATGGATATTGTATTAAAACCTCTTCTCTAAAAATAATAAAACAACCAGTTAACGAATCTTTTATAAATAAGTTTATTTACTAATTTAACTGTTTAATTCAAGTTAGAATTTGTTATCTATAACCTAAAAAATTGGAGTCTACTATGCTATGTTTACTAAGAAAGTTGCAAGAGATAAATATTCGATCCTACCGTTAGATCATACAAATAATTATATATGTAATTTAAATCCGGCCAATTTATCAGTTCTAAACTACCACACCTATAGATTCTATTTCAAGTCTTTATATTCTTCGTTTTCTATAGTATCAGGTTTAGAAATCGAAAACATCGATTATGATAACAATAAACTATATTTTGTTGTAACCAAGGGTACTTGTCTAATCGCATATAATCTTGTAACAATAATCTCAGATAATGTTTTTGATTTAAATAATGTTTCGTTACAAGACAATGATATACTGTTATCCATTATTTATTTACCTGATATTGATTCGAATCTCTTTTATTCTGATACTATTATGATTTCAAGTATAGTAAGAAATGAGCAGCTACTATACGACCAGGGTTTTATATTATATAGAAATGCAATAATAACTGATGCGTATCAGTATACTGAAAGTCAATTTTATAGACTAGGCTCAGTTACTATTAGTAATAAAGAATATGTCATTAGACGAGGTTCGGAAACTGGTGATACAACTCTAGTAGTAGGTGGTACAGTTCTTACTGATAATGTACATCTAGTAGGTGACATAAGAATTTCGGCCGATAATACCATAACAATAAACAATACTATAACAGAAACGAGAATATTAACAGCATCTGAATACACGACCGGCATATTAACATTAAATCATAACATAAACAAGTTATATATCGACCAAATAAAAATAAAAGTAATATACCAAGATCTAAATGCTATATCTCCGGATTTAACTTATGGGCTAGATTTTAATGTAACTCTACCAAATATAATTGCATTTAATAGTAATACATTATCTATGCTACGGGTTAACGACCAATTAAAAATAACTTATATAAGGAGTTAGTAGAGTTATGGCTAAGATTAGTGCACTTTGGATCAAAAAAGATGAACAACAATTTACAGTTAATGAACAACAAGAACTACAATTAAAATATGATGAAGTAAACTTTAAAATCGATTCAGCAAATGGCCTTTCATTAAATGAATTAGGAGTTAAATTATCTCATATAGATTTTGGTACTACGTCTCCATCACAGATAGATGCCGCCGATATACCATTAAATGATACTAATAATCTATTCTCAATAGACAACGTGGAATCAGCACTATCCCAAGTTGCATCTAAAATGATTCTGTATCGTCATACTATACCTGCATTTAACAATCTAACTCCAGTTGCTACAAATGGTGAATATATATCTACAGTTTTAGATCCTCTGATTAAAAGTATTTCTGGACATAATAATGGTCAAGGAAGCTCTGATACTCCTGGTGTAGTTCTTGATACAACTCGTCCATATCAAATTCCATTAAGAGATCATCAAACACAAGCACCAATTGATGATGGTGAAGGGCATGAAGTTTATGCTAGATTAACTTTTGATCCAGATTCAGAAACATATCTTGTTACATACTATTATATGGACGATACAGGAGAACATTATTATACAGGTTTTACTACGGATAATAGAATAGATTTTGCATATGTTTATTTCTCCCAGAAGTTTATTAATCTACCATGGGCATCTGTATTTATTGACTCGTCCTGGCAAGATGTAGCTGGTATTGAATCTAACATTAAAGATGACAATGTTGATGTTGATGGGATGCAGTATCTATTAGCAGGAGCTACAACTCAGGCTCAAGTTAATAGCATACTCGATTTACTAGGAGATAGAGATACTGCTCATGGTGCTAAATTAATTAAATATATGTCAAGTTCTTCAATTACTGTTAATTATGAGGATGTAGCTGGTGCACTTGATGGAATATTTAATTTAATTGGGTCTGGATCTCTTGCAGATGTTGATTTCACAGAAAATAATGTTCTGGCTGATAATACTTCTATAATCGAAGCATTAGATACGTTAGATAAACAATGGGGTAAGTTAGCTTCTACGAACTTTAATGAAGGTGCTTCGTTAGTTGGTATATATGATGCACAGAATCTGTTTACGGCAACTACAGTAGAAGATGCTTTACAAGAACTTTCTTTAGGTAAACGAAATCTAAAAACAGCCTATCTTTCTCTAAGCAGTGATGACATATCAAATGGATATAAAGCTCTAAGTTTTAAATGTTATGGTACGGTTGTTAATAATATTGTTAGACCTAATTTCGCTATCTTAAATAACGTATTAGGTGGAGTTGCATTAGATACAGAATTTTGTATTATGAGAGATGATTCTGGAACAACGGATTACATAGTCTGGAAAAATAATATAACTCCCCCGGGATGTACATATTCCTCTTCGGGTATAGATTCTACTGATTTTGGTGATCTTTTGATAGCAGGTGATGTACTCAGATTAGGAGTAACAGTCTAATGGCTAAGATAAGAAAGGAATGGATTAAGGATTTAGGCGAGGTAGATCCTAGGCTAACAAATGGTTCTAATTGTGATGAATTGCATTATCATAGTCAAATAAAAAATAATGAAAGTGTTTTACAAGTTAAATCTCCAGAAATAGAGTATAAAGATCAATCCGGTGAAGTTTTCACAATTGTTCATCCAAGATTCATACAATATAATCAAGATCAGATTCAGTTCAAACCTGTAGATTTATCATCTGTAGAATTAGATGAGAATTCTGTTGCTCTAAATGAAGAAAGGAATCTAAGATTTTTTTACATTAATGATCCTCGTTATTCCTCGTTTGGATACGTATCATTGCATGAGTTAAGTTATTATGATAGATTTGATGAAACTAGTGTATATACTAGAAGATACTATCTATTTGGTTCTTCTGATGGCAGTTCTGGTATATATTTTAGGGATCCTGTTCTACTGACTGGTTTAAGTTTATCAATATCAAGATATTCTCAACGTAGTAGAAGAAAACGTATAGAAATTCGTGCCAATAATTCTATACATCAAACTATAACTCCTACAACTACTGATTTACATCGTAAAAGAATCTATTATGACTTAAGTGTTCTAATCAGAGATGCTAATTTTAATGTTTCAATTTATCGCATCAATGACTGGAGATATGATTACTGGAATTATATCGTAATAACAGTCTATTTTAGAAGACTATACTTGAAAGAGAGTATACCAACAATACGTCTGTTTCCAGCTTCTCCTTTCTTCTAATCTAAGGAGGTATTATGAAAGCTTACCTTTTTGTAACCCCAGCATTAGATTGGGATGATAATGAGATTCCGATACATCTATCTGACTATGATATTACATTAACTAGTATAATTCATCAGGATACTGAGAATCATGAATATATAATTGAAGTTGAGTATGAAGATGAAGAAAAGTTTAATCAATTTATGGAGTCACATATTAATCTAGTCAGATATGCAACTGATAAAGAAGTCATTGATTGTTTTAGAGACGAGAAAATGCATCAATTCGATGAATATCATCGTGAATATATTAAAAGACATTACCCACCAGAAAGACAAATTTCATTCTTATCCTTCGTGAATCTATATTCAAATGTCCCAGAAATTGTAGAGAAAGTGAATCAAGTTAAGTACTACATTTTCGATATAATCATGCCATACTATTACCAAATTTGTGAAAAGATTAAAACATGTGATAATCTAGAGGAGTGGAATAATATAACATGGGACTATAACCAATTCGAAGAATATAATCCTCATTTAAGAGTACAGGATCTAGTAGAGATCGTTCAAAACTACCAAACGTAAGTCTCCTCCCTACTAACTAGTGGAGATCGTTTAAAGCTATCAAGCGTACAAAAGGATCTAAAATATGCACAGAGTAGTTAATACATATAGATTTACAGGTAAGGAAGTTAGTCCGATATCGACTGTATATGATGATAGAGCGATTTCTGAACTCGCTTTTCTTCCATCTATACTAGGTGACTATCTAAAGATAGCACCTTCGCAGTATTTAACTGGTTTTGAAATTATAGAACATGAAATTAGTTCTAATCTTGTCTTTTCATGTCATGTGAATCCAGGGTGTCTAATATTAAACCGTAACTTGATATTTGTCAAAACAGATTTAGAATTGACTGTGCAATTAGATTCTGATTGGCCATTAACCGATGGATTTATCATTCTTGATATAACATATAATAATGAGACGAGAAGCTATATCTTCTCGTTATTCTTCGTAGATAATAATGGAAATATATATCCTTCTGATACTGAATTTGATATTGATGATGAGCATATAATACTCGGGGTATTTCAAATTAAAATAGTAAATGGTAACTATGGATCTATTAATATAACACCTAATTTTATCCGCCGATATATCAATATAAAAGGTAGGGCTTTCCTAGTCTATGGTTATATCTTATATGGTACATCTATTAGTGAAGTTCAGGAGCATATTTCAGCAATTCTTCAAGGTGTTTATCCAATTGTAATAGAACAATCCGGTGATCTAATCTATATATCCCTTGATAAGATAGATCAGGCAAGAGTAGAGTATCAACCTCAAAACTATTCAGTCCTAGATAATACGTTAGCTTCACATTTACTAGCTATCGATCAAAAGCTAGGTCAATTATTACAAACTGATATAGTTATGGAAGATGATAGTATTCAACAGGACGGAATAGGAAAATATATCGAACTTGACTATGCACCTGATACATCAAGGTTTCTAACATTTAGAATACATGTTAAATCTGGTACTATATTGTATCCAAATATTGATTTTACATTGGATGGAAATAAGATACGTTTTAAGCCAGAAGTTCCTCTTGATGCAGGTGAGGAAGTAACTGCAATATACTATACTACTCCATAGCCAAAAATAGGAGGATAATATGTTTGATTTGTCAATATTTTTGTATTCTCTTCAAGGTATGATACAGAACACAGTATATGCCTTCGTATCTATACTGATACTCATTCTTTCGTTTTATATGTTAGATAAGTTTATCATTAAGAATATAGATACCTTAGAAGAATTAAAAAATAATAATTTAGCAGTAGCAATTGTAACAGGGTCTGTAGTAATTGGTGCATCGTTAATCATTGCGCTGAAATAGGAGACGCAAATGCCGTATAGAAAATGCCTTGTCTGTAATAATGAGTTTGAACCGGAGTCTAGATTCAATTTTGTTTGTAAGAAGTGCAGAATGAGATTGAGAAACATATATTGTCCGTTATCTTTCTCTGTTAGAAACTCGAAAGTGAAAAACGAGATACAAGTGGATGAATATTACAGTATCATGAATGATGAAGATATATCCATTCCTTACTATTGTTCTACGAAATAATTAGTACTCTATCTTAGAATTTATCTAGGATTAGTTCCCTACTAGTCCAGTAGGGGTTGATACAGATAACTTTTCTAGTGTTCCTATACAATGACCCAAGAGGTACTAAAATATGATTAGAAAAATAATAACTGTTCTATTACTTCTACTAGTTCCATCGATATCCTATGGATTCATCTCTCCTAAGTATGATATATACTTTAGGAAATATTCTAGACTCTATTTTTCATATGCTGTAGACTGGAAATGGTTTAAATGTCAAGCTGCGGCGGAATCAGGTATAAATCTAGATCCACGAGTGGTTTCATATGCTGGTGCAGTTGGTGTAATGCAATTAATGCCTAAGACATCTGAATGGTTATCTAAAGAACTAGGTATTAAGAATAATCCCACTGATCCTAAAACTAATATTATGTTAGGTATTTATTATGATAGGAAACTATACAATATTTGGAAAAAATGTAAAAATAGATTAGAGCGTCTAAGATTTACATTTGCGTCTTACAACGCTGGTCCAGGCTGGATTATAAAAGCTAATAAAATGGCGCCGATAAAAATTAAATATACTTTCAAAGCTATAAAGAAATATTTACCATCTATAACCGGCCGATCTAACAGTAGACAAACTATTGAATATGTTGAACGTATCGAAAGATACTATTTTTTAATTATAGGTAAAGAAGTTAAAGATACTATCTCATTTGTAAGTTCTGCTATATCTCTAGCATCTCTATTGATTTCTAAGATTAAAATTATTTGTAGCGGTAAATCTGCAACATGAATTTCAGGAGGCCATATCATGGGTAAAAAATTCAAAAAAGTTAGAAACGTTATCATTGATAATGCTCAAATTGTCAGAACTACATTGAGAGCATCTACTGCTTTGTTCTTGCATGGAAATCCACAGTACGCAGATGATATTTCTGAGAATCTAACACCCATCATCAAAATGCTACAAGAAGAATCAATTGATACGGAAGATGTTTTACATGAAAAGATTCAAGATGCCTTTAATCTTATTGCAAGAGGTAAACCTGTATATGTTAAAGCAGCAATATCTGATATCATTGATACGATGTTTATGTTAGCGTCTAGAAAAATAGAATTTGACGAAGACAAATTATTATCGCCTAGTGAAAGAGAAGCATGGGTAATTATCCTGAAAGGAATAGTCGAAATTGCAAAAATGGTAAAAGAACAAGAATCTATTACTAGTGCATAGTAGAAAAATATATCTACAAGTTTCCTAGGAACTCAGATGATACGAAGTATGATTAAAAAAATAACTATCATTTCTCTTCTATTAGTCTTGTTTTTATGTAGTATAACATATTCGAACATTGTATCAATCTTTATATACTCGTCTAAGAATAACTATCTAAGACAATTAATGAACTACTATCTACATCTAAATTATGCTCTAAATGTGTCTAATCAGTATATTATTATAAGATATAATTCCGATACGATTTCTGATTATATTCTTAAGAAATCAAATATCTATTCTGTTTATTTAATAGGTAATGATGTATTTCGTGAAATCTATCCTAAGATATCTGATAAGTATGGAATAAAAATCATTTCGGTTCTTAATTGTGACATTAGACAATATCTAAATATAATAAAGTTTCATCCTAACCAAGTCTTTATTTTTAATGTTTTTTCAGTAAAGAAATTAATTAAATATTTCGAGGAAGAGAATATTTTAATAAGTACGGTTTATTTATTTATACCTGTTAAAGTACAGTCTGATCAGTTTTGTATCTATAAACAAATTCGTAAAGAAATACCCAAGTTAAAAGTAGTACCAATAACTAATGAAGCAGATATCATATCTACTATGTCAAACTTGGGATCGGGTAATCTTGTTGTTTTGTTGTTAGATAATGAAGTATCCTACTTAGTTAATTCGTATAATTTTTCTAGTAATCCGATTATAGCTTTGATGTCAAAGAAATATAATTTTAGTTATTGGCCGCTTATTAAAAGGAAAACGTTTAATTTAATGATTAATCAAATGATTTATGCGCCGATATTTATTTTTTCAAAAGCAAAAATCACAGTAAACAATTAGAGTGATAGACAAAGGTGATTCTAATGCGGGACTATTATTTACCTATTATTCTAACTATTGTTTTTCTGATACTTCTATTAATAACGTTTTCGAATGGTAATTCATCTAAAAAAGAGCCTAGAACATATTATAAATTTATACGAGAAATTTGTATAGAAAAAATAGATTCTCCGCTATGTGTTAAGTTTAAAGAACCGATAAATATAAAAGTTATGAGGAAAGATAATAAACTAATTTTACAATCAGATAAATCCGCCGTTTATCAACTTAATTAAAAAGGAGTTTAATAGCGGGATGGACTTTAATATTCTATCAGCATTCACTATTCAAGAACTTCGATTTCTAGTGATAGTTCTTATATTTATATTATCGGTCCTTCTATCTATATTCTCAATCTATCTAAAAAGATATAAGACGCTTCAAGATATACTAACAGAACAAAACGAGATTCTATCTAGTGAACTATCAGTTTTTCGAGAGCAACTTGAGAATATTGAGTCAGTTATTCAAGCTCTAGATAACACTGTATCTTCTAGTACATCTAAAAATATAGAAGATGTAAAAAATATTCGTTCAATTCTTGACAATATAAAAGAAAGAATGATCGGGTTTGAACAAAGACTAAACGTAATATCTGAACTACACATTTTAGGAGAACGAAAATCTGTAAGATAAGAGGGATAACAATGCTATTCAATGGATCATCTGTTGAATCACTTGAAGATCTTTTGGTCAAGCATCTAATTGAAAGTGAATATATGCTAAATATATTTCTAAGGAAGAGGAAGCTTTGTTATTGTAGAAAATTGATATGCCGCGCTTTAAAAACGTTGACACAAAGATTCCTGCTATATACAATATTCTACGTTGATCATTATGAAATATTTACTAAGGATAAAGCTAATCTAATCTGTAAAATTAAAAAATTCCTTGAAGAAGTAGGATCGTCGATTACATTACTATCACCTATCGTCTATAATGTATCAAAACATCTTATTGAGCTTGTATACGAAATGAATATTAATAATATTGAGAAATCTATTAATAAATTTATTAAGACAAGGAATCTCAAAGATTATGGGCGTATAATGGACGATATTCTAGGCTGGTATGATAATATGTTAGTTATGTTATCTGGTATTAACATTATTTGTAACCGTTGTACTAAGGACTATTGTGTAATGAAAGATTATTGTGAATTTCATAAACAATTATCTGAAGATAAGAAAAGATCATTCATTCAATTTTATATTTTCACAGAGTTTATTCATGACAAAGACTTATTTTCAAAAGTAATTGATATACTTTCTGATTATACAGCTAAGCATATAGGTGACCTAGTATTCATAGTTGATGGAAGATATCTTATAACATCAAGTAGCGATGATATTTCACAATATAGTTCATTATTTGATATAATTGAGCAAAAATTTGTCAATGTGTATTACTATAGAATACCACTAGACCTACAAGCTGGTAGGAACATGTTAAATATATCTGTTCCAGGAATTTATTTATAATTTGTGGTAGGAGGTAGTATGTATCAGATCAAACTAGTTCTCTCAGGTGGTGGAATAAATGGTATAATACATCTTGGGGCCCTAAGTCAGTTGATTAGTGAGGGTTTTCAACCTGTAAGTATAACTGGTACATCCGCAGGTGCTATTGTTAGCGCAATATTCACATCTCAACTGCGAATGAGTCAGGGTAACTTTGAAAACGCTCTAACTAAGTTATTTAAGCTCTTAAATTACGATTTAACCAAGTTTAAGGATACTAGTCACTTTGATTTACTGATTGGTTTTCTAAGGAGAGATATCAGAAAAGTTGGACTGTTCAAGGGAAAGAAAGCTCACAAATTTTTATTGGAATATACAAATGAACTAACATTTAATGACTTGACCTATTGTGAATGTATTATAACTGCTACGGAATTATATAGTGGAAGATTAGTAGTTTTTTCTAAGAAAACGACACCAGATGTAAAATTAGCTGATGCAGCTAGAGCATCCATGGGTATGCAGTTTGCATTTAAACCTTTCAAAATACGTGTAGACTATTTGAAAAATGCTATTTTTGAGGCCAATATATATGATAATAAATTACTAATGAAATCTCCTTCCGTTCTAGCAGATAAAGACGGAAATATTTATTTAATAGATGGCGGAAATTTAGGTAATTGTCGAACAGATATTGCACATTACTATCATTGTATTGGTATGCCAGTTGTAGGCGTATCATTAACTTATGATAATGTTCCTAGATATAGTTTAAGTCCTGTAACATTAGCATTTCATACAGTTGAAATAATGATGAATGCAATGGAAGAAATTATCCAATATAATATAGATTCCGAAGTTATGTTACGTTCTAAATATAGGATAGATACTCTAAACTTTGATTTAACTATAGATGAAAAGAGAACTTTAGTAGATAAAGGTAGAATGCTTGTAAAATTAAATCGCGAACTGATAAAACAGAAGTGTATCAAAGGGCAAACATGAGCAATTTCTCATATAAGTCTAGATTCGTTTTAGATTTGGAGACTAATGAAGTATTAGAAGCTGAATTAAAACCTGTTCTCAAAAAAGTAACTATGGATGAGAATTCTGATTTAGTATATATTTATACTTATGATATTGATGATTTATCGGCGCATGATATATTGTATCTCAAAGCAATCAATCTAAACAGGGATTTACATCTTGAAGTAGGAAAAACTTATTCATTTGATCCTATCGAAGAACAGTATGAATATGATACAACATTCTATTTCGTACATAGAACGTTTAGAGAAGCATTTAATAATGTGCCAGATGCAGATTTGTTTTATCTAGTTGAACCATATGAGATATTTTATGTAGAAAATGGTAAGTACTTTTGTACATCTTTTAAAGTTATCGAATTAGTAGAAGTTAATTCCTATAATATTTTCCATAAACTAAAAGTGCCAATTGACTTAATGTTTAAGTTAAGTATTAGATTTGTTAATCTACTGAATAGTTTTAAAAATTATCTTATTAAGTTTAACAGCGAATGGAATTTAGATTTCTTATTAGAGTATACAAGGTATTATAATCAAAAGCTAATCGAAACGCTGTATAATTTAGCTATAGAAGAGAATAAGTATCCAACATATCCTGGGCCGTTAAAATATATAAATATAAATCCGCCGGATAATGTAGAGAGACGAGTAGAATACATAAGGAATCTATTACAACAATATACGTATACCAAAATTAATAATAGTTACTACTGTTATGATTTTGGAGACTTTATCATAGATTATTTTTCTGAAATAAATATCGCGCCATATTTTCTAAAGGACTATATTATAGGAGACGAGAATACAATAATTCAATATGTTAAAAAATTTAATGATAAAACAATCAAGGATCATGAAATAAATAGATACTTCATAAATCCATATATCTGGATTAAAGAGATTGGTACTGAAAAATCCGAAATGCTAGATCGAATACTTGATTCACCAATGAACATTGATACATTCCATTATATATATTGTTATTTAAAGGATATTGGGCCGAATCAACAGTTAATGAATAAAATTCTTAACTCAGAGTATATTCCTCCATTTCATTTAATAAAATTATTATTGCAAAGTAGTCCATACTATGACCAAATAGTGGACAGAATATTTCAACCAATTAGTTTACGACAACATGCTAAATATATGTTAGATCCAAACTATCAAAATTTTAATCAGACTGTTTACGACTATCAAACTATTGCGTCTGTTGTATCAGCATTTGAACCTACTACATACCCGGAGTATTTGGATGAAGTTCGTATTATATCACCTACTCATACAATATATTACTTTTATCATGTAAAAGAAACTAGATTTAGAGACTATTTAGGGACTGATACTCCACCTAATTATAATTATCAGAAACATAGAAAAGATAGACCAGATAGTGACTTTAGATACTATAATACAAAGAATAGGATTATTAGTCTTCCAGACATAGATGATATTTCAATCTACAATAATTCAAGATCTCTATTTTGTAAAGCAGGTGTAATATATTATTGGGTAAATAGATATCAAGATGATATAGCAGATATGTATAAAGTTATTATTAACTGCCAAGATTATAATACAAAATTCCGGCCGTTATACATTTCATCATTTCAAAAACAATTACGAGGAACTAGAGTTAATGAACTGTATAACTCACTCTCTGATCCAGTAACTTTATACTATTGGGCAAAGCTAACTAAATCTCATATTGATGAGTGTTACAATAAAATAGTTTCTCGAATGAATTCTATACCAACCGATGAATTAAAATACGAAATTGCATCTTTCTTTTCAAGAGATTTAGATACATGGATTGATTCAATACAAAACCCGTATTATAAATTTAAGCTAATCTATTCAGCTCGTAAACGTTAATCGGGATATATACTATGGTTAAGCTAACAAATCGAGAATTTAATGCTATTGTATTAGATGCAAAAGACCCTGAAAATAAAGGAAGATATCTAGTCAGGATTCCATTGTTACAACCTTTGTTATCAGAGAAAAGAGGTATATGGGTTAAGAATCATATTCATAAATATAGAGATAATACAGGATCTGGTATTGGTAGATATGGACAATATTTTCCTCTACATCCTAATACAAGGGTATTAGTTAAATTCTATGAAAATGATTTTAATACCGGTTATATTGATAGAATATTGGACGATGATATTCCAAATTCAACTATAACAGGAACATCAGAACCTGCTTATCAAAGAGGAAGCACTGAACTTCCAAGGAAGAGAATTCCATTACCATTTGGTGCAAAATCTGATAGAGATGAAATATATCAAGTAATAAGAACGCCTAAGTATGATAATTTGATTTTAATATCCGAAGATTCAGCAGGTAATCCTGTACCAGAAGACTCTATTCATATCTATCATAAAAGAGATTATAAT
>Ga0190314_1000353_pt1 | contig 16258 bp, 14 predicted proteins | sample 4870071112_MG_FD_165055 | JGI IMG/M metagenome (GOLD analysis project Ga0190314, IMG submission 165055) | Hydrothermal vent sediment bacterial communities from Southern Trench, Guaymas Basin, Mexico - 4870-07-11-12_MG | ecosystem: Environmental > Aquatic > Marine > Hydrothermal vents > Sediment ...
AGACGAGTTTTTGTATTGGTATCCAAATGATCTAAGACACACAGCTCCAGCACATATAAGCAATCACTTGACTTTCTTCATAATGCATCATATTGCCATATTCCCAGAGGATGCTTGGCCTAGAGGGATATCTCTAAATGAGATGCTCATAATGGAAGGAGCAAAGATGTCAAAGTCAAAGGGAAATGTTATACCTTTGGCAGAGATATCTGAAAGGTATACAGCAGATCTATTCAGGTTGTACATATTATCAGCAGCAGACCTTGATAGTGTATTAGACTGGAGAGAGAAAGACGTTTCAACTGTTAAAAAGAAACTGGATGAATTCAGAGAAATAATAGAGGCTTCCTTAGATGCGGAACCAGACAGAGATAATTGGTTGTTCCATATGTTCCATTCTAGGCTAGAGAAGGCTGATGGCCTGTACAACTCTTTGAAGTTTAGAGATGCCATAATAGAACTTTTTTTCAACGTCCTTACAGATATAAAGAAGTACAAAAAGATGGGAGATTACAAGCCGGCTGTTAGAGGGATAATGGAAGATTGGCTAATTGCTTTGAGCCCAATCATGCCTCACACATGTGAAGAATACTGGAGCAGGATAAAGGATGGTTTTGTGTCTTTACAGTCGTGGCCAAAACCAGTTGAGATAGATAAAACTGTGGTTGCCAAGGCAAATCTTGTTGAGAGCTTGATAGAAGATGTAAAGAATATTGTAAAGGTTTCAAAGCAAAGCTATTCTAAACTATTTGTATACACTGCTCAGGACTGGATGTATGATGTTTTGGATAAGCTAGCATCAGGCAAAAAGCTATCTGAGTTTATCGGAGAGTACGAAGATAAAAAGGCTGTTGCTAGTTTTGTGAAGAAGGCAATGAAAGATAGACTTGTAAGTAAATTTGCCAAGTTTGACGAAGGGCAGGCTATCCAGGAAATGAAGGATTACATAGAAAAGGAAACAGGACTAGAACTTCATGTGAATGAGGAGTATGACCCGATGAACAAGAAAAAGGTTGCGGTTCCAGGGAAGCCAGGTATCTATTTAGAATAGCATAAGTGGGCATCAGTGCAGGGTTCAGTCATCATTCATCAGAGGTTGTTCATATCATCATGTGCCCGATACTATTTTAATCATTTTAATAAATAATTAGTGGGGGTCTTATGAGAAAGTCAAAGGCAAAACCAATTAGGATCGCAGTGGTTGGTATTGATGGAAGTGGCAAGTCAACAGTGATTAAACATATAAAAGAGATGTTTGCGGACCACAAAGTAGATGTAATAACGTCTCTTCCTAGAGAAAGGTCAGTGTATAAGTTAAAACCAACAGCATCAGTATTGCAGAGGTTATCTATGAAAGGGGATGAGAGAAAAAGTAAAGCAGAGATACTTGTTTCACAGTTTTTTTACACACTCATTTACCCATTCATCAGAATAGCTAAAGAAAAGAAATCAGATATTATAATATACGAAAGGTATCCACCAATAGATTTTAGGGTTTATCGTGAGGTTTATAAAACGCCTAAACTCTCATCTGATATTAGCACGTTATTAGCGGCAGCCCCAAAGGTGGACCTACTTATCCACTTAAAAACAGACCCAAATGTAGCGTACAAACGGATTTTATCGGATGTAAAGACAAAGAAGAGGAAAAAGGCAAAACATTTCCATGAAGGAAAAGCAGAGTTGGAAGCATTATCTAAAAAGTTCAATGATATGGTAAGGCGGTTTAAGAGTGAGAATCCGGATACAATTGTTATAGAATTAGATACTTCTAGAGATGACATGTTTGGGCATAAGTTGAAGCAGGAGCTTCACAAGGCTTTATCCCAAAAAGGGTTCATTTCCAAATAGATAATCCAAAACAGTAGTAGCATAGCTCCCTCTTTCAAGCTTGAATTTGATAGTAGACCCATCAACCTCAAAGTCATAGACCCTAGCTACTATCGCCCTTCTACTCCCTTTGCTAGACGCTTCTGGAAGGCTTTTCACCTTAAAATCTTCTAGTCTTATCCCCTCCTCTGACATTATCTCTCTTTCTAGTCTGCCAGGTTCTCCCCTTGCTAGCTCCATGGAATAACCAAATAGTGGACCAGTAACCTTTCCGTCAATAATGATATCACCCTCAGCTTTTCCTAGCCCAATGGTTTTCATTCTTTTTTGTAGGTATCTGTTGAACAGTAGGCTTTGATAGGCATGGACAAACATTTTCAACAGATTTCTAGGAAGTCGCCTTAATGCGTTTGCGTAATCATTTGGATGCTTAGCAAGGTGTTGAAGTAGGGTAAGCTCGTAGGAAAGATGCTTTGGAAAATAACTTAATGCTTTTTTCCAATCCCAGTCTTCGGCAAGCTTCTCTCTGGCGATTCTGGTTTCTTCCCTCTCTTCAGGTCCAGGCCAAGCTAGATATGTTTTAACTGCGTTCTCTAGGTTACCATTCACTATTGCCTTTCCAACTAGATGAGTGACAGGCCTTTTCTCTCCGAACCTTTGGATACCAAAGAAATTTGGCACTTCATTTAACGTACTGGGGGCTTTCACATCCTTTAGTTTTATCGTGAACCTATTTCCCCACAGGTCACCAAGCTTTATCCTCTCTTCGCTGAATGTGATTGGTTTCACCCATAGGTCTTTAAGCTTTATTCGATCAACATCCTCTGGCTTGATCCCCCAGATGCTTATTCTTTGCGTAGTCCAAGCCCATTTATCCTTTGTTCCGGCAAATCCGATTCGCTTTCTGGAAACGTGCAATCTCCTCGCAATTGCCTTTATGGCTCTGTTTGTGTCCCAGTTTATCTTTTCCAGAATGCATATCAAATGCTTTCCAGTCCCTGGATTGAATTTCCATTCTTTGCCAACTTCTAAAATTAGGCCCTCAGGTGTTATCTCCTCTACAATAAAATCCTGTGGTCTTTGAATGTTCATCTATCTCTCCTATACTATTTGTATCTCAACAATGCACCTATTCCTCCGAACCCTTCGTAAAACTGCTTTCCTTCCGGCGTATCTGTGGATATGACTTCCACTTTTGCTCCTCCTGCCTCTGCTAGTTTAGCTAGCTCTTCCACTACGTCCTCCTCCTCCACAGGTTGCATTGGTATATTGCATTTTGGGCATGGCTTAGTCGGCAATGTCTCTCCCTTAACAGTGATCTTTTCCTCGTATCCGCATTGAGGGCATTTCATAGTAACCCTAAGCCATGTGAGCTTTTCAGAGACCAATAGAGTATCTACTTTCCCCTCAATTAAAGCCTGTCTAACTTCGTTTTCCCCATATGTAGCTAGGCCATCTGTGGAAATTCTTTTTATGAACTCCTCTATTAGCTTTCTTTCTTTTACCACCCCAAGCTCTTTCATTATCTCCCCAGATTTCTCCAAAACTTCCCTCACTCCAAATTCATCTGTGTAACTGGTATCAACTATCCCAACAATCTTTTTCTTTATCACATTACTTAGGTAATCGCTGTTGACAAAATAATTCTTTGTTGGCCCAGGCCCACCAATGATTACTCCCTTCACTTCACTACCAGAGAAGTATTGGTTAGCCATTTCACCAATCTTTTTGAACCATTCATGAGCAGCGATCTCTATGAGTCTTTCAAAACGGACTGAACTATTATGCACCAAGAAACAGTCTGCGACAAAGTTCTCCGTTTTTGGAACTGCAATGTCAAAGGCGTAGGTTGGAGTATAGATACGTTTAATGCTTTTTACTTTTGCCCTTATCAGATCACCACAATACGCTTCAGACGCTAGTTTCAAGAAACTTTTAGCTTTTGTTAACATTCTGTCTCTTTCATTCTCTAAGTATTTCCATACTTTTCTCTCAAGATTAGAGTTCTTGTATCTATTATCCTTCTCTAATCTCTGAATTGGCGTGACACTCACACCCATAGCCCTAGCTACTTCCTCCATTCTTAAACCAAGTGTCTTCCTGAATTCTCTCATGTTCCTTGTACTCAGTCTTTCCAACTCTTTTACTCTTTTCTCAATTGGTTTCAATATTGCTTTACTAAATACCTCAAAGCTCATGTACCTTTCATCTCTAAAAAAGTTTGAGCTCGTTTTAAAATTCATTGTATTCATTCCGATATCTCGCGCAATTCTAATTAACATCTTCCCAGAGATCCACACCTGGCTGGTCCTTGTTTTTTTCTTTCTAATTTTTGATAGTTTATCCATTTTCCGCTTATTGAGAAGTCTCATAACTTTCTTTGCTTTATCAATGGAATCCCTGTCGCTTATTAGTAACTCGGTTTGTACTTTTGATATTACCATAGAGCCTCTGATTTTAGATGGTCTAATTTTCTTTTCTCTCACTGAACTCACAATACCCAACCTTAGCAGCAATAAGCTTATATCCGTAACTAGCCCCTCGTCAACCATAGATATTGAAATTCCTCTATCTGCAACAGAACCGTCAGCATCTATTATTCCAGATATGTACGCAGCGATAACATCGTTGTCTGATAGTTGTATTAATCTAGGCACCCCTTTCCTTATGAATACCTCAGGGAAAATTTTCTTTATTGTCTTAATCAATTCTTTTCCATATATCTCCAGTATGTAGTAGTTTCTTGTTTTCCTTCGTCTTACCACAACGTTTACTCCAAACAGGGACTTAGCTAATGTGGCATATCTTTTGGCTACTTGTAATTCATTTTCGTAAATCCGTATCCTATCCGGTTCTGCATTACCATCTCCAGTTATATATCCAAGTAATCTAGCTAGATCTGGGTTCAACTCCTCCGGGAATTTAAACAATTGAGTATTAACTATGTATTTGTTTTTGAAGTCATCCCAGTTTAGATTAAGATACTTAACCATCTTTTTTATTTTATCTAAGCTAATCTTTCCAACACCAAGTTCGAACTTAGAAACTGTCGCTTGAGTTATACCCAAGAATTCGGCAAGCTTCCTCTGACTTATCTTGAGTGTTTTTCTTCTCTTAGCGAGAACTTTTATACCTTTTTCAGATATTTCTCCTTTTACAGGTATCTTTACATTTAGCTTTTGTCTTTTACCTTCAATTCTAATTTCTTTGACCATGATAACATCGTCCCCTGGCTGTATTTCCCAGGCTTGTTTTAGGTTGAAACCATACTCTCCAGGAACAAAGAACCAATGTTCACCAGTCGTAATTATTTTTCTCATAGGGTACTTTGTGACTATTTCAAGCCATTCATCGTTCTCCTTTCTGAACACTTTTTTTACTCTGGAAACACTTGTCTTAGAGTTAGATACAGAGACGATTCCCCTATTGGAGTTTATCTCAGAAATTTTGCTTATTGACCCATCTTCAAGCACAACCTTTGTTTCAGGGTGTAGGCACTGGCCACCCGCCCTATGCTTTCCTGGGACATTTGACTGAAGATTCTTGATTATCTCAACCCTTTTCCCTTTCAACAGTGCTAGTGTAGCTTCCCTTCTATCAATTGTAATTATTCCATACACTTCTTCTGGTTCCAGCATCTCAAGGAGCGGCTCTAGGAAAAAGCTGGAATCACATCTATACAACTGTACTTGTATTGGTTTTGGCGGTTGGACGACAAACAGTTTTATGTTACTTACCCCTGGCTGGTTTGATATGTTCCCACAGAATATTGCCAAGCCGTTCTCTGGAGGTTTCTTCCATTGTTTTAGGGCTTGAAGTATTCGCTCTATAGCCCCAAGGACATTTTTTCTGGTTTGCTTGGATTTTATGTTCTCTGCCTGTGAATATTCCCCCCTTAGCTTGTTTCCTAGCTCTGCTATATTGTAATCCGGGGGAATGTATATGCTAATCAGTTCCGTCCCCTGACCGCGAACGCTAGACAAAAACCTCAACATCTTCTTGAACTCATAATCTTCAAGCCCCATCATCATCACTTTTAAACCACTTGTGAGTAAGATAGAATATGAAAGGATTGGTAATAAAATTAGGTGGATCACTATTCAAAAAGCCCGACACAAAGCTTGTGGAATGGCTTCATGGTTTAACTTCTAGATTGCTTCCTTTAAAAAACTATTCCTTTGCATTTGTGGTTGGAGGGGGAAGTGTTTCCTCCAAATATGTAAACTTAGCCAGGAGCCTAGGTTTGTCTGCATATGATCAGGATCTTTTAGGGATAGACTCAGCAAGGCTTAATGCCAGGCTACTAGGGCTCTTGGTAGGTACTCCAGAGGTGGCCAAAAGCATAGATATAGCAAGGGAGCAGTTGAAAGAAGGTTATATACCCGTAATGGGAGGGACAGTTCCTGGACATACAACAAATGCTGTTTCTGCTCTCCTAGCCGAGGCGCTTGGTTATCAGCTAGTGAGCTTGACAGATGTGAATGGTATATATGACTCAGATCCAAAAAAGAATCCCAGAGCTAAGCTGATTAGAAAGATGACCCACGCTCAGCTAGTGGAAATGGCGGCTAAATATGACACCAGAAAGGCAAGAGCCCATTTTGTTTTTGATTTATTGGCAGCCAAGATTGCTGCTAGGTCGAATATAAGAGTCGTGATTGCAGACGGCAATGATCTAGATAACCTAATGTCAATAGTTAAAGGCAAGAAGTTTGTTGGCACTGTGATTGATGGTTAGGTGGTTTGATGTACTCCAAGCGCATACAGGAAACGCTCAAAAGAAAGGGAATCTCGCTGGGAGATAGAGTCAGAGTAAAGAAAGGGAAAGAGGTGTGGGAAGGGATTCTTCTCCCTAGACCAGAGGGAAATCCAAATTATCTCGTTTTGAAGCTTGACTCTGGTTATAATGTGGGGATAAAATTTGAGAACGCAGAAATAACATTATTATCAAAGAGGAAGAAAACTAAGACCAAAATGAAAGTGCCTTATAACCCAGATTTACCAACTGTGGCATTGATCCACACCGGAGGAACCATTGCCAGTAAAGTAGATTACGAGACAGGAGGGGTTTCAGCAAGCTTTACTGATGAGGATCTGCTCCTTGCTGTCCCAGAGATATTTAATGAGGTTAATGTGAAAAGCAAGTTATTATTTAATATCATGAGCGAAGACATGAACTACAAACATTGGCAGAAAATAGCTAAGGAAGCTGTGAAGCAATTAGATAACTATGGAGTAGTGATAGCTCACGGAACAGATACAATGCATTACACATCAGCTGCGTTAAGCTTTATGATCAGGGATTTAGGTAAGCCAGTCGTGCTTGTGGGCGCTCAAAGATCCAGTGACAGGCCGAGCTCAGATGCTTTCATGAACCTGATAAACGCATTCAGAGCAGCTAAGTTGGATATGTCTGGAGTGTATGTAAACATGCACGATACAATAAGCGATGAGTCCACTGCATTGATCCGCGGGACAAGGGCAAGGAAGATGCACACCAGTAGGAGAGATGCATTTAAGCCGATAAACGATGATTATGTAGTTAGGATATCATGGGATGGGAAGGTTACTATGCTTACAAACGTCCAAAGAAGGAAGGATACTCAACCGTATGCAGATACCAAGTTTGAACCGAAGACCGCATTAATCAAGCTCCATCCAAACTTTAACCCTGAGCTATTAGATTTCTTAATAGACAAGGGGTACAAGGGGATCATCTTAGAAGGAACAGGGCTTGGACACGCACCTGTCAGTGAGAAGGGATATTCAATTCTCCCCCAACTGAAGAGGGCTATGGATGAAGAGATATTCATTGGCATGACAAGTCAATGCATATTCGGTAGGGTTCATCCAAACGTTTACGCAAACCTGAGAAAGCTCAGCATGGCCGGCGTGGTATATCTTGAAGACATGATTTCTGAAACAGCTTTTGTCAAACTGGGCTGGTTGTTAGGGCATGATTTGGCAGGTGAAGAGCTAGCAGAGAAAATGCTAGAAAACATGGCAGGTGAGCTAAGCAAAAGAAGTGTTTTTTACGCATAGCTCATGGGCGCAACCCGAGTTCTGCTAAGAACTGGCATTTCTTGCAGATGTCTCCTGCGGTTAGCTCACCACATATCTTGCATTTATTTGGATGACCAAACTCCTTGTAGTAGTCTCTAAGTATTTCAACAAGCCGATCATTTGATCGCAATATTGAAAATTTTGTGCCTGGGAATTTTGCCTCTAGTGTATTTAATTGTTTTCTAACTTCTTTCCTAAATGCTTCTTCTACGTATGGGCATTGCTCGTCTCCAGGTGACAACCCTTTCAAATAGGCAAACAACTTTATTTCTCTTTCTGGTATCTCTCTTAGGGGCTTAACTCTGGGCACAAACAAAGGATCTTCTATCACTCCAATGTCTGCCCCCATTCTGGCAGTCCTTTTTAGGTCTCCCCTAATGAAGTTCATTAATGCTGTTTGGGCTTCGTCATCTAGATTGTGACCAATAACTAGTTTATCTGCTCCCAGCTCTCTAGTCTTTTTATTCAAAATCCATCTCCTAAATGCCCCACAATAGCTACAAACGGCTCTTGGTCTATTTAACCTTGCAACTTCATCAATGCTTACTCCTATTTCATCTTTCATTGAATAAACGTAATGTTCAACTCCAAGATCTGAAGTTAACTTTTTTGCAAATTCTACTAGTTTATCTCCATATCCAGATATTCCTTGATCTATGGTTATTGCAAAAAATTCAGATCTCCACTTTTCTAGAATTGGCTTAAGGATGTACAAAGCCACTGAACTGTCCTTTCCCCCTGATAAGCCGAATGCAACTCTCTCCTTCGGCTTAATCATTTTAGTTTTGACTACTGTTTTCCAAACCCTCTTCTTAAATCTATCCACAAAATGTTTCTCGCAATACGCCTTTCCCTCGTACCTAACCTCTACTATTGCCTCTTTTCCACAGACACTACATTTCATGCGGATCTCCTTCAGCTAATCTCCAGCGCATACTGGCATGATATAAACTTTGTCACCAGGTTTTGCTTTCTTATCGCTGGTGGCCGGTTTCCCGTTTATCAACACAATTGCGCTTTCAATATTTTCTCCAAACATCTCTAAGATTTCGGCTACGCTGGCCGGTTTCCCTAGATACTTCCTCCCTTTTCTTCCATGGACTATTACTATTCTAGATGCCATTGAAGAATTATTAACTAGCTGTCATATAAATCTAGCTATGAAATGGTCAGATATAAGAAGGCTAGTGGAAGAGGCAGACGTTGTGATTGAAGTTTTAGATGCCAGGTTTCCGAATGAAACCAGGTCTAAGAAACTTGAGGAGATAGTCAAGGAGCTAGATAAGGAACTAATCCTAGTCATAAACAAATGTGATTTAGTTTCAAGATCCAAATGCGAGAAGATTAAGAAAGCATTGAACAAAGAGGGATTTAGAGTCATTTTATTCTCTGCAAAGAAGAGATGGGGAAGCAGATTATTGAGAAACGAGCTTAGATTTATAGCTAGCGAGAAGGGTTTGGAGCAGGTATTGGCTGTGGTGGTTGGTTATGCGAATGTAGGAAAGTCCAGTCTAATTTCGCTTCTGAAAGGCAAATCCTCTGCACCTGCTTCTTCTCAGCCCGGTTTTACAAGAGGGAAGCAGTGGATAAGGGTGTCCAGAAAGATAAGGCTGATAGATACTCCAGGCATAATCCCTAGAGAAGAAAGCGATGTTAGATTAGCTTTAAAAGGTGCCTACGATGTTACAAAACTAAAGGATCCAGAGTTGGCAGCTTACCAGCTTATTCAATCCTTGCCAAGGGATGTTTTGAGATCTCATTATGGCATTGACGAGGAAGACCCTGAGAAGGCTTTAGAAGCTCTAGCTTTGAAATGGAAGATGCTTAGAAAAGGAGGAGTTCCAGATACTGACAGAGCAGCTAGGCGACTAATCCTTGACTGGCAGAGAGGGAGATTAGTCTATTAGTTTTATATATCTTTGGCTTCGTCTGGGAGTAGGATAGGCATTTTGTAGTTTTTCCAGTCATCTATTACTATTCTGGGGCATGCAGTTATGACATATGCGTCTAATCCTATATTCTCAAGCTTTTCAGGTGATATATCATCCATTATTATCATTACTGTTTCTTTTCCTTTGTCTTCAAGCGAGGCCTTTACCTTGTTAGCGACGGCAAGGTTTTGTTGGCCAGGTTTAGAGCTGGTTACTATTCCTATTCTTTTAGCATTCTTTGCTTTAGTGATTCTTAGATATTTTTCTTTAACCAGCTTCTCTCCAGTTACTATTTGCATTTGTTTTGTGTATGGGTCTATGGCGTACACCTTTTTTCCAGTCTGCATTGCTATGAACATTGGATGGAATACGCCAGTGCCTATGAATACAACAGCATCGCATTCTCCAACTGCGGATGCATCGCAACCTAGCACCTGCCCAGGGTGACCTAATCCTTTGCCAATACTAACGCTTTTACCAGCTCTTTCCAGCGTTAGTCTAGCTTTCTCCAGGAAGTCCAAGTGCTGAACCGTTGTAACAAGGCATAGGTTTTTTTCCTTAATCTTGTCAACGCCTTTGGCTATTGCCTCTGTTGGGTCAGTGTCTAGTCTGTATTCCCAGTAGACCACCCTTGGGTCGTCTATTAGCTTAGAGTGACCAATATGCAAGGTTATGGCATTTTCTAGAAACCTTAGATCACACGCTCCAAAGCAGGAGTCCCCAGATATTATGGGCTTAAAGCCTAGCTTTTCCAATTCTCTTGCTATTTCCAAAGCCTTTGGTTTTAGTCCGTCTGGGAGCTGGACCAAGATTGTCCTAGTTCCGAATTTTTTAGACTTTTCTTTAAGCTGGTTTACTAACTGCTTTGGGAGCAAGTTCAACTACCTCTATCTTGTATTTTAATGGCAGTTTAGGAGTGACGGCTTTTAGAATGCGTTTTGCTTTTTCCATTGAGGTTTTGTCCTTAACTCTGACACTTAGTATTATGGTTCCCTTCTTTACTCTAGCCGCCTTGCCTATTGGCCTTCCAAAGGCATGCTTCATACCTGTTTGAAGTCTGTCCGCTCCTGCCCCAGTTAGTAAAGCGTTCTCCCTTAGAACATGATGGGGATAAACCCTTATCTTCAGCCAGTAGTTATCTTTGCCGAGTGTGGTGTCTAGCTTCTTGTTTACGAATATTCTCACAGACTCTAATGCGTTATGTCTTATCTGTACTGGTTGTTCGGCTATCAAATCTAGTTCGTATTTATAATCTCCTTTAGGATTTCCCATGTCAAATATCCTGATCCTTGGGTCAGGAACACCTCTAACATATGCTTTATCCATTACTCTTTTTGCAGTCCTTGTATATGGTCTGTCTAGTTGTCTGTAGCACCTAGCTGGTCTTAGACCCATCTCTATTACCTCCTAACCTCAAAAAAGCATAAGGTTATTGCCCTTCTCGTTTAAAAACCTTTCTAGGCTTTGCCTTGCATAGCTCTGTGTAAGATTTAAAAATAACACTACTTTTATAATGAACATGCGACGTGGGAGTAAACGTAAGAGTAGAATTAAGAAATACACGAAAATAAATAGAGGTGAGGAGATGAAGAAGGGCATTTCTGCAATCGTTTCTGTCGTCTTGTTGATTGCCATATCAGTTATAGCTGCAGTTAGTGTTTATTTTTGGTCTTCAGGCCTGGTCACAAAGCAACCGACACCTTCCACTACAACCCCTATTTCCGCTGTACCTCTGGACAATCAAGGCCATGTGGCTGTTGCAAACCTTGGTAACAAGCCATTGACGCTAAGCAAGCTGAATTCCACTGCGGGTGTTGAGTGTGACTTTGGCGGAACTGTCACAATTCAGCCGGGAGGGCAAGCAGTTTGTACAATTCCCCCAAAAGAAGGAAAGATAGTTTTATATGGGTCTAACACTGGCTCCACAGAGATTCAATTCTCAAACATCGCAGAAGTGACTGTCACGACCTCTCCTGGATTCTCTACTTCATCTGTTTCCCAGACAAGCGAGAGCGAGTTTGAGGAAGGTTATTTTGACAACGTGACTACAGCTTCACCAGAAATTAGGCTAGCAGAGGTGAGTGCTGCGAGCGTAATTAACATGTCTGATTTTGATTTTCTAGGAGCGAGTGGAGATTACATTCCGATGAATGGAGATCCAGCAGGAATAGCTTATGGAGATTTGAATAACGATGGTGAGATGGATATAGTTGTCAGTTCATATGCCGCAAATAGTAATGCTGGGAAGGTATATGTGTTCTTCGGCCCGTTAAGTGGGAGTATTGGAGCTTCAAGCGCGGATGTAGTTATTTCAGGAACGACCTATCTAGCTGGCCCTACTGGGGAGTTGGGAGATGTTAATGGAGATGGAGAGGACGACCTAGTTTATGGCGAGTTATGCCCTACTACCGATTGCTATGGGAAGGTTTACATAGCTTATGGACCTATCTCTAGCGGATCGTACGTTCCAAGCGATATTGCGAATGCTACTTTCACAGGAGAGAATGCAAACGACTACCTGGGCTATTCCCTCTTCACACACGATGTTAATGGAGATGGAAAGGTTGATATCCTTGCGGGTGCTGAAGGATATCCACAAGGAAATGGAGAGGGGAGGGTTTATTTGGTGTATGGAAAAGAGTTTTCAGGAGATTACACAATATCAAGCGTCGCTAATGCAACTTTCAATGGGAGTTCTGAGGATTACTTTGGCTACTCACCCGCTGCTTTTGGGGATTTCAACGGTGACGGAAATGTAGATATAGCATTTGGAAACCCACAGGCGGATACGGTAGGCGGATCGGACACTGGGCAGGTGCTGGTCTACTACGGACCGTTATCTGGTGATTATCAGCCTAGCGATGCAAACGTCACAATAAACGCAAGCATAGGTAATTCAAAGTTTGGATATGACGTTTACACTTATGACGTTAATGGAGACGGAAAGGATGATTTATTAGTTAGTTCACCAGATTTCTATGTTAGGAACACGAAACTACTCCCAGCTACTAACAAGCATTATGGAGCTGGATTTGTGTTTTATTCTCCATTGCACTCCATGACAGTGTCTGTGAATTACACATTACATGATTGGCTCTCCAATGCCAATATAACATTTGTCTATGATACAGAGGACGAAGCATTCGGTTCTGCAATAAGAGCAGCACAGTTAAAAGGCAATTCCACTTACATAATAGTTGGCTGGAAGAATATGCACACGTCATCTGGTAGGGTTGTTATGTACATTGACCCAAGCGCGGGAATATACGAAGCAGAGGATGCAAATGTGACTGTCACACACTCTACAAGTGACACTAGTGAGCATTTAGGCTCTGCTTTGGAAGTTGGAGACATCAATGGAGACGGGATAACAGACTTGGTAATAGGTGCCTACGCTCACAGCACGGATAGAGGACGAGTGTACCTTATTAACGGAGGAAGGCCACTAACGTATTACAGAACATCAGGAAAGTATTACTCAAAGGTCTTTGACTTAAATCATCTCTCTAATCTGACATATGTCACATGGACGTCAGACGAGCCAACTGGAACAGACCTAACTATAGAGCTGAGAATAGGGAATGCATCTGACATTGACAATTCGTCTGGATATGACGTCTTGAACGTAGCTGGAACGAACGTTTCTAAGGGAAGTATCTCGTTGGGACCTGGAACCAAAGCTCAATACATAGCCTACTTCAATACAAGCGATACATCAAAGACACCAGTCCTCTACGACATACAGCTTACCTACAAACCGCTCTACACAAATGTAACCTATACAATAAACTACGCCTCTGGCTTAAAATGGGTTGCATTAAACAGGAGCGATGGAACATTGGTAGCCAATGAAACAGTGAGCAATTGCGATACATTCTACACAAATACAGAAGAGGTTTCCACAGCCTATAGTTATACAGTTATATACAAGGGATGTGATGATCAGACAAAGACGTATGCAGTGTCCTAAACCCATCAATTTTTAATCTTTGTTTTCCTAATTTTCTGTTGATGGTGCCTTGGATAATAAAATATCAGCCTCATAGTATTAAGGAATTTGCTGGAAATCCATCTGCAGTTAAGAAAGTGCTAGCTTGGTACAAATCTTGGAAACCTGGTAAGAAGGCGTTACTTTTTGTAGGCCCGCCAGGGGTTGGAAAAACAACACTCGCCTTGGCTTTAGCTAAAACATTTGGATTAGAGATACTGGAGATGAACGCTAGCGATATTAGGAACAAGAAGAATATAGAGAAGATTTTGGGATTAGGGAGTTTGTATGCCTCTCTAACAGCGAAGTCTAAGCTGATCCTAGTAGATGAAGTGGACGGGATAAGTTCAGCGGATAGGGGTGGTGCGTCAGCCATAGTTGATGTGATAAAGCATTCATCTTTTCCAATTATATTAACTGCCAATGATGCATACGCCACTCCTGTTAGGACAATTGCTAACTATGTGGAGATCGTTAAATTCAAGAGGATCAACCCAATCACTATCAAGAGCGTCCTGAGGAGGATAGCAGAGAAAGAAGGGGTTTCTGTCTCTGATGAAGTGCTGGATAAGATAGCTCATTCGTGTAACGGCGATTTAAAATCTGCCATAAATGATTTGGAAGCACTAGCTGAAGGGGAAAAGAAAGTCAGCGAGAAGGATCTGAATGCTCTGGGGAACAGAGACAGAAAAGAGGATATGTTCCAAGCATTGAAAGTCATATTTAAGACAGAAAGCTTTACCACGGCAAGGCAATCTGTCTTTAATTTAGACGAGACTCCTGATATGATCAAGGCATGGATAGATGAGAACATTCCCAGAGAGTACGAAAACCTAGATGACATAGCTAGGGCATACTATTGGTTATCCAGGTCGGACATATTTTTTGGGAGAATAATCAGAAGACAGAATTGGGGATTGTTGAGCTACGCTATAGATTTTATGACAGGAGGAGTCGCGCTTTCTAAGAAAGAGGTTTATAGAAAGTTTACTGGATATCAGTTCCCTTCCACGATTCGCATGCTATCTAAGACAAAAAAAATGAGAGCAATTAGATACTCACTAGCTAAAAAGATAGGAGAGAAGATACATGCATCTCCAGATGAAGTTATCAGAGAGTATTTACCTTATTTCTCAGAAATGGTGAAAAAATCGAAAAAGATTAGAGATAGCTTTGCGGAGCATTATGAGCTTGATGACGCTGAACTGGAGGTGCTAACGAAATGAAGATAGCTATTCCAATCTCATCTGGGAGTGGTTTAAATTCAAGTATATCAGAGCATTTTGGTAGAGCAGAGAAGTTTTTAATTGTGGATTTTGAGGGAGGTAAACCAACAAATGTGGAATCAATTGCTGCTCCTGAACATGCGTATGGAGCATATCCAGAGTTTTTACATGACTTGGGTGTTAACCTTGTTGTATGTGATTCCATCGGTAGCAAAGCAAGAGAGCTGTTGGAGAACCTAGGCATAACTGTTATTGATTCTATGGAAGGAAAAGTAGCCCACGCTCTTAGGAAGCTGGAAGCAACGATCGCTGAGATGGAGGAAAAAGAGAAGGAGGAGGAAGAAAGAAGAAAGAAGGCAATGAGGGCATTGGAGAAGGCAAGAGAAAGAACAATGAACTATTACTTGGATATCGGCAGAGACTCAAACGAAGTATTTTTGTGTATTAAGGTTAGAGATGATGTATATCTTTCGTTTGATCTAACGAGAACAGGACCAAGAGTAATCTTGCAGCAGCCAAATGGAGAAGTGGATGTAAGCCAACTAGGTGAGCCAGAGGATGAGTATGAGACTTTGCATTTCTTAGGAACCAGATTGTTAAAAAGGGAAAAACAGAGATGGTGGTTAGTAGACGGAGAGGATATAGTTGAAGGCACTAAGTGGAAAATATTACGCAGGTATGAATTAAGCAGCGATGTAGAACAGAGGATAAGGGAATTTGCGGATTTAATTAGGCAGAATCTAAATGATTTATCAGCTGTAAAAGACAAGATAAAGAAATTTAATGATTACCTCTATAAGCTTGTACAGTCCTTTGATATAAACGGGATTTAGTGTACGAAAACCGAAATCAATTAAAATGCATTTTCTATTAATTGACCATGAAAGGACAGATAACAATTGAATATGTCCTTGTACTAGTAATTGTTTTGACTATTGTATCCCTTGTTTCTATCCCTCTGATAAACTATGCAGAGGATTCTATAAAGGACGTGGGTTATGGTGTTCTCCTTGCCAACAAGATATCCAAGATCTTAGACGCCATTCATACTGTAAGTGTATCTGGATGTGGATCAAGATATACAGTTAATGTCTCTCTCTCTCTCCTTTGGATACATTAGGCGCAAGGATAACAATAGATCAAGAGAATATTTCTGGGTCATATTATTTGCAGAATGGCACATTGGTTAGTGTTAAGACTTATTCTTATCCTGACTACAT
>Ga0190314_1000357_pt1 | contig 16207 bp, 16 predicted proteins | sample 4870071112_MG_FD_165055 | JGI IMG/M metagenome (GOLD analysis project Ga0190314, IMG submission 165055) | Hydrothermal vent sediment bacterial communities from Southern Trench, Guaymas Basin, Mexico - 4870-07-11-12_MG | ecosystem: Environmental > Aquatic > Marine > Hydrothermal vents > Sediment ...
GAATCGCGGATCGTTGATAAGAATAGGATTGTTTTTACCCTCCCACTTAATCGAATAGGGCGGATTAGAGACGATAGCATCAAAGGGTTCATCGTCCCAGTGGTTTGGGTTGGTAAGGGTGTCCCCATGAGCGATATCAAAATGGTTGTAGTTGATATCGTGCAAGAACATGTTGATACGACAGAGGTTGTAGGTGGTGAGGTTGATCTCCTGCCCATAAAAACCGATGCGTACATTCTCTTTGCCCAGAACCTTGGCAAATTTTAACAGCAGAGAGCCGGAACCACAGGCAGGGTCATAAACCTTGTTTACCTCGGTTTTACCCACGGTGGTTATTTGTGCCAATAGTTCGCTCACCTCTTGCGGAGTGTAGTACTCACCGCCAGACTTGCCGGCATTTGAGGCATACATCTGCATCAGGTACTCATAGGCATCGCCAAAGGCATCTATATTGTTGTTCGCATAATCACCCAAACGCAAAGAATTAATTGCATTAAGCAACTTGGTGAGTTGCCGGTTGCGTTTTTCTACCGTGCTGCCCAGCTTATTAGAGTTTACATCAAGGTCATCAAATAGCCCTTTTAGGTCATCCTCGCTCTCTGTACCTTTAGCAGAGTTTTCAATGCCACGAAAAATGGCGGCAAGGGTTTCATTGAGGTTGGCATCATTTTTAGCTTTTTTTACCACATTGCCAAACAGCTCACTGGGTAAGATATAAAAACCCTTTTCTTTTACAGTATCCGCTCGTCCAAATTCAGCCTCTTTATCAGAGAGTTTAGCGTAATCGAAATCTACTTCTGGTTCATTGGTGTTGATGTAACTGCTAAGGTTTTCACTAATAAAACGGTAAAAAAGCATACCCAGTACATATTGTTTAAAATCCCAGCCATCCACACTACCACGCAAATCATTAGCTATTTGCCAAATAGTACGGTGCAGTTCTGCTCGTTATAGCTCTTTAGTCATCTATTTTCCTTTATTCTGATCGTTGTCATTTTTTGTTGGTGCAGTATGCTGGCAGGGTGCTGATTGTTTTTTACAGATAACGAAGTTATTAAACAGAAAAAAATCTGCATATTAACGCTATATTTTTTCCAATCGTCCAAGTAAGCCCAAGTCTCCCCCCGTCCCATTGGCTTTTCTACTCATCAATTAATTATATAACGGGCTGGATATAATTTGTAAACATAGAAAGATATTCCACGCTGTTTGACCGTTTTTTAATGTAAAACATCAATCTGTTTCTTTTGGAACTATAGACATAATCAGAAGCTATTTTTGAGGTCGCTATATGGCCAAAGAATAAATATTCTATTACTCAAGGCTTATAGCCTTCATTAATGACCTTTTCCCTGGTAAACAGGCAATTGAAGATTGATAAAAAAAATGATATAAGCTGTTTAACGAGTACATAAACTGCTTTTTTGTTTCAGACTTCCCAAAGTACAGAAAAAGAGAAAAAGAGTTGAAAGTTTTATGAAAAAATTTATAGTAGGTGTGATGGGGCCTGGTGCCCATGCACAAAAAGAGGATGTTGAAGCCGCTTATGAACTTGGCAGGCGAATTGCGTAGGAGGGATGGATTCTCCTTAGTGGCGGAAGAAATTCAGGTGTAATGGACGCTGTTAGCAAAGGGGCAAAGAGCGCAGGTGGTCTTACCATAGGCATAATGCCCACAAGAAAAAGGGAAACAATCTCCAAAGCTGTTGATATATCTATTATTACAGAAATGGGGAGCGCAAGAAACAGCATCAATGTTTTAACAAGCGATGTGGTTGCGGTTTGTGGCATGGGCGCTGGAACAGCATCTGAAGTTGCTCTTGCCCTAAAAGCAGATAAAGATGTTATACTGATTAACCCTGAAAAAAACTCAACACAATTTTTTAAACAACTGAATGCAAAAAAAATACATATAGCAAAGGATTGCAGGGCAGCCATAGCAATGATCAGGCAGATGCTTAATTAGAACCTATTCCTCTATCTCTTTAAGATATTGCCTGGCCATAAGCAGACCTGCAATTGTTTTACTATCCTGGATTTCACCATTAAAAATCATGTTATACGCATCGGATAATTTTAGCGCATAGACTTCCAGGATTTCATTTTTGTCGAGATTCTGTTTTTTGCCTTCAAGCCCGGCAGCTAAAAACAGGTGAATACGCTCATCAGAATATCCTGGCGCTGGAATAATTTCACCAAGTTCCTGCCAGAGGCTTGCATCATACCCTGTCTCTTCACTCAGCTCCCTTTTTGCGCAATTAAGGGGAACTTCATTTTGTTCCAGAGTTCCTGCAGGAATTTCCCATATATATCTTCCCATTGCATGACGGTACTGTCTGAGGAGTACTACCATGTTATTGGGCGCTATTGGTATTATTGCAGATGCTCCCGGGTGGCGGATAATATCCATGTTAGAAGTTGAACCTGTATTAAAAGTTACATTTTCAGATACCAGTTCAAAAATTTTGCCTTTATGTATGGGGGTTATTGTATTAACCTTTGCAGTCATACTTTCCTCGATTGTTTTTTTTTAATACAAATCTTTGCTTGTATATGTTTGATGTGGTGGCTTGAGATTTTTCCCTTTGTATTGACAACAAATCATGCATACTGTATTCGAATTTGGGCTTCGTTTTTTTGAGTGTGCCTTTAAAGTTGCCAGGTTTCATTGATGATGTTTTGTCATTCATTTGCTAATAAAAAAATTATAAAATTAATGCATTATTACCCAACGATCAGAAGCCTTTTAAAAATAATACTCAACGGTATTTTTTCTAAATATTGCCATATCATATTTTTTAATTTTATTGGATTATATTTATTCCTTTTTTTAACCCCTTGTACGGTCTTGTCTTCAGAAAAATTTGATACCGGCTTTCTAAAAGATGATCCTGATAAACCATGGCACATTGTTGCAGATGAAATCAGTTATGATGAAAAGGCTTCTCAATATATTGCTGAAGGTAATGTTGTAATTTCCAAAAATGATACGAAGCTTACTGCTGATCATATTCGTTTTGGACATAAAACCATGAGTGCTGTTGCAACAGGAAATGTGGTTTTATCCTCAATGGAAAATATTCTTTCAGGCAAAAAAATGGAAATAAACCTGAATACAAAAACAGGAACCATATATGACGGCAAAGCATTTTTTAAAAAAGAGAATTTTCATATATCAGGCAGCAGGATATGCAAAACAGGTGATCAGACATATACGATTGATAAAGCAACTTTTTCAACATGCGATGGTGATCATCCTGCGTGGAAAATTACAGGAAGACGATTAAAAATCACCATAGAAGGTTACGGTACTATCTCCCATGCAACCTTTTGGGCAAAAAAAATTCCAGCATTATACACCCCTTTTTTTGTTTTTCCTGTAAAGCTGAAACGGCAAACAGGCCTGTTGCCGCCCGAAATAGGCTGGTCCGATAGAAAGGGGGTTGAGTATATACAGCCGTTTTATTGGGCAATTAATGAAAGTTCGGATGCAACCATATATGAACACCATATGAGCAACAGGGGTGATAAAGTAGGCGTGGAATACCGGTATGTTCTTGGAGACATTACAAAGGGAACTTTCATGTACGACTATCTTAATGACAGAAGAGTGGACGACGGAACGCCGGGGAGCAGCGAAGACTGGGGATATGAGGATGATGATGAACTCAGGCCTAACCACAGCAGGTACTGGTTCAGGATGAAACATGATCAGGCGCTGCCTGGCGGGTTTTTTGGAAAAATAGATATTGATATTGTCAGTGATCAGGATTACCTCCACGAATTTAAAAACGGGCACACAGGTTTTAACTCTACAGAAGATTACTTTAGCAAGGAGTTTAACAGGGAAATTGACGATTACGATGATACAGAAAGGGTTAACAGCCTCCATGTGGGCAAAAACTGGTCAGCATACAGCTTGAATATTGAGGGAAGATGGTATGACAATGTAATAAACAGGCGATGGCGGGATACTGATACAACTCTGCAGAAACTTCCATTTATGGAATTTAACGGTTCCAAACAAAAAATTCCTGTAACCCCTTTTTATTTTGATCTTGATTCTGAATATACATATTTTTACAGTGAAGATGGTAACAGGGGACACAGGATTGACATTCACCCCAGGGTTTACCTTCCGTTGAAATTTAAAAATTTTTTTTCTTTTGAGCCTTCAATAGGTATTGAGGAAACGGCCTGGAGCATTGACGAATATGATGAAGCTTCACGCATGGAGGAAAAAACATATAACAGACAACTCTATGATATTAAACTCGATATCTCCACTGAAGTATATAATGTATTTAAAATTAACACTGATCTTATTGACAGCATAAAGCATACGATAAGACCGCAGGTTATTTATGAATATGTACCTGATAAAAAACAGGATCGTTTCCCGTTTTTCGATTCCCTGGACAGGATTGAGAAAAAAAACCTGATAACCTGTTCGATTACCAACACCTTTACATCAAAATCGGTAAATGCACCCGAAAAAAAATTAGACACAAGTAAAGATAAAAATTATGCAGATAATAACATTGAACCAAAAAACTATACATATCGTCAGTTCTGTCGTTTTAAACTTGAGCAGAGTTATGACGTTAATGAAGCAAGAGAAGATGACAGGACTGAGCTTGCAGACACAAAAAACAAACGCCCTTTTTCTCCGGTGTACGGCGAATTTGAATTTGACCCTGTAAAATATTTATCTGTTAGAGCTGATGCCGAGTGGTCCATATATGAAAATGAGTTTGAAAACCGTAATATTGCAGTCAGCCTGTCTGATAAGCGGGGAGACAGACTGTTTTTTGAGCATAGATATGCGCGTAATGAAAACAGAAACATATATACTGAATTTCTTTGTAAGTTTTCCGACAGGTTCTGGGCTTTTTTAGAGCATGAACGTAACCAGCGGGAAGCTGAAGGTATTAAATCCGGCGTTGGATTGCTTTATATATCACAATGCTGGTCAATAAATTTTGGCTATCTAAAGGAAGAGGATGACATAAAATATGCATTTATGATTAATCTATATGGATTAGGAGGGTTCGGGAAACCGAGCATTATTCAAAATATGTTTAAAAATCCGTTTGAAAGCAAGCGGTAATGTAGAGGAAAAAGATGGATAAGGTGTTTACTTCTTCATGGTATGTTCTCCATACTAAAAGCAGGTTTGAGAATGTAGTTAATGATGGTTTGACTAAAAAGGGCATAGAAGCCTTTCTCCCCAAAATCAGTGTAAAAAGCAAGCGTAAAGATAGAAACTTAATGCTTAAGATGCCTCTTTTCCCGGGATATATTTTTGTTAAAACTGACCTTAACCACTTAAAACATATAGAAGTTTTAAAGACAGCCGGTGTTGTACGCTTTATAGGCAATAATGATGGTCCTGTATCTGTGCCGGATGTTGATATTGACTCATTAAAAATTGTAACAAAGGTGGGGAGTAATATTTTAACAGGTTTTAGTTTTAACAAAGGTGACAGGGTTATTGTAACAAAAGGACTGTTTGCAGGTGTAACAGGAACTTTCGGCAGATATGAGGGCAAAGGCCGTGTGGTTGTTTTCATCGAAGCAATAGGGCAGTATGCCGGAGCACATGTGGATGAAGATGATATTGAAAAACTTCCTGAAATATTAACATAATCTTAAAAAGAATTTTATAACGGCTTGACTTTTTATTGAAATATATTTACAAAAACACAGAGAATGATAAATTTATAAAAGTAAAATTGATGTACTTTTTGCAGAAATTTCAAGGAGGATAGATGAACAAACTGGAGCTGATAGCAGCCCTTAAAACAGAAACCAACATTTCAAAAAATGAAGCTGCAAAAATAGTCGAAATATTTTTCGACAGTATGTCTGAAGCCCTGACAAGGGAAGAACGTGTTGAAATTCGAGGTCTATGCAGTTTTTATATTAAAAAGTATAAAAGCTATTTGGGCAGAAATCCCAAAACAGGCGGCAAGGTAATGATCAACTCCAAAAAGCTTCCGTTTTTTAAGCCTGGAAAAGATTTAAAAGAGCAGGTAGACCGATAGTCCGTGCCTTTATCTCAATTTATCATAGGTCAAGATAAGCCATTACAGCTGTTAATCGCTCTTTTTCAAAAGAATGTTTTACCCAATGCCATTATTTTTACAGGTATTCAAGGGGTCGGGAAAGAGACAACAGCCACTGCTTTTGCCATGGCATGTAACTGTACTAAAAATGAAGATCAACGGCTTTCGGAATCGGCAGGTTATAAGCAGCAGGAGATAAACATACCCTGCGGCAGGTGCAGAACGTGCAGAAAAATTAAGTCCGGAAATCATCCTGATATTATTTATATAAAGCCCTCGGGCACTGTTATTAAAATTGATCAGATACGTACGCTGAGTCATACTTTATCCATGAAGCCTTTTGAAGCAAAATTACGTGTGGTTATAGTTTTAAAGGCTGAACTACTGAATTTAAGCGCAGCCAATGCCTTGCTGAAGGTGCTTGAGGAACCCCCTGACAACACAGTTTTGATACTTACCACTGCCCATAAAACCGACCTTCTTCCCACGATTGTTTCCCGATGCCGACATGTAAGATTTAATCCTGTTTCACAAGAAAATCTTGCTTCAATGCTCAAAGAAAAACAAGGGCTTGATCCTGTTAATGCTTATATAGCAGCATCAATGGCAAATGGCAGTTTTTCCAGGGCTGTTGCCATGGCTTCCGGAAAAGATCAAACAGACTGGAAAAAAAGAAGGGACTGGATAATCAACGCTATGGGTCTTGAACAGCCCCATTCATATTATGTAAATTCGATTGGTTCTGTTTTGGGTATTGCAGCAATGCTTGCCAAAGATAAAAAGAAGCTCTATGATTCATTGGAATTGCTGAAATTCTGGTTTAGAGATCTTGTTATCTTCAGATATTATCCTGAAAAAATTATTAACCGGGATTTGATTGACAAGATAGAGGATGTTTCAAAAAAAACAGAAACCAACTTATTGATTTTAAAAATCAGATTGATCCATGAAGCCCAGAAAAAAATAGACACAAATGCAAATTTAAGGCTTATGCTGGAAGTTATTTTTTTAAGGCTTGCAGGAATTTTTAATGAAAAAAATTACAGGAATAACATTTAAGCCCGCCGGCAAGGTTTACGATTTTGATTCATGCGCCTTTGTTTTAAAAAAAGGGGATGAGGTTATTGTTGAAACCGAGAAGGGGATAGGGCTAGGAAACGTAGCTATAGAACCAAGACTTTGCAAGAAAAGTCCATCCGGCAAGCCGTTGAAGAAAGTTTTGCGCCTTGCAGATGAAAAAGATTTTATTCAAAAAAAGAAAAATGTTGAACTTGAACAAAAAGCGCACGCTTTTTGTTTAGAGTGCATTAAAAAGCTTGATCTTAAAATGAACCTTTTTTCTGTTGAAGCAGCATTTGATGCCACCAGACTTATATTTTTTTTTACATCTGAAGGAAGAGTAGATTTTAGAAAGCTTGTTAAAATGCTGATCAAAAACCTTGACCTAAGGATTGAGATGCGGCAGGTGGGAGTCCGCAACAGGGCTAAAATGTGCGGAGGTCTGGGAAGATGCGGCAGAACAATCTGCTGTTCATCATTCATGGGAAAATTTGAGCCTGTATCTATTCGTATGGCAAAAAAACAGCGTCTGTCCTTAAATCCAACTAAAATTTCCGGCTTGTGTGGGCGGCTGATGTGCTGCCTGGCATTTGAAAATGAAACATATAATAGCCTAAAGGATAAATTCCCCAAGAAAGGCACGGTAGTAAAAATTCCTGAAGGTGAGGGAAAAGTGGTCAGGCAAAATTTAATACTTGGGAGCGTACATGTTCGCATGAAAGACGGTAGTAGTTTTGAAGCCAAACTATCCAGTATTATCCAAAAATAACAGGAGAAAAAATGTCAGAGACATTTTATGTTACAACACCAATTTATTATGTAAATGCAAGACCCCATATAGGCCATGCTTACACCACTATTGTTGCAGATGTATTGTGCCGTTTTAACAGAATGTCTATGAAGGATGTCTTTTTTCTTACAGGGACTGACGAACACGGGGATAAAGTGGTGCGTGCCGCAAAAAATGAAAATTTAAGTCCCAAAGCCTATGCAGACAAAATAAGTGGACTATACAAAACGCTATGGCCTGAGCTTAACATCATGAATAGCGCATTTATACGAACAACCGATCCTGCGCATATGGCAGTTGTAGATTATATACTTAAAAAAATTTATGACTCAGGGGATATATACTTCAGTGAATATGAAGGGCTTTACTGTTTTGGCTGTGAACGCTTTTATATTGAACGGGAACTTGTTGACGGGAAATGCCCTGATCATAATGAGGCGCCGGAAGTAATAAAAGAGTCTAACTATTTTTTTAGAATGAGCAATTATCAGGACTGGCTCATAGATCATATTAAAAAAAATTCTGACTTCATACGACCTGAACGTTATAAAAATGAGGTGTTGGCTTTCCTTCGGGAGCCCCTTGAGGATCTGTGTATATCACGGCCAAAAAAACGTTTGGAGTGGGGTGTCTCTCTTCCCTTTGACAACGAGTACGTTACATATGTATGGTTCGATGCCTTAATCAACTATATTTCAGCTCTCGGGTATCCTGATGGCGAGCTTTTTAAAAAGTTCTGGTCATCTGCACAGCACATTGTGGCAAAAGACATTTTAAAACCCCATGCAATATACTGGCCGATCATGCTTAAAGCTGCCGGCATACCCGTATACAAGCACCTTAATGTACACGGTTACTGGAATAGTGAGCAAAACAAAATGTCAAAAACTATTGGTAATGTTGTTGAGCCTCTAAAGCTTAAAAATATTTACGGGCTTGACGAGTTCAGATTTTTTTTGATGCGTGATATGTCTTTTGGTCTTGATTCCAACTTTTCCGAAGAAGCTTTTGTTCAAAGAATTAATTCCGACCTTGCCAATGATCTCGGGAACCTGTTCTCCAGAGTACTTGCAATGGCGCATAAATATTTTGCAGGGGTGGTTCCGAAAATTGATATTGAAATCCAAAAAGATCTGGGCATCAGTATTCAGGGAAATGCTTTTGTTGCTGTTTGTAATTTTGAAAAACATATGAAGTCACTTGCATTTCACAAAGCCTTAATGGCTGTGTGGGAATTTATCAGCGAGATGAATAAATTTATAGATGTCACGGCCCCATGGCTTCTTGCAAAGAAAAAATCAACTCGAAAAGAGCTTGAAATCGTAATATATAATCTCCTCGAGGGGCTGCGGATAATTTCAGGTCTGATTTATCCTGTAATGCCAGGTACTGCCGAAAAAATGCAGAAACATCTTGGACTTGATTATAAAAAGCCCTTTTACAGTATAGAAACCCTTAAAAGATGGAATGGACTTCCGGCAGGCATAAGTTTGCCCAAGTCAATCACGCTCTTTCCCAGAGTAGATATGAAAAAAAAAACAGATCAGGAAAAGAATAACTCACAGGAATCGGCTGCCCCTGAAATAAAACCTGAAATTTCATTTGAAACATTTTCAAAAATAGATCTGAGGGCGGGAACGGTTGTAAGGGCGGAAAAAATTCCCAAGGCTAAAAAGCTTCTTAAACTTGAAGTGGATCTTGGTGACAAGAAGAGAACTATAGTGGCAGGCATATCCACAAGTTATTCCCCGGATGAGATTATTGGAAAACAGGTAATCGTTGTCGCGAATTTAAAACCTGCAAAATTAATGGGAGTACTGTCAGAAGGGATGCTTCTTGCGGCTGTTGAAGATAAAACCTGCACGGTTGCGACTATAGACGGGAAAGTCAGGCCGGGCACCCCGTTAAGTTGATTTTATAAAGCCAATTTTAAATGGCAGACGCGAAATATATATTATGCGGTGAAGGTAGGGGCAGAATCTATTTCTGCCCTGTATCATTTTTGGCATATATGGACAGGGCGGATATGGAATCCGCCCCTACGTTGGTAATTTCAATGATTCCGTGAAGATGGTTCATGTTATGACATTTTTTTTAACAGTCTTTACTATTTCCTCAGGGCTGTCTATTATCTGAAAAATATCAAGATGTTTTTCAGATATAAATTTGTTCTCAAGCAGGTGAGTCTTTATCCATTCTAAAAGCCCTGACCAGTAATCAGCACCCACAAGTATTACCGGAAGGGGTTTTATCCGGTGGGTCTGAATAAGTGTTAAAGATTCAAAGAGTTCATCAAGAGTTCCGAAACCGCCAGGCATAATAACATAGGCAGAAGCATACTTGATAAGCATGATTTTTCGTATAAAAAAATAACTGAATGCCAGTCTGATATTCGCATATTTATTAGGTTTCTGTTCATAGGGCAAAACTATATTCATACCCACAGATTTTCCGCCGGCATCAAAGGCACCTTTGTTGGCAGCCTCCATGATGCCTCCTCCTCCGCCTGATATAACGGCAAAATTATTTTTAGCAAAAAGATATCCCAGCTTTTCAGCCTTTTTATATGACTTTTCATCCTTTTTTGCCCTTGCGGAGCCAAAAATGCTCACGGCAGGCCCAAGGTCGTGAAGCTCCTCAACACCGTAAACAAATTCACTTACAATTTTAAACAGCCTCCAGGCTTCACCTGCTTTAAAATCATTTATTAAAAACTGTTTTTCCATATTTAAATTAAAGGCTCCAATATCACTGTGGTTTGTTTTTCTATTTACCAGGCATACAGCCGGTATTATTATACCCCTCAGGCTTTGCCATTAAATCCTATGACGACCTTTTCCCCATCAACACAAACAGGCACTTTACGTTTGCCGTCTGTATAGCTTAACATTTTATCTAAATTTTCTTTATTGGAAATAACATTAAAGTACTCTACTTTTTTGGTGCCTTTGGCAAAAGCTTCACGAGCAGCGGTTGTAAACGGTCATGTGTCTTTCCCGAAGATTAAAACTTTTTCATCCATTTTTTTGCCTCCCCTTTTCAAAAGATTAAAAGCATAATAAAGCTTAAATGTTATATCGGTTAATATGTCAAGAATCTTTCTTTTTTAAAAAAACAGGGTTTTTGCAAAAAGCCTTGACTTTTTTCTGTTTCGGTTTTTATATGCCATGCATGTTAACTAAACTTGAAAAAAAAATACTGGCTTCCATACAAGGTAATATTTCCATAACAAGCCGCCCGTACCTGGAGACAGCAAAGAAACTGGAAATTTCAGAAGAAAAGCTCCTGACAATTCTCCAAAGCCTGTGTGACAGAGGTGTTATCAGGCGTTTTGGGGCCACATTAAGACATCAGAAAACAGGATTTTCTGCAAATGCAATGGTTGCCTGGAAGGTTGAAGAGAATAGAATAGATGAAGCAGGAAAGACGATGGCATCTTTTAGCTTTGTTTCTCACTGTTACAGGCGTGAAACCAATGGGCGCTGGCTATATAACCTTTATACAATGATTCATGCAACAGATGAAGATACCTGTAGAAAATTGGCCACAGAGCTTTCGGAAGCAACCTCTAATTATACCTATGAGATCCTTTTTTCCCGCAGGGAACTGAAAAAAACATCAATGAAATACTTTTCAGAAAATCTAAAAAAATAACTTTTCCTTGTGAATAAAGATATTCCGAACATACTTCTCGTAAATCCCTGGATACACGATTTTGCCGCCTATGATTTTTGGGCAAAACCCGTGGGAATACTTACACTTGCATCAATTCTCAGAGACAGCGGATATGAAGTAACCTACATTGACTGCCTTGATCGATTTCATCCCAAAGCGCCTGGATCAAACTCTAAAATCAGATACGGGCGCGGCCCCTTCCTCAAAACACAAATCCCAAAACCTGAAGGATTTGAAAAAATACCAAGAAAATTTTCCAGATACGGAATTAAACCTGAATGGTTTATGGAAGATCTTGCATCAATAAAAAGGCCTGACCTTATCCTTGTAACATCTCTTATGACTTACTGGTATCCCGGGGTTCAGGAAACCATAGGTTTAATTAAAAAGATTTTTCCGGATACACCGGTTGTTTTAGGCGGAATATATGCCAGCCTCTGCTATGATCATGCAGTGAATAATTCAGGCGCAGATGTTGTTATGCCGGGGCTTTTTGAAAAAAAAATAATAGATCTTGCCGAAAAATATACAGGTTTTTCAGCAAAAAAAAGTTGTGGGAGTAAAGAGAATAATGATTTTAATATTCCGGCTTTTGATCTTCAACGGAAAATTACATATGTGCCCCTGATAACTTCCAGGGGCTGCCCTTTTTCATGCTCATACTGTGCATCCGGTTTTTTAAACCCCAAACATATTCTCCGTCCGCCGGAATCGGTTGTTTCAGAGATTATCTACTGGCATAAAAAATATAATGTCAAAGATTTTATATTTTACGATGATGCACTTTTAATTGACTCCGGGATTCATGCGATTCCAATATTAAAGAAGATAATTGATTCCAATATAAAAATTCGTTTTCATACACCCAATGCAATTCATATCCGCCAGATTTCAAAAGAGTTAGCCCAAATAATGTTTAAAGCAGGCTTTAAAACCCTGCGGCTCGGGCTTGAAACAGCCGCATTTGAAGACAGGACAAAAATTGATAATAAGGTAACGGCAGATGAATTCAAAAGATCCGTTAATTTTTTAAAAGGCGCTGGTTTTAAGAAAAATCAGATAGGAGCATACCTGCTGGCAGGTCTTCCCGGGCAAACAATGAAATCCATAGAAAATTCTATTGCTGCTGTTAAAGACTCGGGAATAACTCCGATTCTGGCATATTATTCTCCCATTCCCCATACAGCAATGTGGAAAGAAGCTGTGGCCTGTTCAGATTACGATCTTGAATCAGATCCTGTTTTTACAAATAATGCAGTATTCCCCTGTTTTGGTCAGGCTTTTTCCTGGAAGGCAATTTCACATCTTAAAAATCTTGCCAGGGGCTAATGCGAATCTGATCTGTTAAAACCGGTTTGCATATCGAGATACTCTAATTGAAGACAGATTGTCCGTGCACAGACCATATCATATCCTGCTGATGCGGACTCATAAACAGGCTGTGAGTATATTTTTTCTATTTCCATTGGTCTTCCCGCTTCAAAGTCAAGCTTCATGCTTGGTTTATATGCAGCCATCTGCTCTGTCAGTTTCAGCATATCATCTGCATATTCTTTTTCCATAAAAAATCCGCAATGTTTTGCACCGGTTATTACTTCTCTCATAACATTTTCTGCAAGACAGCGTGTGGAAGGGGATTCCATGAGCTGATCAGTTGTGGCGTCAAGTATAACCGAAAGTCCATTAAAAGGTATATTCCATACAAGTTTTTTCCATCGCGCAAGCCCGAGGTTATCGCTTAACTGAACAGATATACCTGCGCTTTTAAATAGATCGGCAATCAGTTTCAAATTTTCGGTAATTCCTGATGGTCTATATTCCTGAAGGTATTCCCCGATGATAACAGAACCATAATCAATATGCTTTATATGTCCCTGTCCGACTTTGTTGCTGCACAGAAAACACAAGCCACCAAGAATAGATGCGCTGGGAACCATCTTTGCTATTTCTTTTTCAACGCCAAGACCGTTTTGAAGAATAATAATAATACCAGTGTCTTTAATGATATGGGGGAGCATTGCAGGCAACTGATAATTCTCTGTGGTCTTAAGTGCAACTATTACAATATCGCAAAGCGGCATATCTTCTGCTTTAGAGTATGCATTAACCCTGGAAAGATGGTAATCGCCATCCTTTGAGTCAATAAAAAGACCATTTTTTTTTACATAAAGATAATCACTGTGAAATAAAAAATGGACATCAAATCCATTTTTTGCCAGCAAGCCTCCATAATATCCGCCTACGGCACCGACGCCTATAATTCCGTATTTCATAAATTATACTTTATCCTAATTTGATTTATAAACTAAGGGCTCATTCAAAAATAACTTTACATTTTCGCAAAGGCCTTCCGGAAAACAAGCTAAGGAGACCTGAAATTTCAAGTTGAAGGGGGAATAAATATCTCAACCTGATCTGACGGCACCGCCTCCACATAAACAGACTGACTCGGAAAGGCAAAGGCCGTTCCTTCGTCTTCAACAATTTCTTTTATCTCATAAGCCAGCTTTTCCTTTATTTGCAGCCACTCGCCCCATTCGGTAGTCTTGGTAAAACAGTAGACCATAATATCAATAGATGAATCACTGAAACGATCAATACGAACAAACATCGGCACTTCCGGTGGTTTTGTAAACTCCTCGGAAGCCATGATGTACTGCTCAATCCTATCTCTGATCTGACGTAACTGTTCAACGGTAGTGCGATATTCAACGCCAATGATCCAGTATATTCTCCTGTGAGTCATGGAACTGAAATTAATAACTGAATTATCAGAGAGTTTTGAATTTGGCACATGAACAGGAGCCTTGTCAAAGCGGCGCACCAAAGTCGACCTGAGGCCAATGGACTCGACCGTTCCCTCTACGACAGCCTCAACTCTGACCCAGTCGCCGATATTGAAGCGTCTTTCAGCAATGATAAGAATTCCGGAGATCAAATTCTTGAAAAGATCCTGGGCTCCAAGAGCCACAGCAACACCTAACAACCCCAAACCGGCCAGGATGGGGCCGATTTTGATACCCCAGATTTCGAGAATTGTGGCCGCAGCAATAAATACAAAAATAATTTTTACGGCCTTGATAAGCCAATCAACGATTGTAGTTGTGAGGATATTCTCGAGCTGACGGAACAAAATCGATAAGGGGCTGATTAACCTTACGAGACTCCAGAAAATCACCAGTACAATAAGGGAGCGCACTATGCGGTCGGCAATGAGCTGCATCTGACTTGTTAAAGGCAGATATTTGGCTGTAAAAAATACGCCCAGGACAACTGGAATAAAAGAGACCGGTTCTTGAAGTACCTCCAGGGCATCATCATCCAGGCGGGTTTTGGTTCTCTTGGTTATTGCATTGAGCCTGTTAATCACCAGTTTTGCAAATAACCGGCGTATCAGAAGGAATCCCACAAATATAAAAACAGCCACAACGACCCTTCCGATATCAATTCCCAACAAGCCCTCTTTCCAGACTTCAATTACAATTGCCCAGAATTGTCTCAAGTTTTCCATGTGGTATCTCCCTCGAAGAATCTGTTTTTTGAAGGCACATAATAGTTGTTTCTATAAGGCTAACCGAGAATAGGCTGACTATCCCATTTTCCCGAAAGAAATTTTGAAATTATTTTGAAAGATATGCCTGCCTAAATCATAAGTCAACTAAAACACTGGGATGTTGGAGCATGAGCTATGTGTTAAAATAACAATATATATCGTATTAGGCAACTATATTGAAAACTGGTTGACAAATATTTTCATATATTATGCTATTTGTTTTTTCAGGCAAAAACACCAAGGCCTGATGTAACATGCTGATTTATGGAAAAGCTATTAAACATCGGATAAAAACCAATAAAATAATGGGTGAGGGGAAAATCATGAGAGGCGCATTTATTATTATAGTTTTGATAACACTGCTTATTGTTGGAACACTTGTGATAAAAAATTACAACACCGGTGCAACAAAGGATACTGCCACAAAAAGAGAAGCTATCGATATGAGTAAGGAGGCTGCTGAAAAAGCCAACAAAGCAGCCCAAAAAATTAAGGATATAAACAAGCAGTTAACCGGATCGGATTAAAAAGTGTTTTCAAGCCACTTTAATCCTTTTTGAGCGAACCCTTAATATTCCCATTGTTCTTTTTATAATGGAATCTTCGAACTCCCAGGATATGCCGAAGTTGGAGCCAGCGGGGCTCTGACAACATCTTTTACCCTCATAAGCTGTGCCTGATTGTCTCTTTCCCGCTCTTCCAGTTTCATTATTATATATTTTAAAGTTTCTTTGATGTTGGGAATAAGAATATATTCAAGGGCGTTGACTCTCCTTCTGGTTTTTTGAATCTCATCACCTATGAGCTGAATTTTTTTTTCCTTTTCAGAAAGCTCTATGAGCTGTTTGACTGTTTTATCGAAAATTTCAAGAGCGAAGTCAAGCCCGACACTTGTTTGTGCAAAACCATAGCTATTGTGCCCTTTGGTTGACCGTGCAGAAAATTCAGGAACTTTTATATTAAATATCTGTTTGTACTTCAGGTCTATTTTCAGCTTTTTTTCAGATACCATAAGCGCTGCGTTTAAAATTTCAGTAGAGGTGGAAGATCCTGCCACAGCCAT
>Ga0190314_1000359_pt1 | contig 16192 bp, 18 predicted proteins | sample 4870071112_MG_FD_165055 | JGI IMG/M metagenome (GOLD analysis project Ga0190314, IMG submission 165055) | Hydrothermal vent sediment bacterial communities from Southern Trench, Guaymas Basin, Mexico - 4870-07-11-12_MG | ecosystem: Environmental > Aquatic > Marine > Hydrothermal vents > Sediment ...
TACATAAAGTTTATTATGTGTTATTTATGATGTTAAATGAGATAGAAGAAAATTCTTTTAACAAATAAAAAATAAAAAAAATCCCCCTCGAAGTTAATTTTTTAGATTAATATTTATATTTAAAAATATTATTGTAGATACATTTAAATATTAGAAAGCCCTTAAAAGATAAGGGGACTAAGTTGGGTAGTTTAATTGAACATAACAATTTAGTTGAAATTCTTAAGAAAGATATGAGAGAAATTTATCCTGATGCTGATATTTTAACATTTTATGAGTTTAAAGATAATAAAAGAACATATGCCGAAGCAGATATGATTTTAGAATTAGATGATGAGATTTTTATCTTTGAAGTTAAATCCTCAAGAAAATTTTCACATGGAAAAATAAATTCAATATATAAGAAGATGAATAAGATAGCAAAAAGATTACATTCCAATAAAGATATCTATTTATTTTACATATTCCCCACTGATAACGGATATCATTCATATTTTAAGAAATGGGGAGGAGTGAATTGAGTTTGGAGGACTTAATTAAAAAAGAAGTAGAGAGGTTGGGACTTACCGAGACAGAATTAAAGAATGTTTTAAGAAATTTAAGAGGAGCAAATCCAAGGAAATATAAACCTCGAAAAATAAGGACAAGAAAAAAAGTAAAGTTTGGAATTATATCAGACTTACATATAGGACATGAATGTTATAGGCCAGACATCCTTTCTCATGCATCTCAAAAATTCGAAGAGGAAGGTATTGAATTTATTATAAATGCAGGGGATACAATAGAAGGAATGAGTGGAAGAGAAGGACATATTTATGAATTAACACATATAGGATATTCGGCACAAATGGATTATTTTGAAGAAGAATTTAAGAAATTAGCAAAATGGAAAGTATATTCAATAGAAGCAGATAAATCTCACTCAGGTTGGTATAGAAGTAAAGCAAACATGGGAGTAGACATAGGTGAGGAATTACATAGAAGGGCCCCAAACTATATATTTTTAGGCTATGATGAACAAGATTTAATTTTAAAAAGTGGAAAAAATGACCAAAATGTCTTAAGAATTAGAATAAGACATCCTGGTGGGGGAACCGCTTATGCTATTTCTTATAAAATGCAGAAATACATAGAAAGCCTTTCGGGTGGAGATAAACCTCATATTGTAATCCAAGGACACTTCCACAAAGCAAATTATATGTTTTTAAGAAATATACATTGTTTTGACGCAGGAACTTTACAAGAACAATCTCCTTATATGAAGAAAAAAGGAACTCCCGCCCACTTAGGTTATTGGATAGTAGAAGTAACTTATTCAAGAGCAGGTATAGAAGAAATAATTCCAAAATTCATTCCATTCTACGATTAATAAAAAAATTTATAAATACCAAATTATTAAATAAATTTATTAAAAAAGAGGTGGCTAAAATGATATATATAGTAAATTTTAAATTATGGTATGGAGCTTCTTCTATGCCAGCACATGAGTTTATTCAAATCTTCGATGAAGAATTTGAAACTAAAGAAGAAGCTAAAAAGAGATTAAAAGAATTAAAGAAAAAGTTTAACGAGAAATTTTTAAAAAATTGTATTTTAATGGATGAAAACGAGATTACAGAACGTTTAGAAGAAGATGAAGATTATAAAGAAAAAGTCGGGGAGGGAACGTGGTTTTTTCCAAAAAACATGTTTGGGATTTTTATTTATGGTGAGAGAGAGGAATTAGAGTTTTATAGTGTGGATATTGATACATTACAAAGAGATTTTAATTTTAATCTTAGTTATTTGTGAGGTGAAATTATGAAGATGGAGTAATAATAAGAAGGTGATAAAGAATGAAAACAATTTTAGAGGTAAGTAGAGCAGTGATTAAATTAGACCCAGAAACGGAACTAAGTAAAGCAATAAATTACATAAGGGATTTAAATTTAGGAAACTTTATAACATTAAGAGATTTCATTAATCAAGCAAAGGAAGGAGAGATAATTATTTATATTCCTACCTCTTAAGTAGGATACAAGGAGAGAGGATTGGATTTATAAGAATCACCCCTATATGTTTCTTTTATCCTCTCTCCTTTTACATTTCTTTTATATGAAAAAAATATAAAATCTTATGAGAAAAATATATAAAATAAAATATACTTTATAAATTAATTAATGCTCATGGATGGATTTATTTCTCGATTGAAAGAGAATTTTCTAAAGAAGATTTTTCCAGACCGAATTCTTTCGATGTTAGGACAAAATTTCGAGCAAGATAAACATCCATTACCAATGACATGGTTTTATAATCCAAAATTTGGAATTCCAAGAGATGCAAACCTTACACTCTTGAGACAATTATCAAAAACAGCATGGGTTAGAATGTGTATAGACACAATAATAGAAGAAATATGCTCATTTGATTGGGATATAATTCCTAAAGAAGAATATAAAGATAATTACAACGAAGAAATAAAACAGAAAATTATAGAATTCTTTAAATATCCTAACCCTGATGATGATTTTTACTCAATGTTAAGGAAACTATTAGAAGATATTTTAGTTTTAGACGCAGGAGTTTTAGTTAAAGTTTTTTCCTCAACAAATAAGACAAAATCAGTAAAAGTTTATGAAAACATATATAAAGATGGAAAATTAGTCGGAAAAAAGCCTACAGAAATAAGAATTAAGAAACTTACAAGTATGGAAGACTTATGGAATGTCCCTTCTTCTTATAAAAAAGGAGATAGTAATTCAGAAATGATTATGTTAAGACCAGCAGATGGAGCAACATTCTTAAAACAACCACTACCTAATGGATTATTACCTATTGATTCACCAGCCTACTTTCAATATTCATTTATACATCCTAATGCTTCTCCAATTCCATTCTACAAAAGAGAAGTAGTTTATTTTAGTATGAATCCAAGAACAAATTCATTTTATGGTTTTTCTCCTTTACAATCATTAGTTAATATTTTAGAAGCACTTACAAATTCAGTAAGATTTAATAAAGCAATATTTGACGAATATGCTCTTCCTAATGCTATTATTAGTTTTGAAGATATGGATAAGGACACAATAAAAGCAATATCAAGAGAATGGCAAAAAGAACTAAAAGGAAAACCACACAAAATCTTATTTACATCTAACAAAATGGATATAAAAACATTACAATTGACAGCCAAAGATATGGAGTGGTTAGATGGACAAAAATTCTATATGAAAATAGTATTCGCTTTATTCCACGTAAATCAAGGAGAATTAGGATTTACAGATGAATTAAATAAACACTCTTCAGAGGTACAATCAAGAATTTTATTTAGAAAAATGATTTATCCTCTTATTAATTTAATCGAGCATAAATTTAACAATGAAATAATCCCAGAATTCTACTTAACTAAAGGATTAGATATTGAAACAGAATTTAAATTTATAATTGAAGATAAAGAAGAAAAAGCAAAGGAAATAATGATGGATTTATCATTAGTCCAAAATGGAATATTAACTCCAAACGAAGTAAGAACTAAATGGGGATATGAACCTCTTCCAGACGGCGATTTTTTAAAAGGAAATTTCTCATTTTTCGCCCCAAAAGAAGAATATAAGGAAGAAACAAATAAACAATTAAAAAAAAAGTTTAATAAAAAAGTAGAAACATTTGAAGAAGAGTATAAAGATTATAACGAATTTCTAACAAAATACTATAATTTTCTAAAAAATAAAACAATTCAAACACTAACAGACAAACAATTTGGAATTTTAAATAAAAGTTGGAATGATTTTTTTAGCATACTAATTCATTTATTTAATCCAGAAAGCATAAAAGAACATATAAGAAAAGCAGTTAAAAAAACATTTGTTAAAGGTATAGAAAAAGGAGAAAATGAAACAGGAATTCAAGTTGGCTTCCAAGATAAATTTAATCCTCGTATAGAAGAATTGACAATGGAACAAATAGATGGATATACATTACCAGATGGAAAAAGATGGTTTGGAATAAGAGGAGTTAACGAAGAATTAAGAAAAAAAATAATACAAGAAATAAAGTTAGGAATGGAATTAGGAGAATCAACAAAAGAAATATCAAATAGAATAAAATCAGTATTTGACAATATTGAAGATTTTAGATCTATGGTAATAGCAAGAACAGAAACGACAAGAATAGCAAATATGGGCTCATTACAAGCATATATAAACTCAGGTCTAAAAGGAAAAAAACAATGGGTTAGTAAAATAGATGATAGAACATCCGAAATATGTAGATATTTAAACGGACAAAAAGTAGATTTAGAACTTCCATTTATAGGTCCTAATGGAGAAAAATATTACCATCCGCCCGCGCACCCATTGTGTCGTTCGTCAATAATATTTATTCCGGAGAGTGATTAATAATGATAGTATTCGAATTAGATTGGGAAAGTTTTAGAAAAATAGCACAAGTAGAAATGAAACAAATATATCATAAGATATTTAAAGATAGAGTAGAAGTTTATATGGTTGATAATAATATATTACTACGAAGCACATTATTTTTAGAAAATAACACAAAAGAAGAATTAGAAAATATAAAAAGGAATTTCTTACAACATAGCATACAATTAATTGACATATTTGACCACATAGCATATAAGTTAGAATTACCACAAGAATTAGAAGAACTTCCACAGGAAACAAAGGTATCTAATGAAGAAAACGAGCCACAAGAAGAAAATAAAGAAGAACAAGAGGAAGAATATCCAAAATTAGATATAACACCACAAGGATATAAAGAATAAATTCACAAACCATAAACAAAAAGTTCATAAATATTAAACTTATTTTAACATTATATAACAATGGACAATATACATTTTCATTTATTAAAACCAAAAGGAAGAAAGGAACATTTCAAAGGGAAGTTTTAAAATTAATAAATGAAAAATCAAGCGAAAAAGAATTTCATAAATTTATGGACTACATAACAGAAACATTAGGAAAGTATTATAGAGATAAAAGTATAGGCATAACATTTACAATATATTCAGGATTTTCACATAAATTTGATTATGACTTAAAAGTAGATTATAATGATTTAGTTAGGTTTATAAGTAGATTTGGTATAGCAAAATTCGACAAAAACATAGATGCAAGATATAAGAATTAAAAATTTTATATTTTTTTTATATGTAAATTCTGTAAAATTTAAGAGCACATAATGAGAAAAGTATATAAGAAAAAATATACATTATAAACACTAGTATTATGGTTAAAGTAGTCTCAATTAGTAATAAAGAAGACAATATTAGGAAACTTTGGATGCCATTAAAAAAAAGTATTGATACTGACAACTATCAAGCGATACTTTCTGATAGCAGTATAGACAGAGATTATGAAAGAATTTCTCCTGACTTATTAAGAAAATGGGCCGAAACTAAAGCATTACCAGCCTTAATTAATCATGAAAATAAGATGGAAAAATTAGCAGGAGGATGGAGAAATTTTAGATTTATACAAAAAGATGGACACTATGGTTTAATGGCTGATTTATATATTTTTAAATCAAATCCTAACACTAATTGGCTAAAAGAATTATTAGAAGAAGCAGAAGAGTTTGGCATACCTATAGGAGTATCAATATCAGCAATTCCTAAATCACATGTTGATGGTAATATTGAAAAAGATGGTTATAAAAGAATGTGGACTGATGCAGAACTAGTAGAGGCCACATTAACTCCAATTCCATCCAATAGAAATGCAGCAGTAGTCTCGAGATATAAATCTTATGATGCAATAGCAAAACAATTTGACTTAGATAACTACATAGAAAATACTAAACTAATAGAAAAGAAAGTAGTAAAAAGAGGAAACAAATGGTGTGTTATTCATTGCCATGGTCCTGATGCAGGTAAACCAATAAAATGCTTTGACACTAAAGAAGAGGCTCTAAAAATGCATAGAGCTATAATGGCAAACAAAAACAAGGAATATGAAGATGAACTAATTGAGAAAAAAGAGAAGCCACCAAAAGAATGGTGGAATAGATGTATGGATGCTACTCATAATAATGCTCAATTATGTGGATGGATATGGTATCATAGAAAGAAAGAATTAGACGGAGATACTATATCCAAAATATTAAAAGAAATCGAGGAGGAGATTACTATGGAAGATGAAAAATTAAATGAACAAGTAGAACAACCTCAAGAAGAAGTTAAAGAAGAGGTTAAAGAAGAACCTAAAGAAGAATTAAAAGAGGAAAATAATGCTCAAGAAGAGAAATCATTTGACATAGAAGAACTAAAAGAGGAATTAAAGAAACACGTAGAAAACGTGATAAAAGAAGCACTAAAAGAATTAAAAGAAGAACCTAAAGAAGAAGTTAAAAAAGAAAATAGAAAAGCAGAGTTAAAAGGATATTTTGAAGAAAACTCTGTAGAAGAAACTCAAATAAATAAATCATTATCAAAAGAGGAATACTCTTTAAGAGATTCCTTAAGGTTATTATAAAGGAGGAGATTAAAAATGGAAGCAACATTCGGAAAAGGTTTTGGACAAACAAATTGGGAACAATTTGGAATTTCTCCAGCAGATGCTACTGTTGAAGCAATAGGACAAGTTTATGCTGGTGGAATTGACAAATCAGAATATGATTATAATAGAAATCTATTAAAACAAATAAATAAAGAGTATCATGAGAGAATAGAAAAAATAGGAACAACTACAAACGAAACAGCAGTAGGAACTAACTATTCAACTACAAGCGGAAATATTCCAACATTAATTCCACTATGGTTAAGTCCTGATATTATTAACTTATCTCAAAAAGATACTCCAGTTTATGCTTTATTACCAAAAATGGCTGTAAAAGGTAAATGGTTTATCTGGAATAAAGCACAATTCAATAGTAATAGTGCTCAATTCTTAGCAGAAGATGCAGCATTATCAGAAAATGATGACACATATACACAAGCACAAGTTCAAATGAAGTATTGTTATGCTGTTGGAAGAGTAACAGGCCCAATGCAAGTTCATACAAGGGGCTACATAGACATGGAGAGACAAGAAATATTAATGAAGACAAGAGCCTTACTACAAAAATTAGAATATACAATATTAAATGGAGATACAGGTAGTGACGCTAATGAATTCGATGGTTTTGGTAAATTAATAACAACAAATGCAACAACATTAAACGATAGTATAAGTATAAGCGCCATAAGGAATGCTATACTATATGCTAAACAAGGTGGAACTACTTTCAGCGAGACAATCGGTGGGGGTAATCCAGACTTAATAATTACAGATTTAGCAACATATAACGATATAAAAGCACTATTAGACCCATATCAAAGATATGTAAATACTACAAACATAGCATGGGGTATCGAGACATTCACATTCGATGGAATTCCAGTAGTAGCAAGTAAATTCATGACAACAACATCAGGAAGTAAATCATTATATGTAATAGACACTTCAGTAGTAAGATTAGGTGTAGCATTAGATATAACATTTGAGAGACTAGCAAAGACAAACGATTCAGATAAATTTATGATTAAATGGTATGGAGCATTAATAGTATTAAACGAGAGATATTGTGCAAAGATTACAAGTATCTCTTAAACTTTTTTTATTTTATTTAGTTTAAGTTAAATAGAGTAAAAAGGTGATGGACATGGTAAAAGCAAATAAATATTATCCAGGATTAAATAATGAATTACAAATAAAGGGTTTAATAGTTAATCAGGTTAGCAAATCAGCCAATTATACAACGACTAAAAACGATTTCATTATAGGAGTAGATACCTCAAGTGCAGCCGTGACTATAACATTAAGCTCAGATTCAGTAGAAGCAGGTAGAGTAGTTATAATTAATGACGAAGGTGGAAATGCTGGAAGTAATAACATAACAATTGCTACAGAAGGAAGTGAAACAATAGATGGAAGTGCTACAGCAACAATTTCAACAAACAATGCTTCATTAAGACTATATAGTAATGGAACAAATTGGTTCACATTTTAAACTCTTTAATTTAGATTTAAAATGAAAAAATTTAAAACAATAAGTAAATGGGTAGAATTCCTTAATGGAAAAATCCGTAGAAAAAAGGTAAATAAAGGTGGTGAAGATGGCAATAAAAAGAAGAAAAATAATCTTAACAACAGACGCAAGCGGAAGCGCAAGTGAAACAATATTTATGCCTTCTAAATTACATACTATAAAAATAGACTATGCTTCGGATGTATCTTCTGGATGTGATACTACAATTAAAAACGATTTAGGAGAAACAGTCTATTCTAAAACTGATAGTAATACTGATGTAATAGTCTCTCCAAGAAAGTTAGTTCAAGACAACACGGGAGCAGATATATCAGGAGAATATGATTATTACACAGGAAATCATTGGACTATAACAATAGCACAAGGTGGAGCAAGTAAAATAATTAATATGACTTTAATGTTTGAGGTGTAAACCTATGGCAAAAAGGGGACAATCAAACGGAACAGGTAAATACTTAAGTTATAGAGAATATTTGGAGTTTAAGGATTATTTAGAAAAGAGAATGGATATGATGAGAGATGAATTAAAAGAGGAAATTGCAAGAATAAGAACAAATGATTTAAACCATATAGAAAAGAAAATAGATAGAATAGAAGTAACATTAGCAGAATTAAGTTTTGAATTTAGAAGTAAGTTTGAAGGTATAATGAAATATCTAATAAAAATATCAATAGCACTTATAAGTGTTGGATTAAGTGCGGGATTAGGAATACCAAAAATATTGGAGTGGATATTTTAAAATGGCATATACAACATATCAAGATGTATTTAATATGACTGGATTAACAAGTAATGATATAGATACTTCTATAGTAGAGGATTTTATCGATTATGCAGATGCTTACATAAAAGAAAAATTAAGAAAAACATATGACACACCATCTTTATTTACCGATTATTTTGACACCCAAGAAAATCCTTATCAAATAGATTGGGAAGATGAAGGGGGAATAATAACTGGAAAGAAACCATTTTGGAATAGTAAGCATAGGTTTAAATTAAAATGGAGCCCAGTCACTAAAATTCAAAATGTTTGGATATTAGAAAAAGGTAAAAAAATAGATGCTGTTTATTCTTACTATAATTCAAGTTATACTGACAATACAGACAATGCTAATCAAGTAGGAGAAGATTTATTTTATCCTTTTAGTGATTCTCCAAGTGTAGGAGATTACTTATATATTGGATGTGATTATAAGTTTTTATCTGTATTTATTAATTTAGCAGTAGATGGAGCAGGCGGGACATGTGAATGGGAATATTATAATGGCTCTTCCTGGACATCTTTAAGTGTAAGCACAGATACAACTAATGCTGATAATTTATTAACATCTGGAAAGATTTACTGGGATAAACCTTCAGATTGGGAAACAACAACAACAATAAACGGATATGAATATTATTGGGTTAGAATTAAGGTAACAGGAACATATACAACAGCCCCAAAGATAGAAAATATGTATTTCGGACAAGATGATGTTATTCAAGAGGAATTAAATCCTTATCAATATAATTGGTATACTAATGGAATTGTACTATTAAGAGATAGTGAGTTATCTTCGGAAGCAAGATATGTAAGAATAGATTACTATGCAGGAGCTACAAGTGTACCAACATTAGTAAAAGAATTATCAACGGTTTTAGCCTCAATCTCAAGTTTAATTATGAAGATGGGGGGGAGTTTTGATGATGCAGTTTCATATTCCTTAGGCTCTTTACAAGTAAGCAAAGGAGAACCTTATGCTCAGTTAAGAATGACAGCATTAGAATTAATGAAAAGAAGAGATGAATTATTTAAAAAATTAGGAGTTAATGTAGTTATAATTACAACATAGGAGGAGATTATGATGAAAGATAAGTTAAAATTAGAAGGATGGATACATATAGAACACTATGATAAAAATGGTAATTTAAAAAATATTAGAGAAGTAAAAAATCTTATTGTAAATGCAGGAATTCAAGAAGTAGCAAAATTAATCGGAGCAGGATTAGGCGGGACAGCATTTCAATATGTTCAAACAGGAACAGGAACTACTTCTCCAACAGCAAATGATACAGATTTAGAAAGTGCTACAGGAAGTAGAGTCTCAGCAACAGTAACTAATGAAACGACAACAGTAACAGGAGATACGGTTCAATTTGTATCTACTCATAGTTATACAAGTAGTTTAGCAATAACAGAAGCAGGTATATTTAATGCAGCCACTGGTGGAACAATGTTAGCAAGGCAAGTATTTTCAGCAATAAACGTAGAAAATGGAGATACAATACAATTAACGTGGAAAGTAGTCTTATCATAAACTAGGAAACAAATATAAGCATAAGAATATAATAAGATACTATGGTAGATTATAAGAAAACAGTAATAATTGGAACTATACTTTTTATTTCTATTTTAAGTAGTATTAACTATCTTTCTGTAGATGATATTAAACAATTATTAGATGAAAATCCTTATTCTCAAATAATTGTAACCTCTGGATTAAAAGATGGACAAAGGATAGAAATTATTTCGAGAAGTATAGACCCAAATATATCTTATTATAAATATAGATTAGAAGGTAATCAATTAAAAGCATATATAGAAAGAGACTTAATTTACTCCTCAGAATGGGCTTTATACAATGGAACAAGGAGAATTGTATATAGAGAAACTAAAAATCCAAATTTAACCTATACAGAAACTACGGCTCAAATAACTGAAGAAATGGACTATTTTTTAGATAGTAGACATACTAATTACATAGGAACACTAAAGAGAATTATACATATAACTCCTAATTTTATGAAAGAAACTATAAATTTTACAAGTAATTATACGGGATTAAGATTACAATATTTAATATTCCCAGACAATGAAAATAATGGAATAAGTATAGATTTAGATGAAAATGGAACTACTTATTTTAACTTTAAAGATTTCTTATTAAATTGGAGTATAGATAGTAATAAAGTCTCGAGTGTATATAAAAAAGGTTATCCTTATGCTCCTGATAGAATTTGGATTAATTTTAAACGAAATGAATATAATATAGACCCAACGATAAGAATTGGATTATATGAGATTTATTATGACATAGCAAATAAAACTATGTTTGGTAAAGATATAGGAAGAGAATATAAAGCAGACTTAACCTATGGGGATTTACCAATTGTTTTAAAAGTAAATAGAGATATGCTTTTACCAAAAAATCTACTAAAAATATTAAAAAGACACTCTCAAAATTTAGAATTTAAGAATTCTTATATAGAAATAGCAACAAATAAAACAATTAATCATTCAAAATGGATAAGTAATATTTCATGCCAAGTTATAGGTTATAATATCACTAATTTATCTAATGGAACAATAATAAATCAAACATTAACAAATTGCACCGATAATGGATATTGGAATAATTGGACAGATTGGAAGTGGGAATGGAAAAAGTTAAATAAAGATGTAATGTTAAAAGCAAATGAATTCTACTTAATCAATATACATGCTGATTGGAAAGCAGGATTAGGTGAGAGAAAAGTAGATGTTGTTCCTTCTATAAATAATCTTCCTTTCTCTGATTTAGCATGGTGGAATGTTAATTGGCATGTAAGAAAACAACTTAATTTTACATCAACTCAATCAGCAAATAATTATGCAGTAAGGGTAAATATTACTTATGATAGTGATATGCAGAGTGATTTTGATGATATAAGATTTATAGACAATGACAATGAATTAGAATATTGGTTAGAAAATAAATCTGATGGAAACTGGGCTGTATATTGGGTTAAGGTAAATTTAACAAATGGTGTTAAATCTATTTATGTATATTATGGTAATCCATCTGCAACTACAACAGCAGAAATTTTTTCAAACTTCTTTGAGCATATTAGAGATATACTTACATTTGATGCAGATAATGATAAAGTATATTCTATAAAAGATGGAACTGAATGGACAGCAACTAAAGCTGGTTCTCCAACTGTTGAGGGAAAGGATTTTGATTACAATACAGGTATTCAAGTTGACAATACAGACACAAGCAACTACTATTATTTTAACTTAAGTGATAGATATGACTTTGAAAACAATTTTTATATAGAATTTACTACTAATGCTACAAATTATTTATCAGGAAGTGCAACACCACATAGAAATATTATTTCAAAAAGAGTAGACACAGAAGAGAGAGGTGATTATATTGTAGATGTTGATACAAATGAAACAGGAATAACAATTGAATTTTATTTATATGAAAAAAGTGCGACATCAAATGCAGTATCATGTTATAAAGATGGTATAGAAAAAATAAGAAGGTTGGGAGTTCAATTAACAAATAATTCAAATCAAGTAAACTTTTATGTGAATGGAGAAAATATTTGCACTGAAAGTATATCTTCTTCATACTTAAAAAATAACACACAACCATTTTATATCAGTTATAGGGGTCAAGAAGAAGAGTATGGAAGTGGAAGTTTTGAGTATATTGTAATTGGAGATGATACTTCAAACACTCCAGATTCAATTTTATATTTAGAAACTGAACCTACACAGACATGGGGTTCAGAAGAACAATTTAAAATTATCAAATATTTTGATTCTAACTTAAATAATACTAATCCATTTTTAGGTGAATATGTTAAATTTAGTGCAAGATGGACTACTGATACAGGAAGTTTAAATGAATATATATTTTCATGGAATGCTTCAGGAAGTTGGGTAAATGATACAGCAGTAAGTTTTTCAGAGACAAATAATTCATGGAGTAATATAACAAAACTTATAGAAACTTCATATGAAGGAGAATGTATAGGATGGAAAATTTATGCAGATTTAGAGACAGGAGAGAAGAATGCTACTAAAACAGAAACATTTACAGTTAAAAGAACAGAATTAAAAGTTTCATTAAATGCCCCAAGTAATAAATCTTGGGATAATACTGATGTAAGTTTTAATTATACTCCTATATCAGCATTAGGAATTAAAAAAGCATATTTATATACTAATGAAAGTGGGAATTGGGCAAGTGTAGAAACAAATGATTCTATAATAACAAATAATACTATAAACACAATAGAACACACCTTTACTTCCAATGGAACTTTTATATGGGCTATAAAAATAGAAAATGAAAATGGATATACTAATTTTTCAGCAAATAATTATACAATAAAAATAGATTGGACAGAACCTTATGTAAATATAACAAGACCAAAGAATGAAACATATTCCTCAGCAGAATTAGATTTTAACTTTTCAGTTTCAGACCAAGAAAGTGGAGTGGATGTTTGTTGGTATAGTTTAAATAATAATGATAATAAAACATTGCCTGGATGCCAAAATACTACTATAGGATTAGATGAAATGGTAGATGGATTAAATCACTTAATACTTTACGCTAATGATAGTGCTGGAAATGTAAACAAATCAGAAGTTTATTTTACTAATAATATAGAAAAAATAATTGAATGGAACTTTGTTAATGCTTCTAATTTTACATGGAATGGGCCAATAGTAGGACAAGATAATTATTGGATGCAGCCTATAGGACAAGGAGATCTAGGTATACTTAATCATTCTAATAATGAAAGTGTAGTGGTAGACATTCAATATAAACTGAATGGAATATTAACTTCAGGATGGACTATATGGGCTACTAATTCGAGTGATAAAAATGGTGGATTTGTCTTATCTAATAATACATGGACAACCATTTATGATGATTTACCTGTAAATGAAAATAAAACTATATGGCTATGGGCAAACGTAACCGAAGCAGGAAGTTATTATGGATGTGGAGTAGATATAATGTTTAGGGCGGTGATTACCTAATGCCAACCATTCCAACCTATCACAAATTTAAATTAACATTAACAGATAGTATTAGTTTATCTGATAACATAGATAAAAGAGATATAAGTAAAAATCTAACAGATAGTATTAATTTATCAGAGAATTTTACTAAAAAAATATCAATTACATTAACAAGTGAAAATATTAGTTTATCCGAAGAATTTTCAAGACAAATTAACTTATCACTTACAGAGACTTTATCATTAGATGAAAATTTCTCAAAAAATTTGTTTTTAACCTTATCAGGTACTTTGACTATAGGTGATACTACTTTAGAAGCATCTAAATGTGTTTTATTAAGAAATGTCCAAACAGATGTAAATAGTATTTTATCAGAATGGGGGGAAGATGTAGTTTTAACAACTCAAGAGAAAACAACAGATGCTATGGGTGGAATAAAAGAAATAAATGAATTAACAGATGGAAGTGTAAGAGTTTTAATTCAAGATATAACAGCAAAGGATAGAGAAATGTTAGGAAAAGGTATAGATTATAAAGGATATGCTAAAATGTTTGCTAAAGCAAAATATAACTTAAGAAATAGAGGCTCAGAATATACAATTCAACCGGGGGATATGATACAAAGTATAGCAAGAAATACAAAATATAGAGTAGAAACAATAATAAGTGAAAATGTTGTAGGTTGTGATAGAGCATTTATTGAATATATAATAAGAAGAATATGAGAATTGACTTTAAAGTTAATTTTGTAGATAAAAGTGAAGAATTTTTAGATAAAATTAATAAGAAATTTGCTAAAATTATGTATGAAATGGAAGCAGATGCTAAAAGATTGGCTCCTGTAAATACTGGAAGATTAAGAAATGCTATTAATTTAACAAAAGAAGGAGACACTTTTATTTTAAGAGATGGTGTTAATTATGGAATTTTTGTAGAATTTGGGACAAAACCTCATATTATTAGAGTAAAAAGTGCTAAAGCATTACATTGGGAAAAAGGACAAGAAGATTATTTTGCTAAATATGTAAACCATCCAGGAACAAATGCTCAACCATTCTTTAGACCAGCTTTTTACATTGCAAAAGATAAACTTAAATTACTTCTCTCATAAAAAGATTTATAAATACTAATTTATTAAATATAATTAATACCTTTATGGACGCATAAAGGGGGGAGGACAGGGGTGTGATTGTCTATGTGCCAATAGATAACACACTTCACCCACAGGGGCCGTGAGGCTGGTGGGGGCATGGGATTGGCACATCCCATTGCAAGAGGGTTCAAATCCCTCGTCCTCCTTTATATTTCTTAATGAGTAAAATATATAAGAAAAAATATTCTTTAAAAGTATATAATCCAAGCAGGATTATAATTATTAGGGAAGCCCCCGAAAATGGAACCTAAAGAATTAATAGTTGAGTTTTTAAGGAGTAGATTGACAGACCCTCGTAGCAGAAATTTTCTAAAAACAGAAACATTTACAGGAGATGGCTCCACAACAGAATATACTCTATCTCCGGATAGCGATTTTAACATATTTTATATAAAAAGTATAAAAGTAGATGGCTCAGAATTAAATAAATGGGAAGATTATACTTTTGACACTTCATTTCAAGATAAAACAATAACATTCTCTACGGCTCCAAGCAATGGAAGTAGTATAGAAATAACATATGGACAAGGAACAACAAGTTGGATATATCCCGATTTAGCAAAAGTAGAGTTATCAGCATCTCAATATCCACGAATAAACGTTTTAGTAATAAATAGCACAGGAACAAGATTAGGAAACTACACTTCAGATATAGGAAATGTAGAAAGATATCAAGTAGATATATGGGTTAAGGAAAACTATTATTATACATATAATAACAGAGTTTATGAAGGAGATAAACTAGCAATGTTATTAGCAAGACAAATAAGTGAAGCATTTAAGAATTATATAAATGATTTATATCCAAAATTACACGATTATAGATATTTAAACTTAAGAGATGCCGTATGGGAAGTTGAAAGACAATGTTTTCATGTTATATTTGAATTCGAAATTAGAGGTGAAAATTTGGGAGAGTGATTATCATGGTTGAATTAGCATTAGGTAAAAGAGAACTTATATCAATTGGAAAGGAAAGCACTTATGGGACAAGTGCTACAAGAACTTATAGATTTGGAAGAAATGCAGAAGTAAATCCATCTAATGAAAATGATTGGCAAGAGGTAAGTGGAAGTGGAACAGATACAGAAACATTAACTTATGATATAGGAAATAAAATAGTGAAGTTTACTTTAAGATATGTACCACAAGATTGGAAATTCCTTACATATGTTTTCGGAACTACTACAAATACAGACAACGGAAGTTATTATAC
>Ga0190314_1000360_pt1 | contig 16186 bp, 20 predicted proteins | sample 4870071112_MG_FD_165055 | JGI IMG/M metagenome (GOLD analysis project Ga0190314, IMG submission 165055) | Hydrothermal vent sediment bacterial communities from Southern Trench, Guaymas Basin, Mexico - 4870-07-11-12_MG | ecosystem: Environmental > Aquatic > Marine > Hydrothermal vents > Sediment ...
GGGGTGGAAAAGTTGAAGTTAGAGGGAGATACCCTAGTATTAGAGTCGGAAAGTGAGTATTCTAGTATAATGAAATTACTTGACGCACCTACTGTAAAGCAAATAATTAGGCTACTAGTTAGTAGTCCCCGTAGGCTTCATGTACTAGAAATTGCAAGACTTATTGGGAAGCATAAATCAACTGTATCAATATATCTAAACAGAATGTATAGAGCTGGGCTAATAGACTATAGCCTAGAATATGTTCATGAAGGAGCAAACATTCTTGAGAGATACAAGTTCGTAGAATTAAGGGCTAGAAAGATAAAGTATGGAGAAAAAATAATTCGTTTATATGAAATATAATTATTTTTCAGTTACCTCTTTTCCTACTAGTATTGCGTGAACATCTACTTCAATTTTTTCCATTTTCTCTAGTTTTTGCTTTACTTCCTTTGGTAGGATATATATTGCTCTTCCATCTGATGTATATTTTCTCTTCACTAGACCTAGTTGTTCAAGTCTTTTAAGGCTTTTCCAAACAGTTGAGTAACCTTTACCTAACTCTCTTGCTATGTCGGCTATGTTTTTTTCACCTTTTCTTAGGAGATCTAAAATTTCTATATCTGTTTTTGATAGATTGATGCTCATTTTCTCATCCGTTTTTCTTTTTCACACACAAGTATTTAATTGTTACTAGAATTTAAGCTTCTTTTCTGCTATGACTTCTGCGTCTATGAATACTTCTTGCATTAAATCTAGTATTTCGTCGCAGCAGTCTACTGCAATCATGTCGCATTCTATTAGGAAGTTCCAGCTACATTCATCTTTCTCCCAGTTATAGTACATGTACTTGTTTGTCCCTATCTCCTCTATGTTTATTGAAGACCTACTTATACTTACATAGTATAGCTTGTTTCTCTTCCAGAGCAAGTATCTGTATGCGAATGTCTCTTTGTATAGCTTATCTATAATAACATATAGTGAATGAAGTATCATTGAGATAAAAAGGAGTATTATTCCAGCTAACAGATATAGTGGACACGTTATTTTTCTTTCCTTGCATTCATTATCCATTTTATCTGATAGCTTAACTATTTTAGCATCTATGTCTATTATTTTCTTTAGTATCTTATCTTTCCTCATGTTAGTCCCCTATTACTTCTATTGTTATCTTTATTTTCTTGCCTTCAAGTTCTCCCAGAATGTGGTCTATTCTTGTTCCATCCCATATGCTTTTTGGTTCACGGTTTTCTGGTAGTAGCGTCCATCCGTCACCAGCATATGGTATGCATTTAAGGTATCCTTCTAGTGTGATTTTCTTTTTCATTTTTTTCACTCTGCGTCTTCTATTCCCTTGTCCGTTATTTTGAATATAGCTTCTCCTTCTGGTAGGTGTGGTGCATCTACTATTCTTGCTATTCTTTTTCCTCCTCTGCTTTTTCTTAGGTAGACCCTTACTCCGGGTACATGGTATAGTACGTGTCCTCCTACTGGTTGTGTTGGGTCTCCATAGAATACATCTGGTCTAGCCATTACTTGGTTTGTTACAACTACTGCTACATTGTATGTTTCTGCTAGCTTCATGAGTTGCCTTAAGTGTCTATTTAGCTTCTGCTGTCTTACCGCTAGGTTTTCTCTTCCGGGGTACTCTGCTCTAAAGTGCCCGGTAACAGAGTCTATGATTACTAATCCTATGTTGTATTCTGGTATCATTTTGTAGAGGTCGTCTACTACTGCCATTTGGTGGTCGCTACTAGCTACTCTAATGTATAGTATGTTATCCATGACTTTGTCTGGATTTAGTCCTTTTGCTTCAGCCATTTGCTTTATTCTCTCCCATCTGAATGTTCCTTCACAGTCCATGTATGCTGCTCCTTTCTCTAGTCCTCCCTTATCTAGTGGTAGTTGTACATTGACTGCTAGTTGGTGACATAGCTGTGTTTTACCAGTACCGAATTCACCATAGAATTCTGTTATGGTTTTTGTTTCTACTCCTCCTCCAAGTAGAGCATCAAGTGCTTTGCTTCCAGTTGTTATCTTGTATACTCCTCTCCTTGTCTTAACTATTTCTGATGCCTTTACCCATCTAAACCCGCTTGCATTCCATGCTGCCTTTAGTATTTCTAGTGCTTTTGATTGTGATACTCCTAGTTTAGTTGCTAGCTCTACAACTGATTCCATAGCAATCATGTATACTGAGGTATAGCCAGCTTCCTTGAGCTTATTTATAGTACTTTGACTTAGAGGGAGACTATCTATGTCGCTTACTGGTTCTTGTTTTGTTGATGTCTTAGCTGTCGTTTCTTCTGTGGTCTTCTTTTTTCTAGATCTAGATTTGGTGCTCATTTTTTACCCCGAGAAAAAGAAAAAGAGAGACTCTGCTTTTTAGTTTTCGGTAATTTAGCTGTCCTATATAGTGAGTAATCTTCTATTTTTGTTTTCCAATGTATTGCTTTTGCCGAGACAACTAGCGAGAGCTTATATCCTTTTCTTCTTAATTCCTCGCATAACTTGATGTCTTCTGCAATTAGTACTTTTTCGTTAAACCATATGTCTTTTGGCATTCTGTTTAAGTCTAGAAGTGTTGCACCCATCCATAGAGATTTTGCTTCTACACATCTATTTTTGTCTCTTACGAATAGTATTCCTCCCGGATATGTTCCATAATATGTTGTTACTGCTAGAGCTGCTATAGTTGTTTTCTTATCTTTTTCTAGACATTTAAGACATTCTTCAAATGCAAATGGTGGAAGTAATACGTCATCATCTAAAAAGAATACGTATTTTATGTTTCTTTTCCTAGCATAGTGTAGCACTATGTTTCTCGCTATTGGTATATTGCATTTAATTCTAATTAGAATTTTCTTGTATTGCCAGTTCTTATCAGTATAACCTATCAGTTTTTCCCATGTACCATCATTTGAGGCGTTATCTACTACAAATAGCATTGGTTCATAACCTAGTTTTGTCATTTCATTAGCTGCTTTTGTTAAATGCTCTAGTACTGGTATTATTCTCTCTGCTCTATTCCACGTCAAGAGACCTATTACTACTTTCATCTCATAGTGTATGTGTTACTTACAGCATATTTATTTTTGGTTTCCAAAACATAGAGAAATAGTGATGAGTTATGTTTCGTGTGACGGTTATAGGTTTAGGTAGAATCGGGTTACCACATGCACTAGTAAGTGCTGATTCTGGTAACATTGTTTATGGTGTAGATAAGTCTAAGTGGCTTATAGAGAAGCTAGAGAGAGGAATATGCCCGTTCAAGGAGCCAGAGCTTGATAAGTTGTTGCTGAAGCACTTGTATAAGAACTTCTTTGTATCAAATCTTGAGATAGCTCTACATGAATCTAACGTTATCGTAGTATGTATAGGTACTAGGGTTTCAGAGAATATTGACGAAGCTCTTAAACCAGTACTTGGCTTAGCGGAAGCTATAGCCCCATATCTGAGAAAGCACTTAGTTATATGGAGGACTACGCTACCAATAGGTACTACTAGGAAGATAAAGGAGGTCATAGAAAGTAAGGGTTTGAGAGAGGGTAGAGACTTCTACTTAGTCTTTTCTCCAGAGAGGCTAGTTGAAGGTAGAGCTGTAGAGGAGGAGAGGAAGCTACCAAAGATAATTGGTGGCTTTTCTGAGGAAGGATATAGACTCGCAGAAGCATACTTTAAGACTATTGGAGGAGACATTATACGTGTTAGCTGTCCAGAAGTAGCTGAGCTAGTAAAGCTTATTGATAATGCTTGGAGACAGCTAACCTTCTCTTTTGCTAACGATATAGCTCTATTATGTGAAAGCTTAGGTATAGATGTACTAGAGGTCATTAACGCTGCAAACTACAAGTATCCCCGTAATAAGATACCGCTACCAAGCTATGGTGTTAGTGGTTACTGCTTAACTAAGGATCCACATTTGCTTGAAGTAGACTTTAAACCGATAGCAAGTATTAGGGGCTTCCACTCAGTATGGATTCATGGAAGAAAAGCTAATGATTACATGATTGAACACGTATGTATGCTTGTTGATATGCTGATGTCAAAGTATAGGAAGAGAAATAGCGGAGTTATCGTGATTGCTGGATTAACTTTTAAAGAAGATGTTGATGATTTTAGACTTAGCCATGGAATCGAAATTACTAAGAGACTCAAAAATAGACATAAAGTAAGAGTTTATGATCCATATTATGACCCTAATAACCCATATACTAGTATTGATGAAAGTCTAGAGATATGTAGTAGTCTTGAAGAGTGTCTAGTTGGTGCTGATATAGTTATATTTACTGTTAGACATAGAGAGTTTAGGGAGCTTGAGAAAAGAAATAAAATATTAAAGTTAGCTAAATTGATGAATAAGCCTCCAATCATAATTGATGGATGGAACATATTTAAGAGCTTATATAGGAATAAGCATGGAATAATATATTGGGCTGTGGGGAGAAGCTATGAGTACAGCTCTAATAACTGGAGTAGCTGGTTTTATAGGAAGCTTTCTAGCAGAAAAGCTTCTTGAAGAAGACTTCTACGTTATAGGATTAGATAACTTTTTTCGTGGTAAGCCAAGCCATATAGAGCACTTAAGGAGCAATCCTAGATTTAAGTTCTTTATGCATGATATAAGGCTACCACTACCTAAGGAGAGTCTAAGGGATGTTGATTATGTTTTGCACTATGCTGCTGTTAATGGTACTCAGTACTTCTATGAGAAGCCAGAGCTAGTCTTAGATGTTAATGTTACTGGTACAATCAATGTTATTAAAGCAAGCATTGACAGCAATGTTAAGAAGATAGTGTTTGCTTCTAGTAGCGAAGTATATGGGTCTCCACTAGTCTATCCTACCCCCGAGACACACCCAATAATACTACCAGATGTTAATAATCCACGTCATTCCTATGCAGCTAGTAAGGTTATAGGAGAATTCTACATAAGATGGATGTGCGAAAAATATGGAGTTAAGTACTTGATTCTAAGGATATTTAATGCGTATGGTCCTAGAATGGATACGAGTAAATACGGTCAAGTTATACCAGAGTTCATTAGAAAGTTATTCTATGATAGGGAGTTCACTATTATTGGTCCCGGTACTCAGACTCGTAGCTTCTGCTATATAACTGACAATGTTGAATTGACCTTTAGGGCTATGCTTAAGGTTGATAATGAGATACTTAACGTAGGTAATGATAAGGAGGTAACTATTCTTGAGTTAGCAAAGATAATGCATGAAATAGTTGGTAGGAAGTTTGAGCCAAAAATACTACCTCCGAGACCCGGTGACCCTATGAGACGTGTACCAGATATAAGAAAGATAGTTAGTCTTACTGGATATAGACCTATGGTTAGTCTCAGAGAAGGTTTAAGAAACACTATTAAGTGGTATGCTGAGAGATGGGGGTTCTATGTCAAACTCTAAGCTTATCCATGTATGGACTGTGCCATCACCTTGCGGTATCTCTAAGACTGCTTGGAGAGTAGCTAGATATCTTAGAGAGAAAGGATACAATATTAAGTACATAAACTTTCTACCGCTTCCATTTAAGATACAGAGAATAGTTGGTGGTAGAAAAGAGATTATACATCATGGTCCAGCAATGAATGTTGAGAATCTGTTTACTAGCTTCTATATTGGAGAGCCAACAGCAGATCAAATCATTGGCTCTAAAATTAAGTATTTGGTGTGGATGCCATATCTTGAAGGTAGACCGTATCTTAGAGGAGACCAATATGTTGCTTTGAAGAAGAAAGTTGATGTATTTATTGCACCAAGCAAGTATGTATGCGAGAAACTAGAGGAGATAGGATTCTGGTGTAATGATGTAAAGATACCCGGAGTTGATCCTCCAGAATGGAGCTATATAGAGCCATATTATAGGGCTTATAGAGCTAGATGGAGTTGTAAATTTGTATTCTTGTATATAGCTCATAATCAGCCCCGTAAAGCCTTTGATAAGTTAATTGAGGCTACTAAGATACTTATGAAGGAAGCAAATAAGCCCTTCATGGTTTACTTGTTTACAAATAAGGCTCCAAGAGATTATCCCAGAAACGTATTTGTTGTTGATACACGTAGTGGTCATATTAGTGAAGAAGAGATTTGGGGTATGTTACACGCAGCAGATGTATATGTACATGCTGCTATGGCTGAAGGACTAGGTATACCAATAATAGAAGCATTATATGCTGGAACTCCAGTTGTTTGCCTAGACGCACCACCAATGAACGAGCTGGTAAATAGTGAGGTAGCTATAACGTTTCCATGGTATAAGATAGAGTGGCATAGATTCTATAACCTAATGTGGTTTGAACACAAAGTATACGATCCAAAAGAGCTAGCAGAAGCAATGGCTAAGGCAATGGAAAGAAAATGGGATAGAAGAAAGATAAGAGAATTCGGTAAAAGATACTACTATAAAGAAGCGTTAAGAGGTATAGAAAAATACTTTGAGTGACTAACTAATATAATCTACTATTTTTGCTGATGCTAGTCTACTAAATGTTTTTCTATGTGTCTTAGATCTTAGGTTCTGGAGTATGAAGTCGCATATTATTGTTATGTCTTCTTTTTCTGCGTATTTTGTGTACCTTTTATGTGTCTTATAGGGGCAAATAATGCAGTTTAGACTATCACCATATTCTTCATATAGCTTTACTATGCATTCGAATTCCTTATAGTTCTTTAGTTCTTGTAGTGGGTCTCCAAAGTAATTGAATAGTGGATGCCATGCTGTGAACTTTAAGTTACTGCGTCTTGTTACTTCCTCAAACTCGCTTCTAATTATGTTTTTGCGATATTTACTGTCGCTGGGGCTCATGCCGTCTATTACTAGTTGTGGTCTAGGTAGCTTTAACTGAACCTTCATGATAGGCTCCTCTTTGAACTTCACATAGCACCATCTTTGTGGTCCTAGCTGAAGACCATACTTGTACATGCATTCTTGGAATAGTATTTCTCTTGCTAAGAGTATTGGTTGAAAACCATAGTATTTTTGATGCCAGAACATTATGTTTGCTGCACAGTAGGCATTTAATGGATGCGTGTTTCCAGTAATATACACATAAACAATATATACTTTTACGGTATTGTTACGTTCCTCTTCATATTTTTTGACAATGTCTCTTGTCCTTAAGAGGGCTAGTGAGCTGTGCTTTCCTCCACTAAATAGGTATATGATGCTCCTTGGCTTTATCTTCTCCAGTACTTTAAGGTAGTCATTCACCTTTCTCCCCGAATTGTTACTCTGCCTATTGTTAGTGGTTTTGGTCTTATGGTTACTCCTCCTCCCCAGAGCTTAACAGTACGTACATAGCTTGTATCGTCTTCGTGTAGCTTCCAGTGAACACTCTTAATATGATTAAGCCTAGCTATTTCTAGTCCACAGTTAGCTACCTTCATCATAAAGTCAATGTCCTCTAAGACTACCTTGCTTTCATCAAACACAATATGTCTTGGCAGTCTTTCTAGGTTTATTATTGTTGAGCCCATCCATGATGTTACAATCTTCTGAACCTCTGGTAGTACTCCTAGGTCTACTTCTAGCTGCTCTGGATATACTGGTGTCTTTCCGTAGTGAGTATATGTTGTAGATGCAACTACTGCTACTTTTGGTTCATCCGCAAATACGTTTTCAGCTTCTACTACAAGCTTTGGATGTACTAGTACGTCGTCATCAACGTAGAGGAGCCTCTTTGCTTTAAGCTTCCTAGCAGTATCTAAGACTATGTTTCGTGCTACTGGTATCTTACATCTATGCCTATATAGTTCAATGTATGTGAACTTTGTCTTGTTTCTCCTTATCCAGTCTACTATTATCTTGTAGGTGTTGTCTTCTGATTCGTTATCTACTATTACTAGTCCGATAGGGTATGGTGATTCTAGTTTAAGTATTTGGTCTAGTACATAGGGTATTTGTACTTCTCTGTTCCATGTGAGTAAGCCAATTACTAGCATTTATTTTTCCTCCTTTTTTCTAGCTTTTAGTTTACTTATCTTGTATTTCTCGTATGATTTTGATGCAAACCAGTATGCTACTACTGCTCCTACTATTGTCATCCACATTTCTGGCGTTATTTTCTCGGCTACAAGAAGCATACTAGCTAGTACTATTACTACTAGCGATATTATTAATGCGAATAGCTTCGTTATACTAGAGTTACATGACATTCTTCTCTCACCAGTTTTTTTCTTGTTAGATACACCTTATAATTATGTTTCTCACCTATATATACTGGTGGTATATGTGACATCAACTAGTAATGTCAAGGCTTTGGAAGCTTGGATTAACTTCCTAAAGAGACAACTTAAAGTAACATGCGATGAAATATGGGATTGTGTAACCCAGAGAATGCAAGATGAAGGTACTGTAAATAAGCAATATGACTCAGACCTAGATGGGGTAATAGATTTTGGAGCACTACCACAAACCGATATATGGAATTTCATTAAGAATAAACTGAGTAGTGAGGGTGCACATAACGTCATATATGATTCTAACTTAGATGGTATAGTAGATTTTTCAGCACTACCACAGTCAGATATCTGGAGTTTTATAAAGAATAAGATGCAAACAGAGGGGACATACAACGTAGTTTATGATGCTAACTTAGATGGCATAATAGATTTTAGTGCTTTACCAGAGGACGACATATGGACTATGGTTGGTAAGAGACTTGCTAGCGAAGGAGCATACAACTACATGTATGATAAAGATAATGATGGTGTTATAGACTTAGCATCTATACCAACTATTCCTAGAAGCAAGCTAGAATACCCAACAGTTGATGTAACTATAGCTTATCTTGCTGCAATCAATAAGATGTATCATCCGGGAGGAGGGGGAAGTAGAGGAGCTGCATATAAGATAGTTACTATTGATTCATTTACTGATAAGACAATTGAAGGAATGCTTAGAGATAGAATGCTATTTACTGCTAGGTATAAGGATGTAAATAACTGGTATGAACAAATATTTACAACTGGTGCTTCGTCAAGCGATCATCAGATTGCTAAATATGTTGATGGTACTAGAACTATTTTAGGTTATGAAGCTGTTGATCTTGGAGCAAATAGTGTATACTACTTTGCATTTAGCCTTAGTGGTAGTACACTTAAGGGATTTAGAGAAGATTTAACTACACCTAAGATATCAGTAACTGATACGACATTTCCTTCTGGTCAGTTTGGTGTAATGTCTACTAGTGGAACAAATGATACCTATCCAATTGCTTGTAAGCTTAATCCTCCAATGACTAGACTACCAAGACCGGTAGTAATTTTAGAATACTATGTTGATGGTACTGGAAGAGAGGAAGATCCAATTAGACCGGCAATGCCAACTAACCTAGTTGATATACTTAAGTTAGATAATGCTCCAGATTACCTAAGAGCTGAAGCTAGGGTTTACTCCAAGTTAAAGGAGCAAGGATATAGTGATGAAGAAATAGAGTTCATAATCGGCAGTAAGCCTAATCCATATGTAGATGTTTTAGCTGTTTCTTGGGGAGCAATAGACTATAGAGATACAGCAACAATGATTGTTACCGTATATGATATAGGAGCTGAATTCTTAGATCCAAAGAGAATTGATAGACATGTAGAATACGTAAAGGGTAAGAATTTATTATGTAGGTTCATCAAAGATAGCGTTATAGATGAAATATATAAGGAGATATACAAAGCTTATGGAGAACTAGTAATATCATTAAATGAGTTTAAGTACCATGTAATAGGTGATCCAAAATACGAGATTCTAGGTATATGTGATTTCTATGAACGAGAAGTAGTAAATCTGAGTAGACTAAAGCCAAGTAATGTAGTTGATTTTGAAGAAACAATAACAATGTGGATTAATAGAGCTAAGAGAATGAGATTATATGAAGCTGTAGATAGGCTTAAGAAAATACTAAAGAAGTAGGGTGAGAGCATGGTTAATACTAGTCCAGCTCCAGTATATCAGACTTACATTAAGTTTATAGTTGATAAGCTTAATGCTAAGATACAGCAATTGAATAATGAGCTAGCTACTAGGCAGAGGAAGTTTCCAGACCTAGTGATAATTACGCCATATGGTTATACTCCGGAGGGCGACTTTGTCTGCGATAGAGATAGCTGTAATAATGCTTTCCTAGACGCTATTGATAGTCTACCGGACTGGGGAGTTATCTATCTTGGTGCACAGACATATTTTCTTACTGAGCCTCTTGAGCTACCAGTAGATAAGAATATCATTATTGTATCATGGTCTCTTATGGCAACTATAGCTCCTAATACAGATGCATGGACTGGCGACCCATACTTGTTTATTGTTAGGGCTGAAAGACATGAGTGGATTCCACCACCTAGAATTGAATCAAATGGTATAGTTAGAAAGCTTGGTATACCCAACCTAATATCTAAGCTTGTCTATAGTAATGTTGTTGCTCCAAGGCAAGTAACATATGTTCCTAGGTACTTATTGTTATTTGATGTATATGTTCAGAATACTAACTACTTTATTGCTAGTAATGGTGGAGGGGTCATTGGTTTTCATGCATTTATTGAAACGCCTATTAAGCCTATTGGAACATATGAAGCTAATCCATCGTTTTTACTTTTTGATTCTTGGGCTTATAGCGTAGAGAGCTATGGTACTGCATACATTATTGGAAGCATGATAGATACACTATTGATTAGTGGTGGTAGTGGGGAAATCGTTGGTAATAATCTTGGAGGACTGGTTATTAATTCTGATATTAGTGGAATTGACTATCTACTAGTATCTAATAATATGTTTCCTAGGGGTAATGCTGGTATTAGTGTATCTGGTAATGTTCAAGACGTATACATAGATGGTAATACTATTTATGCGGCTAGTGGTGATGGAGTATTTGTTGATACTGATGACTCAACAACAACTCATGAAGTATACATTACACGTAATACTGTTGCTAAGTCTAGTGGTTATGGAATACATCTTGGTGCTCTAACTGCTAATAAGCTTGTTGTTAAAAACGTGTTAATTAAAAATAGTAGCGGCAATATATATGATGAGAGCAGAAATAATATTGTGGAGGATAACTATGAGGTCACATAATGCCTAGTCTACACGACTACTTCTATAACATGTATACTTCTAGGGTTCCGTATGATTACCCCGTTTATAAGCAAGACTTAATGCTTAAGCCAGAGGAGGTTAAGGAAAAGTGGTTTAAGCTTAGAAACAACTATAGTGGTGTAACCTACTCGCTGTTCTTTGAAGTCTTAAGTGGAGTAGCAGTTGATGTTATAGGTATGATTAATGCTGAGGGCTCTCTCGGTCCCGGAGTACTAGTTATGGTTCCTAAGAAGTCTACGGATATTGACACGTTTAATACTATTGCTTCTTGTTTTCAGCTACCTACTAGTACTGGTGTAGAGGGTTATCCTCCAGAAACAGAGTATTTAGAGGTTGAGAGCTTCTCATGGGTTGTTAAGCCAGCTTCAACTTGCGTAGTATGGGATTTAGTGAAATATTCTTCTGAAACTGGAGAAACAGTTACTGTTTCATCGGATATGATTGAGTCGGGATATGACTGCTTAACGCATACATATGAGAGTGTAGTTACTTGGGGTGTAGTAGTCTACTGGATATATAATGGCTATGACGTATACTCTCTACTCTGGGCTCCACTCCGCTGCAACTATGAGTACTGCTTATATCAGTGGCATGCAACACAATACCCGAACATTGATGAGATATTCAGTATTATTGAGAGCTAATGTATTACTCCAAGGAGAACACTTTTAAGGTAAAGTATAGAAAGTATTACTGGGGGTCTTAGTGCCCCGAGTAATAGCTTTTGGAGACCTTCATCTAGGAAATATAATGTCCGATACCATTGCTTTTAGACAATTGCTTGATAAGGCTCTTGCCGAGAAGCCAGACTGTATAGTGTTTTTAGGTGATGTTATAGATGGTGCATTTAAGTATCCTACGCAAATGTATAGGATACCTAATATTAGACCAATTGACATACAGAGGGTGATGTTTAAGGACTTCATATTAGACTATATAGAGAAGAAATGTGGTAAGAAATCGCCGTTACTGGTTTTCATTAAGGGTAATCATGATGTTAATTTTATAGAGAACTTCCTTAAACCAGCATTTAGTGATGTAAAATTACCGTATAAGTACGTGTACCAATTTAAGATAGATAATACATTGTTTATGCACTATATTACTAGGAGAAGTCGTGGAAGCTATGCTACTACTCTTACGCCACAGTTAGTGTCTATGTGCATGTCAATTATGTTGAAAGAAGGAGTGAAAAGACTTGTTTTTGGTCATTTACATAGAAGCGTAGTGTTCACTAGAATTGCTAGTGGAGAAATTATAGTATTGCCCCCGTTTATTAGACGTGATGATGCATATGATAATATGTATGATTTCTGTATAGCGATAATTGATACCGATAAGAATAAGGTATCATTTGTTTGTCAAGAGCCAACGGCTGACCTAGCTGAGGTTCAAGTATATAATACTGAGCTTAGACATAGAGCTGAAGTTAAGCTCATAAGAGAGGAGGGAGGTCTAAGACCATTCTAAATAGTTAATTCGGTAAGTGCTTCTTTTTCTACTTTTACTTCCTTTGCATCTATTATGAATAATACTCCAGATGTTACACCAGTTGGAGGAGTATTGCTAGACTTTATTTTTCCATCATGAATGAAGATGTATTTTGCTTGTAGTAGTTCATCATATATGTCTAGTTTAGGTATGGTTGCCTTGAATATTAGTGGCTCATTACCTAGCTCTGTTAGTATGAGGAGCGTTCTCTTCTTTCTAATCCCTATTATTGAGCCTTGTACAAAAGTTAGTATTTTGTCAAGAAGATCCTCTATGTGCTTTACTTTTACTAGTATTGTCACTACTGGTTCACCAGTAGTATTATAGTTGTATTCTACCACTAAAAGCTTAGATTTCTATATTCATGAACACCAAGTTACAATACGTTAATATGTATTCTCCTTTGATATGTACTCTTTTCTCTAGTTTCTTTAATGAATGGTATTCGTTTTCTCTAGGATGGTGAGCTAATGATATATTTTTTATGACAATTATCTTGCATGGTAGATTCTTTACGCATAAATATGGATGTATACCACGTACCCTCATAATGAATGAATAGTCCTCTCCTAAGTCTATATCTTGAACTGGTGTAAAATCTGCAATTTTTAATGCCCATATATTTGTTACTAAGAATGCCGTAGAAATAAATGGTCTTCCATCGTATCTTGATGATATTGGTACAAAGAGCATGAGAGGTCTATGTGTCTTAAGTATGTCTATAATTTTGTTGATAAGGTTGTCTGGAACTATGACATCTTGATCTATCCATATTGTGTAGTCTATATTTTCATTTATTATTCTCTTTCTTAACATGTTGCGTGCTTTTGCTATTCTTAGAATTCTATCATGTGTATTCTGCTCTACAGCAATTATTTCATGTTTTTTATTTGTGAGTATCTTCTTTGCATTAGATAATTCCTCTTTGTCTACTGCAAAAAAATGTTTTTCAATTAAGTGATATGACTTGATTAGCGGTTTTATGAATTCCTTCCAGCAGTATAATTTACTGAGACTAAATGGTGTTGCTAATGCATACTTCATTTTCTAGCCTATTTTTTCTTGAAGTCCTTTCATGCAGACTATTGCTATTTTTCCAGTTTCTTCTTTTAGTTCTGTTTCCTCCATTTCTCCTTTTACGTCTTTTACTATATCCTTCCATTCTTCCCATTTACATTCTGGTATTAGTATTGCTATGAATTGTGTTTCCTTTGTTTCTGGGTCTCTAATTATGGCGAATGATGGCTTGCCATACTGGCTATACTTATCCTCTATGTACATTAGAATTGCTGTTAGGCTGTGTAGGTCAATAAACTTTATTTTATTTAATGCTCTTATTGTTTCTAAATCTGAGTGTTCTCTTAGATACTTTGTTATTTCTCCTAGGCTCATTGCTTTAACTTGTTTTAATATGTATTCTAGGCTTATCATGTATTTTCCCCGAGTTGAGTATGAAAAAAAGGGTTATTTGAATTTTATGTTGAGTGCCTTTTTTACGTCCCATATATTGTTTACAACTGTTACTTTATCGCTTCCAGCAAATAATAGTCCTACTGCATTGTTATATTGGTCTAGTACGAGTGAACCAGAGTCTCCTCCACTACTAAATTGTCCATGTGTATGGTATACTATTATTTGGTTCTCGAACTCTGCTATACCTTGATCGTACCAGACTTTTACTTTTGCATCTGTATCTACTACTGTTCCGTATGTTAGACCAGTTGTTCTACCAGACTTCTTGACTATTTCTCCTTCTCTTACGCTTGAGACATCTTCTATTTTGCCTACTTCTAGTATTTCATCTGAGAGCCAGTCATCTTTCTCGGGCTTGAATACTGCTGCATCAACTCTATTGACATAGTTGTATACTGCTTTGATTTCACATGGTAGGTTGAATAATTTTGCTATTGCATTTCCGATTTTTACTATCCATTCACATTCTTTTCCAGAACCGGGGAACCTAATTGGTACAAATCTGTATAGGTAGCCTATTACGTCTAGTGGTAGTCTTCCTCCATCATATGGTCCGGGCTGTAGTATAGGTTCTCCTATTCTTGCTCTATTTTCGTCTGCTAGTACATGGTTATTTGATAGACCTAGTGGTGTACCGTATTTTGCGTCATATACTTTACATGCTAGTGTTCCAGCAGTTATTTTAAAGTGTCCTATTGATACTCCTCCGGGTGCTGGTCTCCATTTTTTTCTTCTATCTTCGTGTGAGACTTGTTTTTGAAACCCTAGTGCTCTTATTATTCCTACTTCTACTACGTCTGTTTTTACTCCCTCTATTTCCTCTGGTACTAGTTCCTCTTTTGAGAGATGTTCTTTTGGTAGCTTGCGTGTAACGTATACCATTATTGCTGGTTCATCAGTTACTTTACCGCCCTTTATTTTGAGACCTACACCTACACCTATGACGTTTGGCTTCTTTAGAAGTTCTTTTTCATATTTTTCTCTTATTTTTCTTGCTCTTTCCACTTCTATCCCCGATATATCTGTATTTGTACGAGAAAATAAAGGTTTAAACTAATATATGGGTAGTCATTTTCTAAATAGTTTATTTAGTTTTGTTCTTGCCTTTTCTTCTCTACCCCATGCTCCATGACTTGGCTCTGGCTCTATATATTTCCTCACAAATGCATGATAGACGTAGAGCTCAGCCCTTGAGGGATACTCTATGCAATATACAAGGTATTGAACTATATGTGGTGTAGTTGGTGTTGCATTTACTGAGCCCCAGAGAGTGTCGTTTTTAAACGCTTTAACTACTCCACCATCATAATATACTGCTACTGTTAAGTATATTGTTTCATCCCAATCACTAGATAGAGACTCCAATGTCGCATAATTGCTATCAACATATAATCTTTTCTCGTAGATACTTAGATATGGTCTGTAATCATATCGTACTTTTGCATATCTAAAACCAGATTCATCAAAATGAAGATACGGGTCTAATCCTATAAACCTTATATATCCTCTGAATGCTACATTGTTTTCTGTTATACTTGTATTCCAGTATACTCTTACTCCAGCGTCATCTTTTACTCTAGTATCATCTATGAGCATATGAAGAAAACCGGGCACTTCCTCTACTATTGGATTTGCTGTATCTGCTCCCGGTCCTACTGTTTCTACGGTATAGTTTGTTAGTTGTCCATCTTCGAAGTCGTCGAAGTAAAGTGGAAATGTTGAGCTTCCATTGCTTATATCTGTTGCTTCTGGGTTACCGTAGTATACGTATATTGTTGTTCCATCTGGTGGTATGTAGTCTAGTTTTACCCAGAATACTGCGTAGTCTCCATCTACTTTTTCTTCTATCCAGTATGGTTGTATTGTTTTTCCGTCGCTTTTTGTGAATCTTATGTCTCCGAAGTCTGCTCTACATTTCCCATTCAAGTATACGTGTTCACCACTATCTGTACCGCTACCATAGTGTACTGTTATTCTTATTTGATAGTCTGTTACTGTACCAGAAGATGAACCTAATATTATGTGTTTTTTCCTATATTTCCATCCATTTAGCCATGCCATGTTATCTCACGATTTCGTATATTACTAAGTTATTGTTTTCATCAAGATATGCTAGGAAGCTATTCCTTGTTACTTGTCCTTCTTG
>Ga0190314_1000361_pt1 | contig 16151 bp, 27 predicted proteins | sample 4870071112_MG_FD_165055 | JGI IMG/M metagenome (GOLD analysis project Ga0190314, IMG submission 165055) | Hydrothermal vent sediment bacterial communities from Southern Trench, Guaymas Basin, Mexico - 4870-07-11-12_MG | ecosystem: Environmental > Aquatic > Marine > Hydrothermal vents > Sediment ...
GTTCACATTGCTGTTGAAGGTGAATTGCCTGAGTGGTATAGAAATGTTATAGCGAAGTTCATTGGTGAAGACAAAGATAGGTTGATTTGTGTTGAGAAGCGTGGTACGTACTACATTTTCAACATTAAAATTGAGGGTAGGTATAAGTCGTTTCACGTAGGTGATGTTGATGAATACTGAATTAATTAAGATTGCGTACAAGATAAAGAACAATGACTTATATGGTTATGACTTGAATTTACCTTGTCAATACTTAATGGAGTATGTTACGTATGCATTAACTAAGTCACGTGGTAATGTTATTGTAATTACAACTAAGCGAGTCGATACATTCATGAGAAGGGTGAAGAAACGTAAATTACCGTATGGTGTTAGATGTAATGTCGGTCGTTTGTTAAGGGTGTTGAGTAAGTATGGTTTTGTTGAGAAGCACCTTGGTGTATACGTTTTACCGAGGGATAGGGCATGGTCATTTATATTGTTGTTGCGATACTTACAGTATTTGTAGTGTTTTCATTTGTTTTTCACATCATTGTTAATTCACTTTTAAGTACACATGACTTCATTTGTGGTGCGTATGCTATAATTTTTGCAATTCTCTACATGCTTTTTGTTGTTTTAATTATCATGATTTTAGTGAGGTGGTTGTATGAGTGGTATTTACGTAGGTGTAATGTACAGTGAGTCAACAGTAAGGAGAAATGATAGGGTGAAGACATTGTATTCACTACGTACTGCGCTTTGTGAACACAATGTTGATGTGTGTGGTTTTTCATACACATACACATCATATAGGGGCTGTTTCATTGTTCTTGATGTCTATGGTGATGAATTATTTGTAATTGATGTATTGAATACACTTGGTCTAGATTGGAAACATGTATTTAAAATGTGTCGTAGGGGTATTGATGTTACTTTTGATTCATTTGATTGGTTTGGTGGTGATGAAAAGAAGTTAGTTGAAGCGATTAAAGGTATTAAAGCTAGGGTACTTACATTGACTTTGAATATGTTGAAGAAGGTTTTGAAGTCTAGAACATTTACGTACTTCATTGAGAATACGTTGTATAGCTTTAAGGTTTGTGTATTGTGTAGTCAGGGGCGAAAACCTTATAAACCCGCTCAGCAAATGACACAGCAGGGGGTGTGGCCAGATGAGTAGTCGCAAAATAAGTCTAGACGAACTTGGATTTCGATTGGCTAGCGAATTGCCAGATACGTTCGAGGGAAGAATAGACGATATACGATTCAAAACAGACCGACACGGAAGAAAAATCATGGTGTTTGAAGTGTACACCGATAATTGGGGTAAGGTGTTCATAGCGTACAGCCCAAGTTACATGAACATGGTTAGAGACCAACTGAAGAAACTAGGTTTCAAGTACCTAGATGATGTCATAGGGAAGTGGTTCTTGTTCAAACGTGTTCAACTACCAAAGGCTAGACCAGATTACACTGACCCATACCCTAGGCATATTCCAGTTGATTACCTTGGTGAAGAAGAGGAAGAGGAGGAGAAGAAGGAAGAAGAGAAGTAGGTGATGTATGGCTAGGAGAAGGGAGTCACGTATTGAAAAGTCAGAGGCTTTTTTCACTATTAAAATTCCAGCTTCTGTTTTGCGTGAGGTTTTGATTCGTACTACGAATGTTGAGGATTTTGTTGTGAATGCAATTAAGTTCTACATTGAGTTTTCTAATCCTTTAGCTCGTGTTAATGAGATTTTGAATCAAATTGATGAGGTATTTAAACTTGAGCAAAAGATTTTTCAAATTCTACAAAGCTTTTCAAGTACTTCGATGGAGTTTGTTTCTCGTATACCATACAAGTCATGGCGTGTAATTATAATGCGTTTAAAGTATTTACGTGCTAAGTTACTTGTTGAGGCGATTAAGAATTTACGTGAGTTCCTTCAGCAAGCTGGTATTAATTCACCTGAATATGCAAAGATTGTGAAGGATATTGAAAATGCTTTGAGCAGTGCTGAAATTCCTGATGAACTTGATAAGTATGCTAATGTCATTAATGACCTTCATGAGAAGTATTGTGGGTGTGGTTCTTCTGGTTGTGAATTCATGAAGTGGTTAATCAATGTTTTTAGGATTGGGAAGGATATGATTGCTATGCTTGATGGTGATTCGTTTTTAAATGCTTTGATTGATACTTTGATGAAGAAGTTTAATTTTGATTACGATACGGCGTATAAAATAGCGAAGATTATTCAACATGAATTAATGACGTAGTCTCGGGGCGGAGGGTTTAAATAGGTGTTCTGTGCTGTCATAAGTAGCCATGTCGGACGTGCTAGTTGTCGGTAGGTTACTAGCAATTGTACGTAAATACACAAAGACAGTTCACTTACTCGTTTCGTATTGTAGAATGAATAAGATTCAGATTCGTGATGCTATTCGTGAAGCTGTTTTCAAGTATGTTTCAAAGAGTGTTGGTTCAAATAAGTATGCTCTTATTGAGAAGGCTTTAGGTCATGATGTTTGTGAGTGGATTAGTGGTTATTCGAATCCTTATGAAGTTATTGCGTTTGCTATTGATTGTTATGTTCGTGATGTTGTTCTTCCCAAGTTCATGAAGATAGGGGGTGAGTTAGGTGGAAAGGTTGTTGAAGTCACGTGATGCACGAGTTCAAATGGCTGTAAAACTAGCTGAAGCACTATGTGAAAAAATAAAGCGGGAAGGAAAAGTAATGGATATTGCTAAGGCTGAAGTCGGTGTATGTAAGTTAACGAACAAGAAAGTACCGTTGTTTAATTCAGAACGTTGTGAACACTTTGATTTACATGATGCTATTCCAGGAACGGTTAGCCTTGTCGTAGCTACATTAACGCACTTTGGTACGCCATGTGTAGCGTGTAAGTACTTTGAACCTACAGATGAAGCATTTAAGTTATTTAAAGAAGCGAAGGAAGAATTGAGGAAAAGAGGTGAAGCTGTATGAGAAACGAATTAAAACTAGATAAAAGTATGGCGAAAGCACTTGAGGAAGCTGGTTTAAGTAGTGAAGAAATTAAGGAAATACAGGAAGCATTACGTGGTAGAACACTGACGAAGAAGGAGATGTCGCAATTAGTTGAGAAGTATGGTAGGGATTTTGCGGAGGTAACTGATGAATTTCTAGCGTGGATACGTGACATTGACCCTGATTTATATGCTAAAATCATGGGTTACTATGCATTGAAATCAAAGGAAGGTAAGGATGTTGCTTCAGTTGTGATGGAGTTATTGAGACAGGGTGTTGATAGAGTGTATTCAAGAGATGAATTGAAAGAGAAGTTACGTGAGTTAACGAATACGCTTGTTGATGCTGTTTTGAAGGAAGTGTCTAGGGCATTAATGAGAAGGTAAGGTAGCAAAGCTTATTAATGAGCACAGCACAGCATGACGTGGTGGTGAATATGGCTGAGAAAGCTGTGACGGAAGAGGTTGTAATTCGAAAACCAACAAAAGCAATTGCCGATGTTTCGCCAGCATTAAGAAGTCCAAAGGAAATTGAGGAAGTGCTTCCAGGATGGGACGTTAGCGAAATAAGAGAATGGTCAATATACCACGCTCCAATCATTTGGGCTGTAAAAGCATTGGCGAAGCACGAGAAGTGGAAAAGTAGAGTAGGGAACAAACCACTTGCTGTAGCTGATTGGGCTCAGTGGGTAAAGAAGAACGTACCTGAAGGCGTATTGAGAACAGTACTAATTGTAGCATTTGTAAAAGCATTGTATGGATACATAACTACGTGGCGTGACTTACAGAGGGAATTCAGAAGGCATAGAGCTAGGGTACCAATGCGTTACGTTGTTGAGCTAGTGAGAAGATTAGCTAGGTGGGGCGTAACAATTGCACTACCGCCATTCGTTGCAAGGCGTGTAGGTGTTTAAATCACAGTAACAGTGCTGTAGCACAGGATTTAAAAACGATTGCCATGTATGACTGCTCAGGAACAGGAACAGGAAAGGGGGTCGTGGTATGGAGTACCTAAGTCAGATACTGTATGCAATAATGCCTTTAATTGTAGCGGTGCTCTTCATTGTACTGCTTGTAAGGTTCATAGGCGAAATAATGTAAACACTGAAGCAAGTGAAAACGTATTAAAACCCTCTTTTTGCATTTTTTCTTCTTTTAACACACCTTCTTTCCGTAGGCTTGTTCTAGATATTCAAACAGCTGTAGGTTGTGAAGCGTATTTCATTGAGCAACCTGTTGACGCAATTATTGAAATATATGAAAATTACAAGAAGGTTCTTGTTGTTGGTTGGTTTCACTACTTTTGGCTACAGTCAGCTATTCAATTCCATGTGAATGGTCTTGAGTCATATATCTACGGTGCATTAGAACACATACCTATTCTAAGTGAAGCATATTTGAAGTACAGTGAAGAAGTGCCTTACATACCGTGTTCAGAAGCATGGGTTGAATTGTCTGGATTACGTAAATTGTGGAAAAACATTCTTGATGTTGTTCCGCATGGTATTGACCTAGGTTTTTGGTATCAAGTACGTGAAAAGGATAAAGTGCCAACGTTAATGAGTGTTGTGACTGGTAATTTACCTAGGAAGGGTATTGATGTTCTTTGGAAGTTGTTGAAGCGAATTTATGTTCATGGAATTGATTGTAGATACATCATTGTCATGACACATGACTTGTATGAACACTTTGGTAAAGTGCTTTCAATGTTTCCATTTGTTGAAGTTTACACAAAGGTAAGTGATGAAAAGCTACGTGAATTATACAGTAGAACACATATCTACGTGTGTACGTCGTACTGCGAAGGCTTTTACTTACCTTCACTTGAAGCATGTGCTTGTGGTTGTTACGTTATTGCTCCTGCTTTACCAACAATTGTTGAGTATGGTCTAGCACATGAAATTATTCCCGTAAAGTCTACATTTTACCTACAGGACAATGACCACAAGGTCTTGTACATTTTATTTGATTATGATGAAAATAAATTAATTTCATCTGTTTTTGAAGCAATTAAGAGATTTGAAGACTTAGATTACTATCCATTTCATGTTCACTTTGATGCAAATATTGTCTATAAAAGGTTCTTGGAGGTGATTAAATGATAGACATGCAAACACTTGCTGAATTACTACGTGACTTAGGTCTAGCAGGTTTCTTAATTGTCGTAATTGTGTATGTGTTACTCAAGATAATTGATAAATGCATAACGAAGCTAGATGAAATATCGAATAAATTAAACAGTATTTCAAATCTAAACAACGTACTGCATGACATGTCGAGAAGTATTAATGATTTACGTGTTGAAATAGAGAAAATGAATACGCTATTAAATGCATTACTTACAACAATGAGAAGTAACGACAGCAGGGGTAATAAGGGAGAGTAAGGGTAGGTTAGCTAGGTGGGGTGCTATGGTGAAGGTTGTTGGTGAACGTGTTGATGTTTCATCACTTAGGTACGCTAACGAAGTTTGGGACGTACGCGACTTTCTATTCTATACAAGACACATGATTGACATTATTAATCAAAACACGAAAGAAACTGTTGATGACACAATTTATGAAGTGTTTAAGAACGTCATTGTACCGATTGAATATCCATTACCGAAGTGGGTTTGGAAATTACCTACATCATTCATACAGTTGTTTGTGTTGTTGATGGATGTTCACATGTTGTTTAGGCATCCAGCAAAACCAATGTTTTCACTAGTGTATCCTGACTTTTGGAAATTGCCATATGAGACATTGCGTGATGGTGTAGGTGATTGTGAAGATACATCAATTCTATTTGGTGCATTTTTACATGCAATAAAGGACATGCTTGACAAGAATCTACAGTACTTTGTTTGTGTTGGTGTTGTTCGTGATAAATACACTAATGAAGTATATGGTCATGCATGGGTTGAGGTAAATCACAAAGGTTATGGTTGGGTACTGTATGAGACAACGCTAGACAAAGTACCAAGCAAATTGTCGCAATACGTAATACTTGCTGATGAAATACAAAATCGCTACACATATGAAGCAGTTGTAAAGTTTAACGATGAAAGAGTTGAAATAGCGACACCACCTATGCCTCCTGAAGCAAAGAAACGAAAACACCTATACGTGAAGAAGGTTAGAGAATACGCTAGGAAAATAATGAAGCACATAATTAAGATGAGGTGAATACATGGTATTTAAAGTAATTGCTACAAAATTAATTGAGAAAGCATATGATATATATAAGTTGCTTGGTGGTAAAGCAAAGCTAGAGTTTGAACTATTGAAAGAAAAGGAAATTGCGGAAACTGAATTTAACCCAAGTGAATGTAAGTTCACTATTCGTCTCTCGCTATTAGCAAAGACAAGAGATTTCGTCAGTGATTTAGCACATGAGATAGCTCACGTATACACAAACATACTTGGGTTCCCAGCGGGGATGGATGTAAAGACTGAAGTATCGAAAATGTATGAAGCTGAAGCGAGATGTGTGAGAGCAACATTGCATAGGTTCTTCATATTTTACGATGAATACCTAGCATTTGCATATGCACCATATGTAGGTTCATTACTTGGATTTAAAAATGTTCTAGAGTACATTGAGGATGAAATCTATGAAGCTATTGATGTAGTGAAATTAGTTATTGATAAATCTATTGAGGTGCTTGAGATATCGAATTATGAACCAATTATTCTACCACTTGAATTGTATGGGTTCATTGCATACATATATGCTATTTTATACAGTAAAGTACTACGTAAATACGTGTGGAGGGAATTATATAACGATGCATTAGAAGTGAAAAAGTATGTTGATTTAGTTGTTTCAAAAATGATGCCATTTACACCAAGTGATAGACCACTTGAAAACACATACAACTTTGTATCGAAGGTACCAAGTAAATTAAAGACGTGGTACACCAATACTAGTGTTGATATAAGTGTTGAATCAACACCATGCGACATAAACATGTTCAAAGTGTATATACGTGAAATACGTGAGTGAGGTGATTACATGGCTAGTGTATTAATTGCGTTACTACCATACATCATACTTTTCATACTTGGTTACGTATCTGGTGTTGAAGTACGTAAATGGTTTGAAGAACATGCATACGAAATAGGATACTCAATAGCATTAACAGTATTATTCCTCCTAATGATTAGGCTATTGAGGTGATGCAATGCTCATCTTAATACCGTACTTAATACCATATTTGATTGTATACTTACTTGGTCTAGCATTAGGTACACAAATACCGATATCGTGGGAATTAATTATATCAACAGAAATGTTGATGATATTTGTTGTACTTGCATTATTGTTTGTAAGATTACTTATTGAATAGGTGATGGAAATATGACAATGATTCATTTTTACAAGAAGTATTGGTACGAGAATTTTGATAAATATCCTGATGAATATGAATATGAAACGGGTGTAGCTAAGGTTGTATCAAGAATTGACGGCATTGGAAAAGCACTTGAATTATACACAGAGGGTAGTGCTGTTGACCTAAGTAAACACGGATACGCTGGATATAGAATATCGGACAGTGAAGGTATTTATTTTGAATTGTGGTTCGATGGCGAACCAAGTGAAAATGGTATAACGGTATATCTTGAAGCAAAAAAGGGTGATGAATCAAGAACTATACAAATTGCATCAGGTGATAATGAACCATCATATCAACCAATTGTCACCATTTACTATGAAAAAACTGGTGAAGTAAGAAGATTTCACTGTGTAATGATTGATTTATTCTTCCTGGCATTTCTTGTCACTAGTGATGGTGTGTATGTATATGCCGAAACAGTGTATGACTTAGATGCAGGTGTTTACATTTCGGAAGAAAGAAAGTGGGTTAAACTAATTGATGTTGATATAGACTACTGCAATAATGTTGTTTTCTGGTTAAGAAAAAGAAGATATGATGTTGATGAAATTTGTCATGGGTGTTTTGCTTGGACGCCACAGGAAGCATTTATGCGTGGTTTTCTCGATGCATTGATGCAATTACTACCAATTCTCATTTTAATTCTTTTCATTGTAATACTTGTTGAGGTGTTCAGATGGTAAAGACATGCATAGTGACTGATATTGGTACACCATCATTTTCCTCTGTTGCGAAGTACATTGCTGATGAATTCAAAATAGATATCATTGATGTAAAGAACATTGAAAAAGTAAAGGAATATGACAAGGTGCTGTTTTTCTGGTGGTATCACGACACTGCATTTAGACATTTATCATCTCTATTGAAGTATAATGACAATGTAATTTTTTACTTCACAATAGAGCATGTGCCTTACATACATAGGAAGTATGCAAAAATGCTTGATGATGTAAAGAAAATTGCTGTATCGAAATCATGGTTGTCAATAGTTAAGACATATGGTGCTGAAATACGTAATGTAATTGATGTTATTCCGCATTTTGTGTCAAATAACTTTGTTGTAAATGCAAAGCAATACAGCGTGACACATGTTAGATTGTGCACAGTTTTATCATCATCACCTAGGAAAGGTGTTGAAAACGTAATTAGACTTGCTAGGATGTTGAAGAAAAGTGGCGTTCACTTTACTTGGTACGTAATTTGTTCAGATGATGTATTTTCATTGCTTTACCACTATTATTGCTACAATATCAAGGCAATAAATAGATTACCAATACTCAATTACAAACAACTACTGAAGAACATTGATATTTATGTATGTACATCATACACAGAGGGCTTCGGTTTACCACTACTTGAAGCGTCACTTTCAAAATGTGTTGTTGTTGCACCTTCACTACCAACCGTAATTGAGTACAACCTAGCTGATGTAATTGTACCAACTTCAGAACCACATCTAGTGTATGATGTAAGGCATATGGTTCACTTCATAATGTTTGACTATGATGTAAATGATATGTTTAATGCAATACTTGAAGCAATTCAAATAATACGTGAAGACATAGGTAGGGCCTGGGACAGAACACTTAAATTACGCCAGCTAATTACAGAAGCTATGAGGAGGTTAGCTAGATGGCTGAGCTAACATATTCAATCTCAACTGAGGAAGCATACAAGCGTTTACTTGTTTTAGCTAGGGTACTTTACGAAGGTAATCCAGTTGAGGGTGACATAGTTGTGTTTACGTTAAATGGAGAAGAAATAGCACGCGAAGTAACGGGTGCGGATGGGTATGCGTACACATATATTTCAGTTCCAACCGAACCAAAGGCATTGACAATACGTGATGAGTTCTATGGTCAAGAAATAAAAACAATGGTAATTGACAAAATGGTTCATGTAGGTAGGATGGCATCATTGACACCGCTTGAAGCACCTATCTCATATATGTTGAATGAATTCCTCTACTTCATGATATTTATGCTCATGATACGTGCCGTGTTGGGGTGATGTGAATGGATGTATACTACTATGCACTAAAGTATTTACAGTGTCCATGTACAAAGTGTAGAGTTGAATTCGCTAGAGCACTTGAGGAACACCTAAGGAAAACACCTGAATGGAAGCTAAATCTAGTATTTGTCTGCATGGGTAAATTTGCTGTTCCAGTACGTGAATTACCTAAATTAGTTGAACGTGACCCACTTGTTGCAGAAGCAGTAGCAAAGATATATGCAAGGGGTGAATTGAAATGTCACAAGTACTAGGTGTATTATTTTGTCTGCCATACTATGAAACATGTACATACAGGTGGTCACCAGTAATTAAGCACTATTCAACGCAACTAGAATATAAGTGCTATGTATACATGCTGTATGGTGATGACGCTAGAAAAGACAAGGTATGGACAACATTAAGAGAACACAGAGAAATTATTCCATGCCTAATGCTTGGTCATGGCAATGACAATGTTTACACAGGGCAAGATTATGAAGTAATTTTTGAATCATGTAATTACCCAAGTGAAGTCATACAAGGACGTGTATTCTGGTTCATATCGTGTAGAGTAGGTCTTGGTCTATGTCCAGACATGGTTTCAAAAGGAGCAATAGCATGTGTAGGTGAAACAGAGGATTACTACTTCTACATTGACCCAAACACAGATGCACTATCTGATGGATTTGTTTACCCATTTGCAATGTCTGAATTAAAGGGATTCACCAAATTCCTAGAAGGACACACAATTGAAGAAGCATGGAAAACATGTGTTGACTCAATGTATAAGTACGCTGATTTATATGAATCAAAGGGGTTCAGTGACGTAGCAGAAACACTTAGATTCGACGCCGACCACCGCAAACTGTTCGGAAATGGTTCATACAGATTAACGGCACCACCACTTATCAATGTAGGTGTTGTCACAAAAGCAATATATGATGCATTACCATTTGTACTTGTTGTAGGTACATTACGTGCTTTAATACCAAGAAAACCAGAAAGAAAAACGAGGTAAAAACATGAAAATAGCAGTGCTTAAACCAAAAACCAATTGTGGTGTTGGAAAACACACAGAAAACTTAATTAAAAACGTATTTTCGAAATTTGGAGGAGTTATTGAAATACGCGAAGGTGATGTATGGAGTAGACATGGGTTTATGGATGTTGAAACATTTGAAAACATTATTGATTCAAGTAATCCAAGTGTATTAATTGTGCCATTTGAACATGGACTAATTTCAGGAATTATAAATGAATTACGTAACTGTATACAATACACAAAGAGAATATGCCCAACGGTAATGATTGTACATGGTATCGATATGGATGGTCTTGTAGCTAAGCAAATACGATTTCTATCACCAGACGCCGTAGCATGCCTAAAGAAGCAAGCATGTAAAGTACTTTTTAACTTCGGTATACCTGCAATATATGTAACACATGGATGTAATAAACCAATACGAAGAAGATTTGGTAGCAACAAATTACTTGCATATGGCACGATATATAGGTGGAAAAACTATGAATTTTGTTTAGCACTACGCAAATGGTTTAATATAGATGTAATTGTGTTTAGAAGTGAAAAATATGACTATGCTTACGAGAAAGAATTAAAGAAACAAGGCGTTACCGTCCGCAACTGGGTGAATGATGATGAATTAAGGAAAATAATTCTTGAACATGATGTTGTACTAGCACCATACGTACATGTGAATTGGTGCTGTTGCACTGGTAAATTATATGAATGTGCACAATACTCAACACCATTACTTGCATCTGATTCACTACTATGCAATGAAGTTGCTGAGGTGTGCCCATCACTTGTTACACCATTAAACATTTGGACTTGGCGTGAACGAATACAACATATACTAAAGCACATTGATGAATACAGTGACTTCATGTATGAATTCGCATTGAAAAACACATGGGACATTGTGTATGAGCAATTTAAGGAGGTGTTACAACTTGCTGAAGCTACCTACACGTGAAACATCAATACCAAAGTTAACACTAATCAACAAATTCACTGGTGAAGTATTTAATTCAAACAACACAAAAGATTGTATAGTTTACATTGATTACCCATATATCTTTTACTGTTTTAAAGATAGAAAGAATAATCAAAAATATGACAACATTATTATTACATGCACACAGAAGCAAGACAAAGTTCTGTTTAGCATTGAGCTTTTAAATGCAAACCATGACCATGTAATTATTTGTGGAAATACAATTATTTTCAAATCAACACATGCATACTATAGTAGAGTGGTTGAAGTAAAAAAAGAAGAAGTTAATTATGCACCACATATCACTTTACTTGGTAAACCACCATATATACGCAATTCCGTCATTGTGCATACGAATTATTCAAATAATGCATGGTTAAAGCAAGCATCACTACTATGTGCATGTGCACAAGAACTAGGTTACACAGCATTAACATACAGAATCTTTGCTGATAATGTTAAAGTAGATATAGTATTCACATCAGCATACTTACCACACGTACTACCATTTAGGTCAACTGATAGTGATGTGCTTGTTGGATTTATTGTTTGTGAAGGAAAATTGAAGAAACAACACGCAGAATGGATAAAAAAGACATTCAACTTCGTATTTGCTGTAACAAATTATGCAAAGAAAAAACTCGAAGAAGCAGGTATAGAAGTGCTTGATGTTATTCCACATGGTGTTGACTTAGAAACTTACAAACCATGGAATATTGAAAAGAAGTATTGGTTTTTCTATCCTGTACAACGTTGGTCACCAAGGAAACTTGGTGAATTTTACTTCTTTATTGAACACATGTTTAAACCATCACTATTCAAGAGAAGTGAACAATACTTACCACACATTGAATTAATTAAACTCTACAATGAATCGTGGTGTTTATTATCGTTAAGCATGGCGGAAGGCTTCAACCTACCAATACTAGAAGCCATGTCATGCAACCTATACGTAATTGCTAATTATCACCCAAGTTATGATGACTATGTACCAAGAGAATGCTTAGTTGAAAATGCATATGTAATTGATCTAGAAGCACACCCCTACACAAATGAATGCTATGTACCTGACATGAGGAAAATAATTCAAAGATGCAGAGAATTCATTGAGGAAGTGAAGCAAGGTAAGTACAAGGGATTACGCAAACATGCAATGAAATTTGACTACAGAATAGTGTACAGAAGATGGATAGAGAAGTGGATTGACTACATTGTAAAGCACAGGCGGTAAGTTAATTAAGCACCACACAGGTAATAGCTGAGGGAAGCATCATGCCATCCGCAACAGTTACACAACTACCAGTTGTAGCAGACCCACAATGCAGTTCCGTAGTGCATTACTACAATGGAAAGACATACATTATAAACATTGGTGTAGACGAAGTAAGAATAGTAAATTGCACAGACAAAACAGGACAAGCATTATCAACTGGATTATCAAGTGACATAGTAAATTACCCAAGAATCATTGACATTAAGTACAAGACAGGAAGCACCGTAGTCATTAGGTGGATATACATTAAATCGGGGTATGTCGTAATTGTTAGAGCGGAAGTTGATTTATCGGCGAAAACAGTTTCAATCACTGAAGAAGTAAGTCACAACTTGACTTGGGTATCGAATTGGGTAGAAATTGCACATAGCATTGTAATACCGCCATTTCTATGGGTAGCACTTGATTACGAAGATGCTTACCTTCACTATGTGAATCTTGATGATGGTAGCGATGTATCGGTTGATGTCGGTTTCGGTGGTTACTTCCCTAGACCATCGACGAAGTACGTAGCGTTGAATGATGACATCTACATGATGCTTGGTAGACACTACAGTGGTGACCAAGTGTACTTGCTGAAGTTCTACAGCAAATCAGCTACAGGAACAGGCGTATCAGCTGGTGGCGGAAGCCCAAGACCACAAATAGGTTCAATTGCGTTGTTCTACAACGACGTAATATTCCCATGCGGTTGGGGAGGTGTTGCAGAAAGCGACAATGACATTGCATTGTTTGACCACAGAATGAATCACCTAGGTACACTAGACCTATCGTCATTAACTGGATGGGATGACGTTGACACAATGCCAGGTTTCACAATATTTGCAAAGAACAAAGACGGAAGATACTATGCTTTACTTGCCGTACGACACAGCACGAGAACAAGTGCAACACCTGAAGGTAGATTGTACTTCATTGAGATAACGAGAACAGGCTCAATAGTTGATAGTGCATTACTACACAGCTTCCCAATGGATGATGGTATATACTTCTTCACACTACTAAAACCAGATTATTCAGACAGAACATGCGTACCAGTAGTTGATTTAAGGAACAGGAAGATATACACAATTGCAAGAGTACGAAAAGACAACACATGGAGTAGCTACTTAGTTGAAATAGACATTAGCGATATATGGGATAACATTGATGAATTCAATAGAGCACTGTGGTTCGTATCACCATTCAAAATACCAACAACACTAACACTAAGCATAACCCCACTGTAGCAAATAAGGAGGTGAAGACATGGTTAGGTTAAAGTTAACGGCAAAATTAACAGATGCAGAAGGAAACCCACTAGCAGGTAAACCAATTGAATTCTACAAGTCATACGACAAAGTCACATACACGTTAATTGAAACGAAAACAACAAATACGGAAGGTATAGCTGAAACAACCGATGAAATAATGTTTGGAACAGTGCACTACAAAGCACGCTTCCCAGGTGATGAAACATATGAATCATCAGAAGCAGAAGCATCATATACCGTGAGTGTAGAAGCATTCTTCATGTCTATACTCAACATGTTCCTACCATGGCTATTACTATTCTTAATACTTGCAACACTATTGAGAGCAGTAACAGGTAAACGAGAAAGAAGGTAGGTAATACCTATGCCATATATAGATACACTTTTTCTTTTCTATATTCCTTGTGTTCCTTTTATGCATGGTGTTTTTTGTAAATATCCCCAAAGTGTCTTGTCCCTTCCCTTCACTTTAATCCACATGTAGCACATGTCTTTAAATTCACAGTATCTGCACCTATACGGTAGTTTTCGTTTTATTATTAAACACATGAATTACTCCCCCCAGTCATTACACATGTAAAACAGGTATTTAAGTTTACCGCCCCAAAACAACGAAGCAAAAACTTTATAAACCCCAATTGCGAAAATAGGGGCCGAGGTGCGGAGAAATGAGTGAGAAAACCCAAATCCCAAGGGAGAAAATTGAAAGAGCCAAGGAATTGATAAAGAGTGCCCTTGAGAACCTTCAGTACAAGCGTACATGGGAAAGCTACACACTATCCGCCGTACCAGAGATTGAACTCGGTGTAGGAATTGCTATCACACATGCCAAGACAGTAATTGCGTGGATTGGACATCACATCAAGGCAACAGCAAGGTACTACCTAGACCTTGAAGACATTTACAAGGTACCAGAGTACCTACGCAAACTAGCTGATGAACTAGAGCAAGCACTAGACAAAGTAAGAGCAATAGAGCAAGCATGCAAGGAACTAGGGCTAAGCACAAGGAAACTAGGAACAACTAGACACATAGGAAAGACACTTGAGCTATAACACAATACCTTCTTTTACAAACACCTCTTTTTCCCCTTTTTCTTTTTCTCATGCTTCATCAAAACAAAACATAAGTGGTGAAACGTATGAACATTATAAAGGGGCTAAGGAAAATTTTACTAGCATTCACAATCTTCTCACTAATCACACTTTTACTTGCATTCTCAGTTGAAAACGACGTAAAAGCACTGTTCTGTATAACACTAAGTGCCATGTACATTGGCTACAGTGCAATAACATATACACTATACATTACATTAAAAGAAATAGAGAAAATGAAGAAAAGTTTAAATACCACGTGAAACACAAATAGACACGGTGAAGAACATGAGGAAAGAAGAAAAGAAATTGCTATTGGGTTTCGTCTTAACATGGTTATTTGCTTTCACTTATCTATTTACGTTGTTTTCGCCGTATTGGTACATTGGTTTACCACTTGTATTTCTAATTCTCTTCTACATTTTTTACTTGTGTTTCGACGAATAGAAAAGTTTAAATACTCCCTCTACGCAATGACAACACGAGGTGTAGGAAAATGAATTTGGCACAAATAGTGAAGGAGAAGGGAAAAGAAATAGTCACCTACCATTACAGTAGGGATTTGTTCTGCGACGAAACAACAAGAGATGAAACGTGGGTGTATATCAACGGCAGACACATAGATAGTTACAATAAGTACGTCGTTGACCTCGGCGTTCTAGCACTAGTAGATGGTAAAGAACCAGTGGCACTAGAAGTAGAAGAAATAGAGCATAAGAAGGATTACTTTAGGACGGTGGTAAGAAAGTACTTGCTACTACTAAGACCCGCAAAGGTAACACTACGTTGCAGCCACTATTTCAAAACTATGTACAGCAGACCAAAAGAAGAAACATGGGAAGAGGAAATTGAGGTTCCCATAGCACCGCAAGAAATTATTGAATACGTGAAGTCAAAAATACAACTGTAACTTCCTCTTTTTTCCTTCACGTTTCTTTTTTATTTTGTCTCTTTTTTATATAGGCAATTTGTCCTACTTAAAAAGGTGTTGCTCAATTTTCTTCACATCACATGCAACACAAGTGAAAAACCCACCAAACCCAAGCCAGCAACCATCGGTAAAATTTTCCCTATTTAAGGGTATTAGTAGTAGTAGTATTAGTAGTAAGACTCATGAGTAAAATTTGCTCACGAAATTAGAAGCACAGAACAACGAAAAAACAACACAAAAC
>Ga0190314_1000364_pt1 | contig 16077 bp, 18 predicted proteins | sample 4870071112_MG_FD_165055 | JGI IMG/M metagenome (GOLD analysis project Ga0190314, IMG submission 165055) | Hydrothermal vent sediment bacterial communities from Southern Trench, Guaymas Basin, Mexico - 4870-07-11-12_MG | ecosystem: Environmental > Aquatic > Marine > Hydrothermal vents > Sediment ...
GTCCTTCTACGTAAAATTGTTTAGTCAGTGTATTTTTTGCTCTAAGCAAGCATACATTCCTAAGACCATCCTCCACGAGCTTCTTAGCTGAAGTTAACTTGAAAAGTAGCAAGTAGGGTTATAGTAACTAAAAATATCGGCTGCTTTATTGCCAAGAACTAAACAGCACTATGCTTATTTAAATGGGATTTCTCTTATACTATTTTCGCCTACGGTTTGTGTAGGAAAAACATTTGCTTAGCACTATTGATAACTTTGCTCTTAATCCCTCTACAGTTAAAGGTTAGAACATAAAAGCCTAACATATAAGTACATAACTTCTTAGCGTCTACGTTTCCTAGCCATAACTATTGCTTTCCGAGTAATAGGTGTTTTAGACGCTAGGTCTTCACGCTTAATTAGCTTCCAGTATTTCAGGTTATAAATGCATCCTGGATCAGGTGCTAGAAGGTCTCTAAAGTAACTGTAGGCTCTTGCTCTACATCCTCCGCATATGTTCCTATACGGGCACTTATTGCAAAAGCCTTTAAGAAGCTCTCTCTTCCTCAGCATATAGAGAATTTCCGATGTTTCCCATATTTCTCTGAAATCCTTGTCTCTAATACTACCTACTTTAAGGGGTAGAAAAACACATGGAATAACGTCGCCATTTGGCTGAATACCAGCATATATTCTACCAGCACCGCATCCTCCAACGAACTCGGCTAACGATTTAGCTATAGGATCGTTTCCAACATAGTAATGTGTGGGAGCAACCTCTTCTTCGCCGCTCATTTGCAACACTACTCTACCATACTGTGGAGCTGTTGCCTCTATTTCCATGCCTCTACGCTTCATTTCTCTATAAATTTTCCTTAAAAACTTCTCTCTTTCAATAGGATCTATATCCATGCTAACAATGTTTCTACCTCTTCCTACAGGTACAAAGTTGAAAAATACAACCCTCTTCACACCTATGCTTTCAGCTAAGTCAAGTATTTCATCTACTTCATCAATATTGTGTTTGGTTAAAGTAACTGCCATAGCATTATTTATCCCCAGTTTCACAGCGTTTTCTAGAGCCTTCACCGCTCTTTTCCAAGACCCTTTTACACCTCTAAATTCATCGTGCTTATAAGGATAAGCGCTGTCTATTGAAACCTCAACGTATCGGAGACCAGCTTCCTTTGCCTTCTTCAAAAAGTCCATATTTGCAAACATCCAACCATTAGTTGCAACAGCAGCATACATTCCCCTTGACGAAATAGCCTTGACGGCCGTTAAAAAATCAGGGTGTATTGTGGGTTCTCCGCCGCTTAACGCTACTGCTGCTACACCAGCTTTGTCCAGTTCTTCTATAAGCTTAAGCTTTTCACTTAAAGTCAGTTCATCAGGTAAGGGTCTTGAAGCTCTTTGATAACAGTGTTTGCATCTCATATTGCACATATTTGTAAAGTTCCATACTATAAGAAATGGTGCTGGAAGTTTTTGAGGAACAGTTACTCCATATTTTGCTATTCCCTCGAAAACTAGTGAAACACCTCTACGTATAGCTGGATCCTTTAGTGCATTTTTCGCTTCCTCAACATTTCCTCTTAGGATTCCTATGCCTACCCTTATTATGTCGTTTATAAGCTCCATTATGAAGCGAGTGTAAAGCGGGCACTGAACCCCCTCACCTGAAAATGATGTAAGCGCTAAGTAAACCAAGGATTTTCTATGAGTATTGCCATTGTACTTGCTTGTAACCTCTTGGGAGGCTAACTTAAAAAGAATTCTAGCTAATGGATTCCCTAGAAAGATACGTATTGAAGCAAGTAACGAGCTTATACCGCCTCGTTTCTCCATACTAGATCACCTCTTTAAAAACCTCTGCTAATACTCGAGAAGCTTCTTTCATTAAAATAGAGGCTATATCTCTTAACCTACCTGCTTTAAGTTCTCTCCAAACAAACTTGAATCTCAAATAGAACCGTCTATAAGCATATTTCAGCATTTTACCGAGATCATTAAGCGTGAAGTGGAAACCTTTCATAACAGGTTTTACCGTAGTGTAGTGCTCCCAATTCTCATCAACAATTAGCCCGAATCGCTTAGCAAATCTATAGAGCGGTGTTCCCGGGTAAGGTGTTAACGCAGTAAACTGTGCATAGTCTGGGTCAAGCTTTATTGCGAACTCTACTGTTTCTTTCATATCCTCTATAGTTTCCCATGGAAAACCTAAGATGAAGCTTCCGGTAGCCGCCCCCTTTACCTCTTTAACCCATTTAAATGCTTTAACTGCTTGATCTAAAGTGATTCTCTTACCTATCTTGTTTATTGTTTCTTGAGATGCTGATTCAACACCGAAATATAGCATAACACATCCATTGCTGTAAAGCTTTCTAATAAGCTCTCTATCTACATGGTCAACCCTAGAACCACATGCAAAAGTTATATCAAGGCCTCTTTCCCTAATTTCTCTAATGAAATTCTCAACGAATACCCTGTTTATTGTTAATTCATCATCTGAAAAAACCACAGATTTTACACCATATTTTTCAACTAGATGCTCTATTTCGTTAACAACGTTTTCAGCTGACCTAAACCTTACAGCTCTACCCCAAAAGTATGATGTACTACAGTACACGCAGCCGTAAGGGCATCCCCTGCTCGCCATTACATGAGCTATCCTTATTGGTTTGTTAAATACAGTGTATTTGTCCATTGGCAGTAAATGCCTTGCAGGCCATGGAAGCTTGTCAAGGTTTGCTATTAGAGGCCTATTCTCTGTTACTACGTACTCCCCGTTTGAATCTTTAAAGGCAATACCTTTAATTTTCCTTAGCGCGTTGCGGTTTAAGCCGTGTTTCTCTATCGTATTAACTAGCTCTAATGTTGTGTATTCTCCTTCGAATCTAACTACGATGTCGGCACCTTCGTTTAAGGCCTCCTTAAACATAAATGTTGGATGAGGTCCTCCGACGATTATGGGTAATTCATAGAATTCTTCCTTAATCTTCTTTATTACCCTATATCCGCTAGGTGCAGTTGGTGTTATTAGAGACAATCCTACTAAGTCAGGTTTCCATGACCTGATTTCATGTAGAAACTCTTCTGTTGACATTTTAAGAGTAGGACTATCTATAATCTTAACCTTATGCCCTGCTTTTTCAAGCACAGAGGCTATGTAGGCTAAACCCAGCGGTGGTGCATTCATGCCTGTTATTTTATAGATTTCTAAATTATGTATATCCGGGGGAAGAGCTAGTAGTACCTTCATCCCTCACCAATAGTATAGGACTGGACATTAGGGTTTAGTTTTGACGGTTAAGAAATCTATGTAAGACATTTATGTAGAAGGTAATAATTTCAGCTTACTGGAAAACAGTACTCTAATTATAGGGGAAACCATTACCAAGTCCCTCATACACACAGGGGTTTTAGGCAATACTATAGACACTAGGTCTTTGTAAGCATTAACTAAGTTAAATAAGCACCTAGCACCCTTTAGCATTAACGATAGATCCCCTTTCAACGAACCGTAGATTAAGCTCATTACCTCCTTATAGCATCCAGGTTCAAGCTCCAATAGCTTCTTCAATAGGAATACTCCATTAATCTTCATAAAGTTACCTTCTGAGGAGCCTTCAATGTAAATGTAAAGCTTATTTCCTTTAGGATACTCTGTACAGTGAACTTGCTGACAGTCTATGAAGTCTACGTAAACATTCTGGTAAGTGAGAAGAGGTTCTCTTCTAACTTCCAACACTATATAAAAACACGTTTCCTCATATCTGTAAATGTTTATTGAAAAACCTGTAAATGATTTAGCTATTTTCCAAAACTTCTTAACCTTATAATCGGAGAACCCAAGAGATTTTAAGAGAGGTGAAGTAGCAACTGGTACGTCACGGCAGCCTAAACCAAGTTCTAAACAGCCCTTAACTTGTCTACCCAAACACTTAATTACAGTGTAAGCGAATTCCTTAAGAGTTCTATCGTGAAACCTTATATTGACCACCTATCCTTAATTTAGAGACCCCTTATTATCCTTCATGTAATAGCTTATGTAATCATAGGATTAAATATGTACCGTTCACATAGGCTTAAACGTTGTGCAAAGCAATGTTCTAATTAATAAATAATAATATTGTTTAGTAAAATTTGATAAATGTTTTCAAAACAGTAAACCTGTAGCTTTTATTTAAAAATTCTTAGACCCAGTATTAGCTTGCACTTTCATACATTCCTTGCACTATAATAAGCTTAGTATTATGTAGTTTTGGCCTCGAAAATAATTCACATGCTACTAGCATGTAACTTAAACACGGGTAACGAAGCGAAAATTAAATAACTATGGAGAAAGTCGTGGAGTATATTAGGCTTTTTTAACGAACTATGCAGAAAAGTACTTAGTGGTTAGAAATGCTAGTCGCTTACATGCTCATGTTAAGTAATATATGTAATATCTGGAGTAATTGTGAAAAGTTTGCGGAAACGTGCATAATATCCTCGGCTTCTAATGTGGAGACAATATAGGCTATTAAGTTGCTGTAATTTCTCCTACATGGATTATTTGGATTTGCTTATTTAACTTTCTACATATTGTTAATAGCTTATCGAAGTGCTTATCCTTATCTAGTGCTAGTACTGGAATGTTCATGTAAACTGCTACAGCTGCTGATGAAATATCGCCCCATGGTATGGAGTAGTTGAGTTCATAAGCTTTTGCCCGCAACTTACCCATCCATGTAGCGTATTGTGAGTTTTTAATAACCTTTAATCTTTCATAGATTAGAGCAGCATACCTTAGTGATGTTTTCATATCGTACCCTAGCCTCAGCATTGCATATACAAGCTCGCTAATATTAAATAGGCCTATGTGAAGTAATACTTCACCTTCCTCATGCATACGTAGAAGCTTTCTAATCTTACTCCATCCCGGTTCACGCGTAATCGGCAATAGTAAAGGCCCAGTATCGATAGCTATGTTACTTGGTAAGCTCTTCAGCTCTTTCAACCTCAACATTCTCCTCCCTATCTCTCTCTTCAAGAAAAACTCTGATGCTTCCAACAGGCTTAATACTGTCAATAAACTCTATGAGAGATACAGGCTTCTTCAATACAATACCATTATCCGTAAGGATAAGATCCAACTCATCTCCCTCCTTAATACCAAGCTTTTCCCTGACTTCTTTAGGTATGGTTATTGTAAACCTCTTACCAACCCTAACCTTCAAGACCATTTCCTCTACGATACTCATAAACCATATACCCAAACTTAAAATGCTCAGAACAACTTAAATTCTTTACTGAATATTCAGTCAGACCATACAGTATTCTAGAAGCAATTGCTAAATTTTCATAAAAATACTAAGTTATCTACGCTTGGAAAAATAGAAGGAAGAACATGAAGATATGATTTTCTTTGGTATAAAGCATCACAGTTAATGTTCAACATTAACTATAAGGCCTTAATTAGCACAATTATTACCTTTCACTGTAGGTACCTTGTCTAACTCCCTATCCTCACTAAACTAACTATTAGATTTAATGTCATTATTTTCTATTGCCCCTAAACATAAAGCACATGTTTAACTATTAAGTATGAGTTCTTAAGCTCTATAAGTTCCATATTATGAAGCTATGTTTGCACTTAATACTTTACGGAATACGAACATGAAGAATAATAGTAAAGAGGTAAAGGCTATGGCATTAGATAACATTAATCCCACAATTTTTCCAATACTGAAAACAGAATAATCTATAAATCCATGAAGTACTGTTGGCAATATTATATCCCCTGTTTTCTCTCTTAAAATACCAAATATTATTCCCATAAAGCATGCAAAACCCGTAATACCTACATGTAATGGAGTTATACGAAAACAGCCTATGAACAGGTTAACACCTGTAAGTAGATGCGGTAAACCGAAAAGAAAAACTCCCGTTATTAATATGCCTTGAGACCATTGATACTTAATTCCCAGGATACTCTCATACTTACGTGTAAATACTTCGTTTAACCTTGATTGTACGTAGCCTCTAAAGAATAATTCTTCAGCAAAACCAACAAAAACAAAAAACCATAAGGCATCAATAATTAACTCCCTTAAACCTACAGGGGTAATTGATCTCGTAATGAAAGCCACCGTAATGAATAGTAAAGAAACTGTAATGAATAAGAGACTTACGTAAAGCGACCATTTTAAGCTAAATTTTAAATTCTTAGAAACTACACCATAACCTTTAATATTCTTATGAATTAAAATTCCTACAAAACCTAGTCCAATCATTAATGTCTTAGAGAACCAACCATAATGGGTGTTAAAATAAGCTTGAAAATACCAAGCAGAAATTAAGAATACTAGCAGGAACATAGTTACTTCAACTAACGCTAAAACTTTTTGTTTTCTACACATAGGTTCTCAGTAATGGCTTAAATAGTCTAGTATTTAAACATTAACTAGCCAAACTAACTAATGAAGGTAAAAAGACTGCTAAGCCTATTAAAGAATCTCTTAAACTTGCCAACACGTTTAGTAGCTATGCTCATAAATTCTCCGAGTTTTACTCTATCGGCGATAGTTTCTTGTTTAATATCTCTAAATGTATAGAGTGTTTTTAATAGATATATGCATAGATATGTAGATATGTAGTAACATTTATTAGAGATTCTTGAGAGAATGTAAATAGGGTGTATATGTCTAAGTATACTACTATTAGAGTATCTTTTAAGGATAAGGAGAGACTTCAGAGACTTGCTAAGCTCATGGGTAGTAAGAGCTTAGCTGATACCTTAAGATACGTATTAGATATTGCTGAAAAAGAGATTGAGAAATATAGTGCTGACCTTAACTCTGTTCTAGCATCACTTAAGCATGCTAGAGATATTGGTGAAACTAATGCTGAAGAGGTAGATAAGTACCTCTATGGTGAAAGCTAGGTGACAGTTCTTATTGATACAGGCATATTCTTCGCATATTATAGCTTGAGAGATAAGCATCACCTAGATTCAATTGCCCTCATAGTACATCTTGTTGAGGGTAAATGGGGTAGAGCTTACATAACAAATCATATACTAGATGAAACATTAAACATACTCAAGTATAGATTATCACCAGATACTTCTAGAGCATTTCTAGAAACCTTCATTGACAATGGAGTCATCAAGGTAATATACCCTGATGAGGAGTTAGAACTCATAGCTCTAAACATATTTCGAGAGAATATTTCTAGAAAGGAATTCAGCTATACAGATGCTATGACGGTAGCTGTAATAAGGAGTCTTAAGATAGGTTACCTCCTCTCATACGATGTAAGGTCCTTCTCAGGACTGGTAGATAATGTCATAGGCATGAACTATTGGAATTCACTACCCAGACATGAACAGCTTAAGATACTCGAACTACTAAAAAGATCCAATAAGACCTACAAGTAGAAAACAATTGACAACATACTTTCCATTAATGATTATGTAAAATCATATTGTAATCTAAGACTATAGTTTCCATGCGAGACTATGAGATAACCTAGTCATCAAAAGGGTATCAGTACTCAAGACCTCAATCATCCCTTGGAGGTCAGCCCTGCCGAGGTCATCACTACGTAGCCGCGGTTTCCTATTATCAGTTTAGTTGATTTATGTTTAAAGCTGTTTTCCAACTTTAAGCTATGTATAAAAAGCTAAGCATAGTTCTATGTAAGTGTTTTCTATAAAGCTTATTTTAACTATGGTGTATTTAGCTGCGTCTAATATGGTTACACCTATGGAGATTTTAACGTGTGTCGAGCATATCTGGGAATTACTGTGTTCAGTTTTTCTAAAGTTAAGGAGTGTGTACGATTTAATTTCAAGAGACGTCCTTGGAATCTCTAGTTTCTTTGTAACTATGCTTTTACTTAGCATTGACCAATTGTAGTTGAGCATTTGAGTTTCATAGAAACCTATTACCTCATTTATGTTGTTGTCTGTGTAGTAAGCTATATTGATGAATGTTGTGTTTCCATAGGTTTCATTACTGCAGTAAAGTCTTATACTTTACATGTATCTTGAGATGCCAAGTGAATCATGGCCTTCAACATCTCTTGAAGGTAGGCTAATAAGCGGGGATTGAGGTGGAGGAGTTGTAGTAATTGGCTGTTTAAGTGTTGCGAAGAAAATAAAACTTCCAGTAATAATTACTATAATCATCAAGGCTACCATTAATACTCTAAAAATACGTTGAATTTAGCGCCTTAGTTAAGATAGCAAGCTTTTAGCGGTATTTAAACGTTCTAGGAACAACATTACTCCTTTCTTCTAGCAAAAATACATGTAATGAGGGTAAATGATTATTTACTTCATCTTTGAATACCGTATTTACCTAGTATTTTCCTAGTTCGCTCCTATATTTTTCGTAAACGACTTTACCCCAACCATCTATGTCTTCTAGTCTTCCTAGGAAGAACCTAAGTACTGGTGGTTCGTAAACCCATCTTAAACCCTTCACCAGGTCTCTATGTTCATATAGCCAAACTATTCTGTCCACAGCATAGTCTATGTGTGTTCTCAAATACGTTCTTCTTGGAAACGCTAGTCTCACAAGTTCTAATGGTGAAAATACTTCTTTACCGTTTTCTCTTTCCATAGACATAGTTCCCCTCTCCATAGCTCTTATACCGGAAACCAAGTACAGTGCTGCTGCTAAAGCTCCAGCGGGATATTGGTTTTGAGGTACGTGAGGTAGAAACTCCTTTGCATCTAAATGAACTCCTAAACCTCCCGGAGGAGTTACTACAGGTATTCCTTCTCTCAAAAGCTTCTCTGCGAAATACCTTATTTGTTCTACTTCAGCACCTACTAGAGATTCATCAACCATTTCACGTAAACCTATAGTCATTGCCGCTATTTCCTTTATAGACATCCCCCCGTAGGTGAAGAAGCCCTCATATACTGGTAGCCATTCCCTCAGCTTCTCAAATACTTTCCTATTGTTTGTCGCTATGAAACCTCCTCTAACGCACATTGCCTTCCTAGCGCTAGCGTAGAATATGTCTGCTAAACTACACATTTCCCTAACTATTTCAGCAACAGACTTGTTCGCGTATCCTTTTTCTCTCCGCTTTATAAGATATGCGTTCCAGTCTATCATACTTCCGTCGAGAACTAAGAGTATTCCATGTTTTTTGCAAATCTCACTTACTTCTCTGAGGTTCTCCATGGAGAATGGTTGACCACCTATAAGGTTTGTTGTTGCTTCCATTCTAACGAATGCTATGTTTTCAGCACCATACTTTTTAATAGTTTCCTTTAATTTTTCAACATCCATATTTCCCTTAAACGGGTGGGTGCTTCTAGTGTTTAAGGCTTCATCAATATATAGTTCTAAAACTTTCCCACCAGCAAGCTCGAAATGAACTTTAGTTGTTGTGAAATGGTAGTTCATAGGTATAATGGATCCAGGCTTAACAAGCACCTTAGCCAGTAAGTGTTCAGCACCCCTACCCTGATGCGTTGGCAGCACGTACTCGTATCCTAGAACTTCTTTCACAGCTTCAACAAACTCGTAAAATGTTCTACTCCCAGCATAAGAGTCTTGGGCTGAAATCATTGCTGCAAGCTGCTTATCGGTCATAGCGTTGGTTCCACTATCAGTAAGCATGTCTAGGAAAACATCTTCGCTCTTAAGCAGGAAAGTATTCCAGCCAGCTTCCTCAATAGCCTTAAGCCTTTTATCAATACTAGGTAACTTTAGCTTCTCAACAACCCTAACCCTAAACCCATCCACATAAAGTTCACCACCTTTAGAAGACTTAACCACAATCACATAACACACCCAATAATACCTATTTGAACGCATCCTAATTTATCCAATGCTCAAACAGAGACAAACTATACCATAAATAAGTAGCTTGTAGAGAAACTTTAAGAGAGAAAACATGGAAAAAGAAATTCGGAGCGGCGGTCGTCTAGCCTGGATTAGGACGCCGGCCCCCCAAGCCGGTGATCCCGGGTTCAAATCCCGGCCGCCGCACCAAACAATAGAATAGTATGCTTCATGTCCAACAACTCTATGCAAGGCTCTAAGCGACTATTCTTATCGCCACTCTTCGGACAATGCATATCGGAACCGATGGCCTGGTGTAGCACATAAGTGTACGTCCGTTAAACTTATTGTGTTTTGTAGTGTAAGTTATGTATAGGTTAAGGATATGGCTAGAATTGTTAGTATTAAGGTTCCGAAGGATGTTTCAGAAAGGGATGTTATACGTTGGGTTGCTGAGGGGCTTTCGCGTAGGATAGCGAAAAAACTCATTCTCAGATATCTTGAAGGCGGTATGAATTTAGACTTGGAAAGCGCTCTTAAGGAGTTTGAAGAGACGAGGAGTGAGGTATGGAAAGAACTGAAGGAGGAGTACAGGAAGAAGGGGTTGCTCTAGTTCTTGACAGCAATATATTGTTTACAATTATCATAGCCGGTAAACGTTCTAAGGCTTATCATGTTATTGAGAAATACGAGCTGGACCTCTTCATGCCTGAGGAAGCGCTCCTAGAATTTCATAGGCATGTAGAAAAGCTTAGAAGGCATGCTATTAAGGACTTCGAGACTAAGGTTATGTTAGCATTCATGCTAGTACATGTGGTTCCGAGGGAGCTTTACGAAGATAAACTCAGAGACGCCTATACCATTGCAAGAACATTCGATCCCAAGGATACACCATTCATAGCTTTGTCTCTAAAGCTCAATGTGCCTATATGGACTGAGGATAAGGATGTTATTAAGTACGGAATTCAAACACGAAGGTACATCGCGCTAGATACTATTGCTGTAGAGAAATTATTGTCCGGGAAAAGCTTAGAGAATGTACTGCAAGATCTAGCATTAAGGCTAAAATAGAAAGCATTATTCAGCTAGCACAATAGCTCCATCGTGGTGTAGCCTAATAACACTGGCTACCTTGACCTTTCATACGGGCCATCAAGTAATAGCGTTCAAGATTATACATGCAGACTATCACCTTAGAAGACCTTTCATATCGAACAATATGTTTTCTTTCATATTGTTCTGGTCCCCCAAGCCGGTGATCCCGGGTTCAAATCCCGGCCGCCGCACCACTTATATACTCTTTATATAGTGCGTGGTATAATTACCTAGAGCTGAGTAAGATAAGTGATGAGAAAAGGTATAGAACCCTGGGTCACGTAGTCGGTAAAGATGGGGTCTTTAAAAGAAGGTCTTCTAGTGCTTCAAAGGTAGGTAGGGGTTGGTGAAGGGAATTTAGGAAGGTATGTGAAGCTTCACGAGACTAACTTCCTCATTTGACTTGGTTAAGCCCAATACTAGTTCCTTATATTTAAGGATGTTTAAGGGCGCTTTACTATGTAGCGAATTACTGAGCTATCTCTCATTAAAGGTTATTAAAGGTGGTAAAACTGTACTCAAGGATAAAATTTATAGTCGTTTCATTAGTGTTGCTTTATTGGTTATTAGCGCTAATAATGCAAACATTACTGTTAAGAGTAATAAAACCGCTAGATCTAGTGATGGGTTCAAGAACGATGTACTGTAGTAAATGCTCTTCATCAAGTCTGATAGGTAAGTTAGGGGTGAGGAAAAAGCTAAGGGCAGAATATAGTAAGGTAGTTTCTGTAGGGGTATGAAAACCCCACTTACGAATACTAGCGGTAACCTAATAACACTGGATAAGAGCACGACATCTGCTGGTACATCAGTTGGTATTGCTGCAAAGAGTAATCCCATAAAGGAGTAGCATAGAGAAGCTACTGTTATTCCAAGAATTAATAGTAATGGGTTCTGAGGTACTAAGTTCAGCAATAAACCTATACATACTAGGCCTAAGGAAATTAATATCCCAAAGAGCGTAGACGCTAATGCTGTACCGAGGAGCACAGTATATATTGTAACCGGTCTACTTAGAAGCATCTCTAAGGTTCTTTGCCTAGTCTCCCAAGGCATTATTACAGGTGTAATAGATGAGGATGTAAAGAACACTGAAATGACGATAAGCATAGGCAAGGTTTTAATTAATGAGTATCTTGCCCCTACAGCAAAAGCAAGCCATAGAAACATGGGCATTAGAACACCCATGGCTATTGTAGGCCCTTTAAAATAGTAGAGCTTCGCATCCTTCAAGCACAAAGCAAGTACTCTGCTTAAAGTATCTTTGATATCTGAAAAAGCCATTAAGCACCACCCTGTATAAGCTCTACGAATACGTCTTCAAGGGTAGGTCCTGATGCTTGGAACTCCTCTACTCTAAGGTTACGTGATTTAATGAAGTCCACTATCTCGCTAAGAACCTTCTCTAAATCACTTAACCTGCAAATAATCGTTATCCGTGCTCCCTGAACCACTACCTCACTATCCTTAAGCCTACCCTTAATAGCGTCAACACCTACCTCCTTATTAAAACGAAGTAGGATGCGGATGTATTTCCCAAACCTTATCTTAAGCTCTTCGGGGGTGCCTGAGGCTATTATCTTACCTTTATTCATTATAGCTATTCTATCGCATAGCATGCCGGCTTCATTGATGTTATGTGTAGTTAAAACTATGGTTTTACCCTGCTTCTTTAACTCTAGTAGTAGAGACCTTATTATCCTAGCACTAATTACGTCCAGTCCGGATGTTGGCTCATCTAGGAATAGTATATCTGGGTCACTTATGAGAGCCATAGCCAGAAGCAATCTTCTTCGCATACCCTTAGAAAGCGCCTTTGCCTTTCTATTGTAAACACCTTGTATTCTAAGGGCTTCTAGGAGCTTTACAGCATGCTCTACTCTAATTCTTTTTGGGATACAGTAGAGCTTCCCCACGAGCATAAGATTATCCCAAACCGTAAGGTCCGGGTAAGGATTTGAGATCTCTGGAACAACACCTATGAAACTTCTAGCCTTAACGGGTTCTCTATGAACATTGTAGCCCAGGATGTAAGCTTCCCCCTTATCCGGAGGTATTATACCTATAGTAATACGTATCGTTGTAGTTTTTCCAGCACCATTCGGCCCTAAAATACCGAAGATCTCTCCTCTTCTTACAGAATATGAAACTCCGTCAACAGCCTTTACATTACCAAAGGTCTTTGAAAGCCCGTATGCTTCAACTACTGCTTCCCTAGGCATGCTAGTCGCCTAATCATTAAACTGACAATTCATTAAAACTTAATTAAGTTAACGCTTTAACGATAAACTTATGAAAGCATCACCTTCCAAGTAACTTAACGGCACTGTTCAAACTCATTAGTATCAGTACCTCTAACCAGTATGAATATTTATGTTGCTTCAAGTAGGCTCCTCAAGACTTAAGTCCTCCTTGTATAAGCTCTGTTAAGCGTAAACAACAACCTAATAGCTACGTAAACAACAGTAAGGGTTGATCCTTCCGAGCTCAACAACTTTATACTGCGTATAAAAGGCTATTTATAATGTCATCTTCAGCCGCACATACTAAGGACTACCGTCTCTACTGTTTAGTGTTTAGGTGTATCCACTAAGCTTATTGAGCTTCACACAAAGCTATATATGGGTAGGGATATGGCTAGGGTTGTTCGTGCTAGATACGAGAATGGTGTTCTGAAACCATTAGAGAAACTGGATCTTAAGGAAGGAGAGGAGGTTATTGTTAGGATTGAGTGTTTAGAGGAGAGAAGAAGAGTACTGAGAGAGCTAAGAGGTGTACTTGGACCTGCTTCGAGGGAGCTGCTGAACAGGTTTATGTTAGAGGCGGAGGCTCAGTAATGTTATTCCTGGATACAAACGTTATTGTCTACTATTTACATGGTGTAGAGCCGTACGCTACGACCGCAGAAATCTATCTACAGAGCGAAGAACTCGTAACCAGTCTTAGAGTTATCGACGAAGCACTCTTTACCTTAGTGAGAATGAAGGCATGGAGAGATCTAGGCGTAAAGAGAATTGAAGATCTAAGAAAGTACATAGGGAGTAGAGGGTACAGAGACTTCGAAGATGTAATCAACTCTCTAAGCAAGTTTATAGAGAAGCTAGGTGTAGAGGTTCTAAGAGATGAAGGTAGCTATAAAGAGCTTGTAGAGATAGCGACTAGGTACAACCTCATGCCAAGCGATGCTCTTATCGCTATAACCTGTAGAAACCACGGTATTAACACAATAGTTACCTTTGACGAAGATTTTAAGAGAGTCCCATGGCTAAAGGTAGTTCCCTGAACTACTACACTACCAGACCACCCCATTACAGCAGAGCATACGTATGAAGGTAAGTATAGAGAGGTCCCTAGAATGAAACTCTACGTAGACAAGATATAATAAGCACTAATAGCAAACAGGTAGTCACCATAACCTTTCATATCAGCCATCAAGTAATGCCATCTATGGCTATGTATGTTGATTATCGTCTCTGCAGCACTTTCATATCGAGTGAAACGAAAATATTTAGTGTTATGAATTCTTGCATATTGTTCTGATCCCCAAGCCTGAAGGGCCGTGGAAAGCCGGTGATCCCGGGTTCAAATCCCGGCCGCCACACTAAACAATAGAAACCTCTTCTTAACCCCTAATAACTCTAAGCGAGACCCAAATACCCACTTATATTACTGTTCTTAGACGTGCACATCAGAACTGATAACTTTAAATTCGAGTACGTATATATTGGACATACCTATATGGTTGAAGCCAATTTAATGGGCTCCAGTAAGTCTAATATTAATGAATGTTTAGTATTTGCTTCAGATTCTTAGCTCCGCTAAACTTATTGTGTTCTATAATATAGTTACGTATAGGTTAAGGATATGGCTAGGGTTGTTCGTGCTAGATACGAGAATGGTGTTCTGAAACCATTAGAGAAACTGGATCTTAAAGAAGGAGAGGAAGTTATTGTGGTTCTAAAGAACTTTGCAGGCTTTAAGGAGGAGGTACCAAAGATTATTGTTAAGACTAGGGAAGATCCCGTTGAGAAATTAAGTAGTGAGAGAAGGTAGTTAGATGTTGAAGTCTATGGTCATAGATGTTAGTGTATTTGTAGACTACTTCATTGTCGTTAAGGGTAAGGAGAATAGGCATAAGATAGCGGTTGAGTTTCTAAATAAGCTATCAGATAAAGGTGCTATAGTTTACGAACCATTTGTTTTCGAAGTTGAACTCTGCGCGATTCTGGTTAGATATATAGAGCCTAAGTATGTTACAGGAATTCTTAAAGTAATACTTAACCATGTAGCTATGATTAAAGAAGATGAGCTTCATTCAGAAGCTAAAGCCACAGCCCTAAAGACAGGTTGTAGAGCAATTGACGCTTACTACATAGCAACAGCTAAACTCGTCGATGCCATCTTAGTAACAAATGATAGTGTTATGAAAAGTAATGCTGAAAAAGCAGGAGTAAAAGCCTACCATCTAGTTAAGGACTATGAGAAGCTACGTAAAATTCTAAGACAGATGTAACATGGAATAGAAAAACTTCATAAATCAACATGTACTGGATAGAATTCGAGAATGCCCTTACATACCCCGTAATGATACGCTTAAAAAACACTATTTATCATGGTTTAAATAATAGCATCAACTACTTTAACCTTGCATACTAACCTTCTGTAGCTACCCTAAGCCGGTGATCCCGGGTTCAAAATCCCCGGATACATTAAACAATGAAAAATCTTCTTTACCCAGAAACCCCATATGGAATTTTACATGGTTACCCATATCACTACCTTCGGCTACACGCAAGAACTTGTAATCCTATTGATAGTGGTTTCCTCGACATGCTATGGCTTACACTATGAGAGAAGACATATTGATGGAACAGTTTATAGGCATAACAATGCACCTCACAAAAAGCATCAGCATGTAAAAACGTTTCCAAAACACTTTCGTAGAGTTGGCGAAGACAGAGTTGAGGAGAGCTACCTACCTGAAGACCCAATAGAGGCTATTGAGTACTTCCTAAGATTCACACTTAGTCTGATACGTGCTAAGCAAAGGCTTCTCTATCAACTCACTAACTAAGATTAAAACGTCAGCACATATCTTCCTGCTTTCACCAGCAGTATCAACGCTAAAACATATTACCCTCTTAAGCCACTCAGCAACAACAGCAACCGAGCCTAGCAAAACAAGAGCCAAAGCTAAACCTAGAACCCCCTC
>Ga0190314_1000369_pt1 | contig 15918 bp, 17 predicted proteins | sample 4870071112_MG_FD_165055 | JGI IMG/M metagenome (GOLD analysis project Ga0190314, IMG submission 165055) | Hydrothermal vent sediment bacterial communities from Southern Trench, Guaymas Basin, Mexico - 4870-07-11-12_MG | ecosystem: Environmental > Aquatic > Marine > Hydrothermal vents > Sediment ...
TTTCTAGACAGTCTTCCAAGTAGAGTAAAGATAGCTGTTAAATTAATGAACGAGCTTAGAGAACTAGAGCAAAAGCTTAATGAAATTGCCAGAAAAATTAGTCAAGGATACTCTGATCCTCAACTCTTGGAACATCTTAAAGAAATAAATTGTAGAGCAAATCGGATAGAACGTGAAATAGAACTGTTAGTTGCTCTTTGATTTCTTTTCTAGCTCTTCTCTCTTACAAGATTAAATTCTTTCAAGGTGATTAGAGTGAGATACTCAGCAAAAAGAGTTAGATCCTTGAAGAAGATGTATGAAAGAGTTAGAAAGCTGATGTGGAATTTATGCCTACTGCATATCGACATTTGTAGAGACAGAAGACTCATTGGAGTTGTATTCTTAGCTGGTGATATGCAGATTGGAGTTGGTAAACCAGTATTTTTATCACATGCAAACTACAAATTGGTAAAGCCAAGTAGAAAGGAAACTAGAAGGCTTTCAATAATTGCAATAAGAGCAATGAGAGAGATTCAAAAACTTCTAGATGTTTGCGATTGCAGAGTGAGAATTTACACTAGAGATTGCATAATAGAGAAAGTAGAAAAGGAGAACTCTTCAGCTGGAGAGCTTGTTGTATATGATCTTGCCAGCAAAGGATATATCAGATGTGTACTTTTTCAACTTCAAAATGGAAGAGTGTATAGGAGGGCTTTGTTCAACACAAAATTTAAAAGAAGATGCTCAAGAAATGTACTTCTTGCTCTTTCTCTAATTTGAGGAGGTGGTTGAATGTCCAATCAGTTATTGGTTATAGTAGACTCGAAAGAACCAAAAGAAGTGATCAAATACTTGTCTTTACTAAAAGTATCTACAACTGTAGACAACTTGCCAACAGATTATTACATTCCAACTACTATAGAAGAGGGAACATCATTTATAGTAGAGAGAAAGACTGTTCTTGATCTTGCAAGATCCATAAAGGACAAGAGAATATGGAATCAGCTGAGAACATTGGAGTCAATCTCTAAAAATTATTCTGCCATTCCTCTCTTAATAGTCGAAGGAAGTTTATCGAAATTAGAAATATTCACTGAATGGTCTCCAGTTGCAGTGACTTCAGTTCTCTTGACTGCTAAGCTGAAGTATGGAGTAGAACTATTCTTCGTTCCCTCTCTTAGATGGACAGCAATAACATTAACTTCTCTAGCAAGAATGGCTCAAGTTAAGAAGGAAAAGAAGCCTGAAAGATTAGTGAAAGAGAAGAAACCTGAAAACGTAAGAGAGCAATTAGAATTTGTAGTTCAAAGTCTTCCAGATATTGGACCGAGAAAAGCCATAGATCTGCTTTTGAAGTTTGGAACAATTCAAAACATAGTAAATGCTGAATGGAGAGATTTAGCAACTACTAAAGGTATAGGAAAGAAGCTTGCTCAGAAGCTATATAAGCTCTTTAGAACTGACTACAGAATATTAGTACAAGAAGAAGGAATGTTTCTCGATTAACTGAGAAATGTCTCTACTTTGTTGTAATCAAAAAATTACAGAACACAGATGACATTTCTTAATTCAGATGACGAACTGATTGCCAATGGAGACTTTGTAGCAAATTTTATTCTTTGTAAGATCAAAGAGTTTTCACTTGAGCTTTCACTGAGAGATTAATCGATTCCTCTCTTCCTTCTCCATCTAATATACTCCTCTACCTCAAGTTTCTCTCTTGGAAGTTTGCATTCAACTCTTGGTATATCTTTTACTAGAGTTTCTACACAAAGAGATCCAGCACCACTTCCATACCCGCATAATCCAATTCTGTCATCTATGTTGATCTTGCTATTCTTAATTGTACTTATTAGAGCAAGCCAGATGGATGCAGTATATGAATTGCCAACAAATGGATGTAATTGTAATGACGGCTCTACTTTATCTTTGAACCACTCTTTGAAGTCATCTTTGGATTCAATTTCTTTTCGTTCTTCTCTCCAAGAGTTGAATAGTGCTGGATTCTTCAATACATTTTCTATGTGAATTATTCTCTTCTCTTTTATTCTTTCATGACCATACAACACAGCTGACATCCACTTTACTATCTTCGGAAATGGTATATGGAATACTAGCTTGTCAAAATAATCTGTTACATTATGCCTGCTCAACTTCTTCCAGTATGATATTGCATTCTTGCAGCAGTACAAATAGCTTACTATGCTTAATCTTCCATCTACTACTGGTGTTGTTTTGTCTATTGGTTTATAGAAGTCGTCTATATCCTCTACGTAACTAGTAGATCTTCTCAAATCAATGTCTAAGAATCCTTCTTGTTCTATCTTAATTACAGCACATCCGCATCCTCCAGTTATCTCTGCAGGTCCTATGTCATATATGGCTTCATCTATACATACTACTACAGAGTCTTTTCCAGTAGTTCTGGTAAATGATTCTGCCATTAAAACTGCATCTAGTCCAGCTCGGCATGCAAACTTGGTCTCAAAAGTAAAACATCTGTTCAGATCAAATTGATCTACAATCTTTGCACTAAGCGGCTTGCTAAGATCTTTACTGCTCTCTGTAGACACAATTAGAAGAGATATATCGCTCAAGTCTATTTTAGAAAGTGCTTCATATGCAAGATCTAAAAGATTCTGATCGTACAATACTGCCATTTGCTTTACTCCAAGACCTTTTAGCTTTCCTTCATCATATCCTCTATATTTGCATAGTTCTTTGAGATCTACACAATATTTTGGTGCTATAAATACTACTTTAGAGATCATCATTAGAGTTTGTACAAAAGTTTAATAAGATTGCTGCTTAGCTAAAGAAGTCAGATAATGACTTTTGACTTAGATCTCTTACCTTGGACAGTATACTCTCATCTAAATCTAGCTGTTCCAATGCACTGATAACATAATTGTTCCAGAAGAGTTCATATTGTTTCTTTGTAAGCTTGGTTTTCCCTGGTATGTATGGAATGTAATCATCTACTGAACCAAGTGGAATTGCTGCTATCTTATCTCCTACTGCTACAGGTATTCCCATCTTCTTTAACTTCTCTGCAACTACAACATGTGCAGTCTTTCTCTTATATTCAGATGGGTCTTTTCTCAGTGTAATGTACATTACTAGTTTGTCGTCTAGCTCTCCTTTGAATAATCTCTCTCTTACTTCTTTCAGATACTTTACAATTTCAGACGATGGCTTCTCATTTAAGATCATCTCTAAAACTTTTCTTTGGATCTCTTTACATAGCTCTGGCATATTTGACTTAACACCAAAGCCTTTGATGTGATAGTAATCTGCAAACTGACCATCCTCATAAAAACAATTGTGGACTGCTAAGTGAGGAAATATACAATAGCTGTTATCGTCTTCTACTTCAAGATTATATACAAGTCCATTATATTTCTCTTTCCATACGTCTTTGATCTTGATTACGTATACCTCTATTCTATTCCACTTTAGCTTTCTGTATTGATGCTTCCATGAGTCTACCCATTCGACAATCCAGCAACCGTCTTCTCTTAAGCACACTGATGGAAGTCTTCCTGTACTTTGCAAGAGAAGTGTCCATTGAGTTACAAGATTTGTAGATCTTGTTCCAAATGTGTAGTGATTTTCCTTCTCATTATGGCTACCATCGGCTGCATAGTATCCTTCGTATACTTTGAGAACTTTTTCATCTGGAAGCTTCGTAATCCAGTCTGGAATCTTTCTTTCTAGACTGTCTCTTCCAAACCAGTTCATAAAGATTGAATGTAGAATCTTATTTGACATCCTTACATGAATAGAATCATCATTTCCACTTATTATATGGATTTTGAATATGTCAGACGTGTGTCCAAGAACTCTCTTTACTTTGTAGTTCAATTTGCTTAGTACTTCTGCAGTCCTTTTGACATAAGACAACTGATCTCTAGAATATGCAAAGTCAATCTTGTAGTTACTCTTTAGAGTAAGACCTCCATCTCCAATAAATGCACCGCATAACCATAAGAACCCATCGTCAACTTTAATATATCTTCTGAATCTTGATCCTTTCTTTGACGTTTTGTCAAGAATTTCAGTATCTGTTACAGTCCACTTTGGATCTGCATACTCAGACAGGTCGATAACTTCTATGTCATCAATATCTCTTTTAAATCTTGGAACTACTATGTAATCTCCTTTCTCTAGTTGATCTGCACGTATCCATTTTACTGGAAGCTCTGGCTTTGGTAGCTTTTTCCTTGGTCTAACTTTTACTCTTCTGTACCACCAATAAAAGTCCTTCTCTTTAATAGCGAGAACCGGATGTTCTGGAGTGAGCTTATATGGAATATTTGACATTGCAGTTCTTATGCATACTAAGTCTCCTTTGTAGTGTCTAGTAAATACTTCTGCTACTCTTCTAGTTCTTCCAGTATGAGTTCGTACTAGATCCCCTCGTTTTATTGTCTCAATTTTCTTTGCTCCATTCTCAGTGTATACTAGAGTTCCTGGTGGTAGACATTTAAGTGCATAGCGCTTTTTTGATTTAGGGAAGTAAGCTGTATATGCTGCTCTATCTAGTTTGATCTCTATAAATACTCTGTCTTCAGGTACTCCAAACTCCATTGGAATCCACTTTTTTAGAGCGTCATTTATCTTGTGTACAAGATACTGTCCTACTTCTACTATTTGCTCTTTTGTAAGGTTATCTGGAAGTTTAACATATAAACCGTCAGTGTCAATATAAATTACTTGTATATTCTTAAAATTGCTTTTTAGATACTCATCAACAAATCTAATGATTGCTCTACAAAGTAAAGTTACATTTTCAGCAAGTTCTCTTCTGTATGCTCTAGAGTCTTCAAAGCCAAGATAACCGTAGATTGCGTTCACTATGAACTTATAGCTGAACTGTATTCCATCCCAGATTTTGTATTCAATTGAATCTGGATGATACTTGTTTCTATTCTCTTTTGCCCATTTTCTAAGCGCTATTAAAGCATCTACCATCCTTGAGAATACGCTCTCTTTTTTCAAAACAAACGATCCGTGAGGAGCAACGATGTCTCCTTCCCACTTCTTCTCTCTAAAAGTTTCAAGTCCGATGTTGAATGTTCGAATAATTGCGGGGTAGGTTGAACTGATGTCAAGAAGTATCACATTTCTATGCAATCCAGGAGATCTATTTTCTACAAGTCCTCCTCTATAGGTCTCTTCATCATCGTCTTCATTCTCTACTTCCTCATCTCTTGACTTAGTTGGAAAAACTACTCTTGGAGACTCTGTTTTTGCAATCTTAAGCATATATGAGTCTACATAGGTTCCCATACCTCTAGCTTCATATGACTCCAATGAACAGAGCTCTACAATAGAATACTGTATGTCAAGAAGATTTGCAGCTTCATCTATCTCTTTTAACAACCAGCAATCTTGGAGGTTATATTCTCTTAGCAACTTTTTATCTCCGACAAATGATTCCCACAATTTGATCATGTCTTCTCTAGTCTCAATCTCAATAACGTCTTGTTTACCAAGAAAGTCTTTAGCAACAGCTTTCAATGCATAGGATCTTACTTTCCTTCTGAATATGTTTTTGAATACCTTCTGTAAATCTAGATGAGGATGTTCAAATATGTAAGTCTTGTCTCCTCTCTTCGAAACATGACCTATTGTAAGTCCAAGCTTCTTTGCTCTATTGGCAAGATATGTTATGTCATAATTTGCATTCCATGCTACTAGAAGCTCATACTTTTTTGCAAGATCAAAGAAATCTGCAATCATCTCTGCTTCATTGTCATAGCTGAAGAAAAACTCTCTTCCTTTGTAGTCAACTGCACCAATTGATATAATTCTGTTTGCAGCTTCTTCTGCTTCAGAGAAACGTTCTCTCGAATCAACCTCAATGTCCATGAATAGTATCTTCTTTGGCTTAGTAAGAGAATCTGGTAGATCAAGCAGACACCTTCTGAAATATGGAATGTCTGCTTCATAAGTTCTAATTCCATGACCTTCTAGTGCCAATCTTAGCTTCTTTACATCACTTGGAAATAATGTTGATATTTGTACTGCAAACTCTTTTGTGTCTGCTGTAATTGCATCTGCAAATTCAATCTCATAGTCAATCTTATACTCTTCTGCAGTCTTTTCGATAATGTGCTTTCCTTTGGAAAAATAATCAGACTTGGTTATGAAGAAGTACGGTCTAAACGGAAACTTAATGAATCTGACTTTTTTAGATTTGTCTAGAATCTTCAACATTGGCTCTCCATTGATCTTAGTCCATGTACCATTGATCACATAATCTTTGAACTTCATTGAGCAACCTCCCAAAATAATTTTTGAAGAGTATCCAATTATTACTTCTTCAAAAGTGTATAAAAAGTTTTCTATTTGTTTTAACTTCTTTGATAAAAAGTAGAAAGATTTTTAAATCCTTAGTACAATACTATTATGAGGAGGTGAAAATTTGATTACATTAAGAGATTTGAAAGAGAAATCATGGGAACTTGCAGATCTTTTTGATGACAAGGGAATAGAGAACTTAAGAGACTGCTACACTTGTATTGCACAAGTAATAGAAGAACTTCTTGGTGAAAGAGAATGGGGCTTACTAGATCTTTTAATAGCAGAGACAGTGAAAGACAAAATGCTAAAGAACTCATTGAGGTGACTCAAAGATGGTTAAATGTAAGAAAACTCTTGCTTTCATTCTAGCATTGTCAGTATTGTTTTGCGGATGCTGTAGCTATGAAGAGAAGGTTGTAAGATGTAAAGTAGTAGACAAGAAAGTTGACAGAGTTGTAGAAGATTACCCAATTACATTTGGAATTACAACAATTGCTGTACCTATGGAGGCTACTTACTACAAAGTAAAGATAGCTATAAATGGTACAGAAAAATGGATAGACGTACCAGAGCACATCTGGAACTCAGTAAAGATAGGAGATGAAATATATGTCAGACTAATCAAAAACACAGTCATAGATATAAGAGTTGATAAGAAGTAGAAAAGTTTTTATAAAATTTTGTATACTTTTTATAAAAGCAAGAAGGTGGGATAATGACAAGATTCCAATGCAAAGTATATGGAAAGGGTACAATTTTTCTTCAAAAAGAAGTAAGAGATTCTCTTGGAAAAGAGCTTCTTCTATTTCATTCAGGGAAGGCAGCAGTAATAGTACCAGCAGATGCAAAATTAGACGATGTTCTAAAGAGTATTCAAGTCTGTATAGAAGAGATAAAACTTACACTTGGAGGTGATGAAAATGAATAGCAGCGATCTAATAAAGAAGCTGCTTGACATACATGAGAAGAGAAAGCAGAATGATCCTATTCTGCAAGGAGCTAAGTTTTACAGATTCAAAGAACCAGGAGAAAAGCTAGTTGGAAGAATAACTGGTAAGACTAGAGATAAATTTGACAGAGAGAGATATATTGTATTGGACTTGAAAACAGAAGAAGAGTATGTTCTACCTGGCCACAAAGCACTTCTAAATCAGCTTGGAGTACAAAATGCAGAGCCTGGTGATTATGTAGTAGTAGAGTATCTTGGTCAGTCTGAGAAAGGTTATCATAGATACGACGTTACAGTAATAGACGAAAATGAATTTAGAGAGCTTCAAGAATTAGAAGAAAAGACAGAAGAGATACAACAAGAAGCAGAAAAAGAGTTAGGAGATAGTGATGAAGATTTTGAACTTGATCTTGAATTAGACGAAGATGATCAAACACTAGAAGAGCTACTGAAAGAGAATTCTGAAAGCACATCAGCAAATGGCAGTAAAGAGAATAACAGCAAAGACAAGAAATCTGAAAATAAATCGAGCATAGAAGAAGCAGCAAAATGTCTTGAGACTCTGTTTGCATTTCATGACAAGCTTCCATTTTCAGAGATTGACTATTATCTGAATCAAGTAAAGAAGCTAAATGTAGATACCAAGAAGCTTTTAGAAGATCTTGGATACACAATTGTGGACAATGAAGTCATTAAAAAGGAGGTTTGAAGATGATTGATCTAATAATGAAAGATCAGCAAATAATACAACTTGCAGAGCAGTGTTGTATTGCACATATACTTTCAAGAGTTACAGACAAACTGCTAGATACGCTTATAAGAGAGCACATATCTAAAGTTGCAAAGATTGGAATCTCTACTTTAGACAATATTGACATTGATGTTGAAAAGCTTACAGTCATACTTGATACTATACTTCACAATGAGTATATCTACAGCACACATGGTATTATCATCAAACAAGTCTTCCATGATGAATATGACATTCTATTAGGTTTTAACTGTAGACTTTACAGAGCCAATAGTTATGAATCTGCTTCTAATCTTGCTAAGAAAATTGATTTTCTCTACACGTCTCTCAAAAATAGCATAGAAAGAGACAAGAGAATCGAGATGCTGAAGAAGATTAAAGATGAAATCTTGTCTTATCAGTCTGACATATCAGATAAATTGGCAAAGAGGTTAGAAGAGATCGTAGTGGAGGTGTTGAGTAATGAAAGATCTCTGTCTAGATAAACTAGTAGAGAAAACCAAAGACTTGGTTACTAAGCATATGACTCTTGTACATTTGAAATGGTGCATCTTTGACATTATTGATGATCTAGAAACTGACTTGGTAAATAGAGCAGCAATTGCTGCTTGCTCTTTTGTTGATCTCGACAAAGATCTAATCAAGAAAGTACTAAACGGGGCAAGAAGTCTTGACTTTGAACTCTCTGTAGAAGTAGGTAAGTCACCCTGGTCAGACAATTATAGTGTTACGTATGGAGGTATAATAATTGCAGACGATTTACAGTCGGAGGAAGAAGCAATAAAGTTAAGAGATGCAATTCATGCTGCAATTTTGTTGTACAAAAAAGAACATGAAGAGCTAGAAAATAGCCGGAGAATGAGAGCCCTAAGAACTGCTCTTCTTATTGTTGAGAAATATCTAGAAGAAGTAGAAGATGAAATTCTCAATATTGTTAAGAGGGAATTGGATGATCGAAAAGATAGTAAGAAAAATTGTAGACCAAGCAAAGAGCAAGTACTTATTGAAAAGAATAGAGCTCAGACAGGAATGGGAAAGTAAAGGATATACTGTACTATTTGCTCATGAGATCTGCTTGTGTCCGAAGAAGAGAGAGTTTTCAGTTATCTTTCCAGAGCTCAGAGACTCCATAAGTCTGAAACCAAGTGTAATGATTGGTGAGCTAATAGAACTCGCTGTAAAAGATATCTTGTCTCTTAAAGGTCTAGATCTGCATAAGACAATTGGAAGATATGTGATATTTGGTGGGATTGACATGTATGATCCGAATACTAATACAGTGTTTGACATCAAGTACACAACTGGAGAGCCTCTACCCAAAGAAGAGCATGCATTAAGAGTAGCTGTATACAAGTGGCTTGCAGAAACTGATAAAGGATATTTAATCTACATCTCCCCAAGAGGATTTAGAGAGTTTGAAGTTAAGAAATCCTTATCAGACGATGACATTATAGATCTAATAGAGAATAGTCGCATTCCAAAGTGGAAGAATGAGTGTTCATATTGCATATATAGAGAGTTCTGCTCTTATGCTGCAGTTAGTAGTTATAGTCATGAGAAAGAAAAGAAGCTAGATCAGTTTTCTAAGAGGTGATATGCATGAGTGAAGAGATTAGAGTTTTATTGAAAGAGGGTCTAACTACACCAGACAGATTAATAAAAGGCAAAAAGATCAAACCAAAAAACATAGAGAAGACTAATTCGAAAGTAGTAGCAGTATTCGAAAGCAAGGAGAAGAAAAGAGATCTTGTATGCTCTATTGACTTAGAGTCAGGTACATTCAACTGCTCATGCGAAGACTTTCAGTACAGAAAGATTCTATGCAAACATCTAGTATCTATTTATCTGAGACTACCAAAGCAAATGAAAGAAAAGTTCTTATCTTCTCTCAGAGAGAAGAAGGAGACTCTATTTAAAGAAGGTACAATTTCAACTGGATCAGAAAGATTAGACGAATTTCTTGGAGGTGGTCTTCCAATTGGATCTATTACGAACTTAATTGGAAGCAGCAAAATAGGGAAGTCACTATTCTGTATTCAGTGTTCTAGTCTGTTCTCTATAACAACTGGAAAACCAGTACTTTATATCGATACAGAAACTACATTCTTATCAGAAGAAGTACAGAAGAGAATTCTTGGATTTTTCAACAAGAGATTTAATGGAGAGGCTTCAATAGACTTTGTAGATATAAGAGACCTTACAAGTTTTGCAGACTTTCTTGGACTTAATATTAAGATCTTGCCAACAGAGACTGGAAAAAGACTAGATGCGATGATTCAGTACTCTACAATAACAGAAGAGAGTCCAATATTTGAGCTGATGAAAGATGTTGGTTATGGAATGTTAGTGATAGATTCATTCTCTGCATTGATCAAAAGAGCAATACCAGTTCCTCCTCAGCAAAACTTTCCAGCAAGAGCAGCAATTATTAATGTTCTCTTTGGCAGACTAGATGAAATTGTGTCTAAGCTGAGGATTCCATGTATTACAGTGAATCATATCTCTATAGCACCAGATAATCCATATGCCAAGGGAAGACTATATGGTGGAACTGCAATGTTCTACAACTCAAAGTTAATCTTACAGATTCTCAGTGGAAAGGATAAAGACAAAAGAAGATTTAGACTTGTATACATGCCAGGAAGAACTGAGGAAGAGATAGAAATTGAACTGAGAAAGGATTTTGGTTACGTCTAGAAAGGAATAGTACAAAGAGATAAGAGATTTATCCTCTTTTTTCTTCTATTTTTTGACTGGAGGATTCAATATGGAGAAGACTGAGCTATATGATGCTCTTTCTCTGCTATATAAGAAAGACCAATTTCCAAGACAGGTTCTTGTTTATAGAAGATGGGTAGACTCTTACGATGATCTAATTAAAATTGTCGAAAAATATAATGGTAAAGATGACGTTTATGTGTCTGTTTTTTATTATCCTACACGCAACTTAGAAGAACCAGTTATTGATAGGATTGTATTTGACTTTGATTGGAAGAACAAAGAAGAAGCGTATGATGAGAAGAAGAGAAGAGAAATTGTTGCCAAAGTGTATTCTGAAGTAAAGAAATTTTGTGCATACTTGGAGTCAGTCGATTTAAGACCGAATGTATTTTTTACTGGCGGAAGAGGTTTTCATGTTTATTTGTTCTTTGAAGAACCTCTGCAGAAGATACAAAAGAGTGATCTAGTACAACTTGTAGAGTATCTAAAAGAAAAGCTCAAGTTAGAATATATAGATCCTAAGATAACATATGATTTTGCAAGATTGATCAGAGTACCATACACTATGCACACAGAGACTAGACTATATTGTATACCAGTTAGCACTTCTTGGAGCATAGACAAAATACTCGAGCTAGCAAAGAATCCAATAATAGTACCCATAGTACCAAGGTATTCGAAAGCTCTTAATTTGATAGCTGAAATAGAAAAAGCTAGAATCAAAAGCTTGGAGAAGAAAGAACTACAAGTAGCACCAGCAGTGAAATTTAGTGGAAAATATTTGTCTCTTCCATGTGTAAACTTACTATTCTCATACAAGCTTCCAGCTGGAAAGAGAAGAATGAAAGCTTCGAAAATTATTGCAATTGCATATTATCTTGATCATGGAACAATGGATGGCTTTGAAGAAGTTGCAAAGATATTTGCAAAAGCTCAAGATATTGATCACAAGCTGAGATTTAGAGAAGTCTTAGGATGGAAGAGAGGAATATATAGGCTTCACCAACCTCCTCAATGGAACTGCAAGGAGATTCAGAAGTATTTGCTAGAGTGCAAGATTAAACTTCCATGCAAAAATTGCGAACTAAGAAGAGAGATGCTGAAGCAAAAGCTAGAAGAGGAGCGAAAAGCTGTAAAGTCTATAATTGAGAAGCTTGGAGATGTAGATCTGCTTGTAGAAGTAAAGAAGATTTTAGATGAGTATGTAGAGGGAGAAGATGAGCTAAAGGTCCTATTATATCTGCTTCTTTTGACAAAGCAAAATGTGATTCTAAAGGGTGAGTATGCAAGTGGAAAGAACACAATAGCAGACGCTGTTATTAATCTGTTTCCAAGTGACATGGTACTTACAATATCATCTTACACTCAGAAAATACTAAGATGGATCAGTAGTGAAACTGTACCAATACTTTATCTTAAAGAGCTACCACCTGAAGTTCTTGGAAGAGCTGGTCAGCTGAGAGATTTTACATTTGACTTAAAGTTGGTGATGTCTGACAAAGTTCTAGAAGTAGCGTATGTTGGTAGAGGAGAAGATGGTGAGTTTGAAACTAAAACAAAGAAAATTAAAGTAGAGAGTGTACTTCAGACTACTCCAGCACTAGATATGCCAGAAGATTACAAATCGAGAGTATGGATATTATCTACAGATCCAAGCGAAGAACAAACAATGAGAGTTCTACTAAAGAAAGCAAGAGAAAGAAAAGTGATCAAGAAAACTAACAACTTCAACTTAGAAGAGATCAGAAAGCTAAATAAGTTCTTGTTTAGTCTAGATGTTCCAGTAGTTATACCATTTGCAGAAACAATAGCAAGGCATATCAAAATTAAAAGTACCAAGATGAGAAGAGAGATAGATAGACTGTTTGACTTAATATCAGCAATTGCAAAGGTAAGATTTGCAAACAGAGTATGGAAAACCAAAGATGGAGACTTCATAATAGTAGCAGAGATTGAAGACTTTATGCTGTCTAGATTGCTATTTGAGGAATATATTAGACTGTCAGTTTTTGACATGGAAAAGAGATTTACAGAAGCAATTAGAGTCTTCAATAAAATCTCAAAAGAGCGAGGACAAGTAACTCTGACTGAATTTGCAAGAGAGATGAAAACTACAAAGAAGAAGGCAAAAGAAATACTTGACATACTTGTAGACAGAGGTCTTGTAGAACATCTTGAAGACAATGATGAAACCTATGCTACATTATCTGTTGAAATCGACATGAACGTCTTTGATGACATTTCTTTGAAAGAGCTAGAAGAAGAAAAGATTAAATGGTTAGAAGAAAACGAATTAGAGAAAGCAAGTGTAGACGAATTTTTAGATTGGGTGAAGGAAGTACATGAGCTAGAGCTGAGGTGATATATGTGAATGCAGACCCAGTAGAAATCCTTCCAATTGCACAAACTTTATATCTAGTAACTGGAATTTCTCTTGGAATCTTTGGAACTCTTGCTCAAATCAGACTGATGCTAAAAACTAAGATAGGACTTGGATTGTCTTTCACTTATCAGCTCTGTGTCTGGATAAATGCTGTAATAGGATTTATTGTAGCAGCTCTAATCATACTTGCTCTTGGATTCTGGCAAGGATATGGTCAGCTTTTGTGCTCAATTGAGTGCATTGTACTAGTTGGAATAATCTTGTTGCTAAAGAGAAAGTATGACACTCCATTAGAGAGAAGAATCACATTGATCTTCAAAGACGACTACACAGTCATTATCGAAAACGGAATTGTAAAGAAGGTTCCAAGAAGCTATGATCTAAATCAGATTAAGCAGAAGGAAATCAAAAATAATTAGCAAGGAAAATTAGAAGTAAGGAGCTATTGTTGGCCTATCTTGATTTTCTTTTACACTCTAGGATACACTTAGTAACTTTTCCGAGAATTATTGCTGGCAGTAAAGGTACAAGAATTGGTGCTAGTATGAGCTTAGATAGACTTGGTTTCAGTGTATCCAGCGTCTTAGCTATTAAGCATTTCATTAGACATGTAAAGTCACCAGCAAATGGGATCTCTTCGTCTAGTCCTGGACCAGTTATCTTAATTTTGTCTTGGTCGTAAGTGATTGATACTTCGCCTTCGGGTGTTTGTATCTTGATTGTATTTTCGTCAAACTGCAACATACTATTACCTCATGTCATATTTAGATGTACATAAGTTCACGGATATACCTCGATGTAGTCTAGTACAGTCTTCGTCCCATCTTGTGGTTGGAGTTCTAGAGTAAATTCTGATACTACTGGAAATCCAGTTACATAGTATACTACTTCATTTTGTCCTTTGTCTACCTTAAAGCTGTCAGAGAACAACACGTTTTGATAGCTTCCTTTAGTTCCTCTTCCTTTGATCTGTATCTTTTGAGATTTGTTGCTAGTAATTCCTATTCTCATGATGCACAGCGGAGATGGAATACGTGTTGATATTGTGAAGAAGTTAGGTGCTACTCTGCCATGCGATGATGGAAATCTCACTCTCTTGTTGATTGGAGCTTTCGCAAGACTTGTCCATCTTACCATTGTTATTAGATATTGTATATCATAGCAGTATGTATATGGTACTGTTGCCCATGCTAGCACATCTCTATTTGCATATGTTGCTTTACCTCTATATGGTACTCTGAACAACCCTCTTGGAGTATAAACAATTGTGTATCCTCTTCTTTTCACCTCTCTTCCAGTAATGCTCTGAGCTCTAAGTCCTGCTACTTTGACTCCTGGAATATATCCATCACCAGATCCGCTTTCTATCTTTCCGCTTGAGCTTGCACTACAAATCTTGTATTCTTCTTCAAATGCTTCAAATACAGCATTGTCTGCTGCTGCACCATGCATCCACTCTACTATTTCTTTATTATCTACTGGGACTTGCTCTCTTAGAACTGGAACAAGGTCTGAACTCTCTACAGAAGTTGGAAGCCAGTTGAGTGTAGGAGACTTTAATAGACCGGTTTCTAGATCGACATTTGGTGACTTCAGACTTATTGACTTCAGACTAAATTGTAGAGTCATAACTATCACCTCTTATCTACCTATTGCAAGATAAACTATATTAGTTCTACCAGCGACATTAAATACTTCAAATCCCTCTTTATCTACATTCATTAAGAAGCACATTACTGGCAGTCTTATAGTCATTTGCGTAACTCTTGGAACTGGTAGTCTAAGTCTCCACCAAGCAATTCTGAAATATCTCCACTCTACTGCTACCCATGGTACTCTTAATTCGAAGAACCCAAACTTTGTCTCTATAAGACCAGGTGTATCGCTAAATGTCTCTTTGAATTTTATCTTGGTTCTTCCAAATCCCTCTACAGTTGCTGTGCCAGCTTCAACTTTCATGATACCAAGGGGTCTAGTCATGTCTGGTACTCTAAACGTTAGTGAGCCTTTACTTCTTACTTCTGCTTGTATATTGTAATTTCCGCTTTCTGCTTGTTCTATATCTTTTTTGAGATCTTCTTCTGTATATGGTTCTTCTTCCTCTAACTTCACAGCAAAATCCATTGCTTCTTTTATACTCTTCAACTCTATCATACTATCACCTCTAATTAATTTAGTTCTGCTTGAATGTATATTTTTCACATTAGACAGAAGAGAATCTCTTCCAATGGAAAACTCCCCAGCCTTGCTCATCACTTTTTTCATATGTAAACTTCTGAGAAGATGTCCCGAAGTTCCATCCTTTCTTAGTTCTTCTAAGCACATTCTTTATTTCGTCTACAGTTTTTACTACACCTCTGTCTACAAGTAATGCTACCATTCCTGCTACATGAGGTGTTGCCATGCTAGTATTATGACTGATTATTCCATTTGCAATATAGATGTGAGATCTAGTAGTCATGTCATAAACAGGTTCTTTTCCATACTCTTTGCAGCAGACTATCTTTTCAATTCCGTCTTTTGTAAATACTTTATCATCTGCTGTTATGTCTTTAAGCATCTTCCAACCTTTGTCTGTAAGCACTAAGTGTCTCCAATTTCCTATCAAGTGATGCTTTTCTGTTACAAGCTCATACGTTATGTCATTTCTGTATTTATACAGAGCAACTATATCTTTGGCCTCTACAACTGTGTCTCCTACTACACATCCAATCATCATATCCCATCCATCTGGAACAAAGTCATAGATTCCATCATACCAGGGACTGCAAGCACTGACTATCTGAGAGTTTCTGTCACCTCCTATGCCTCCGCAATCTGGCT
>Ga0190314_1000376_pt1 | contig 15727 bp, 16 predicted proteins | sample 4870071112_MG_FD_165055 | JGI IMG/M metagenome (GOLD analysis project Ga0190314, IMG submission 165055) | Hydrothermal vent sediment bacterial communities from Southern Trench, Guaymas Basin, Mexico - 4870-07-11-12_MG | ecosystem: Environmental > Aquatic > Marine > Hydrothermal vents > Sediment ...
CCCATTTGCACTTTTCATGGCAGTAATAATTATAAACCCTCATGAAATACAGTAAAATTTAAAAAATAACATACATAGATCCTTGATGCTTTCTTAATCTTCAAGACTTTTCTCGGTTTCATAATTCGTCGCATCTTATGTTATCATACATGCAGAATTCTTAAAGCATAAGAACCACTGAATCAGAAAAACGGATTTCCTTTTATACGATCATTTCAGTATTTTTGATATTTCTCAAGGGAGGTGTTTCTCGTGAAGAAGCTTCTCGTTTTCGTGCTATTACTGGTTTTCGCTTTCGCATTCGCAGGAGAGCCGAAAAAAGGTGGGACATTGGTCATAGCTTATTGGGGAGATCCCATATCTTTCAATCCGGACGCCAAGATCGATGATGCAGGAAGCGGGATCTACGGTTGTATCTTCAGCAGGCTTGTAGCTCTGGATACAGATTACAACGTTATACCAGATCTTGCAGAAAGCTGGGAAGTCTCGGAAGATGGCCTGACCTACACTTTTCATCTGAGAAAAGGTGTCAAATGGCATGATGGACACCCTCTCACCTCAGCCGATGTTGTCTGGACTTTCAAACAGATAATGTCTCACAAAGAAGCTCCTGCCAACAGGCATTTCAGAGATGTCGAAAGTGTTGAAGCACCAGATGATTACACGGTTGTCATAAAGCTTAAGAAACCGTACGCTCCATTCCTGGGATTCCTTGCCTGGTACGGTACTTACATTATGCCAAAACACCTGTACGATATCACAGAAAATGGCTCTCCTGTTGACTGGCTCAACAATCCACACAACCAGAATCCCGTTGGAACAGGACCATTCAAATTCGTGGAATGGGTCAAGGGAGACCATGTTACTCTCGAGAAGAACCCAGATTACTTCCTTGGAGAGCCTTATCTTGACAGGATAGTCTTCAAAATAATTCCAGATGAGAACACGGCACTTCAGGCGTTCTTAAACGGTGAAGTTGATTACGATGGTAACGTGAGTAGGGCTCAAATCGATACGCTGAAGAGAGTACCAGGTGTTGTAGTTTACTTGAAGCCAGGGCCAAGTAGATACTACATGGGATTCAATGTAAACAGAAGAGAATCTCCGTTCCATGACAAGAAAGTCAGATTCGCTGTTGCACATGCGTTGAACAGAGAAGAGATATTCAAGAAAGCCATCAAGTACGGACAGGTTGCAGAAGGTTTCTACACGCCAGCCATTCCATGGGCTTACAATCCAAACGCCAAGATACCTGAATACAATCCAGAACTTGCAGAAAAGCTCCTTGATGAAGCGGGATACCCAAGGAAAGAAGATGGTTACAGATTCGAGGTAACACTCGTGTATTTCCAGGGACAGGAATGGAGGGATATGTCCACCATAATTAAAGAGCAGCTCGACAAAGTTGGAATAAAGGTGAAACTTGAAGAATACGAAATAGCAGCGTACATAGAAAAAGTCCTGAAAGCAGGCGACTTTGATCTCACGGTTCTCGATGGTTTCCAAGGGCCGGACCCAGATAACTTGAAAATCAGGGTGGGAACAGGTGGAGATGTTAACGTCATGGGTTATTCAAGTAAAGAAGTCGACGATTTGCTGGAAAAAGCAGGAAGTATCTCTGATAAAGAAAAGAGGAGAGAGTTGTACTTCAAGATTCAGGAGATTCTAGCGGAGGATCTTCCAATTTATCCAATAGCAGAGGTTATGTATACATATGTTCACAGAGATTACGTCAAAGGTCTTCCATATCAGATGGCAGGAGTTGTAGCCTACAACAACTACGCGAAGACATGGCTTGATAAATGACCGCCGGCCCCCCGGCGGTTTTCCAGGGGGAATGGAACGTGAGCACGTTCACAAGGTACATAATACGAAGGCTCATTTCCGCTGGAGTGATGGTATACATCGTCATGACGGTAAATTTTTTCATAATCCATGCAGCACCCGGAGATCCCGTAACCATAATGGCAGGCATAGAACAACCTTCTAAAGAGATAATAGAAGCTTTAAAGAAGAAGTATGGGCTGGACAAACCTCTGATCTACCAATATTTGAAATACATGTCAAACATCATAAGGGGAGATCTTGGATACTCCTACGTATATGATCAACCAAGCTGGACCTTGATAAGTGAGAGAATATTACCAACACTTGTTTTAACCCTGTCAGGTAGTATTTTGGCTTTCGTTATTGGAGTTTACCTTGCCATCTTCGTGAGTCATCTGAGGTTGAAGTTTGGTGAAACCATAGCCTCAGTGATCTCTTACATACTCTACGCAACTCCTTCATTTTGGCTTGCCCTGATCATGATTCTCGTGTTTTCCTCAAAGCTCAAATGGTTTCCAACATCGGGGATGTTTGACTTGAGGCATACCTATGTTGGTTTTAGGAGATTTCTTGATTTTCTTCATCACATGGTCCTTCCAGTAACCACTCTAATGCTGATACAGATGCCTGTTTTCTACAGAGTCACAAGGGCCAGTATAGTTCAGAATCAAAACGAGGAGTACGTTGTGACTTTAACAGCTATAGGTGTTCCTAAAGAAAAACTCTTCAAGAAATACATTATCAAAAATGCAATCCTTCCTTCGATAACCATATTTGGAATAACTCTGGGATTCTCCATAACAGGAGCTGCGCTGATAGAGATAGTCTTTGCATGGCCAGGCATGGGAAGGTTGATGCTCGATGCGATCTTCAGAAGGGATTATCAGCTTCTCCTCGGAATTTACTTCCTCATGGCTTTGTTTATAAGTATAGCGATGATAATCACCGATATCGTTATAGCTTTGCTCGATCCCAGGATAAGGCTTACATGAGAGGTGGATGGAGTGAAAAAGTTCAGAGAATTCCTCAGAAGATACTTCTCCCACACTTACGGTAGAATAGGATTCTTCATATTCGTTTTACTAGTCATCATGGCGCTCTTTGCTCCTCTGATAGCACCGTATAAACCCAACGCCTTATCCGATGATGTCCTTGCCCCCCCAAGCTATAAGCACTTTTTTGGAACCGATCATTTGGGAAGAGATGTATTCAGTAGGATTGTGTATGGAACGAGGATCTCTTTATCCGTTGGATTTGTGGCAGCTGGTATATCTGCTTTGATCGGTATACTCATAGGTGTGGTGTCTGGATACTACGGAGGAGTTGTGGATGAAATTGTGAGCAAGATAATCGATGCCTTTCTGATGATACCGATATTTTTCCTGATACTCATAATAGTTGCCATGTTCGGAAGTAATCTTTTCTACATCATGCTCGTCATAGGCCTCACCACATGGCCATCCAACGCCAGGATAATGAGAGCTCAAACTTTGAGCTTAAAAGAGAGAGCGTTCGTAAAGATAGCAAGATCAACTGGTGAGAGTAATCTGAGGATCCTCTTGTTCCATATAGTTCCCAACGGAATGTATCCTGTTGTTGCAAACAGTGCTCTTCAAATGGGAGGGGCTATTTTAACGGAGGCTGCTCTGAGCTTTTTGGGACTGGGAGATCCAAACATAACCAGCTGGGGGAAGATGATAAACGAAGCGAGAACTTACATGGCATTCGCATGGTGGACGATCGTCTTTCCAGGTGTTTTCACAGTGCTCGCCGTTGTGGCATTCTCCTTCATTGGAGATGGGTTGCAACACGCACTATACCCCAAACTCGGTGGGGTGAGGGAAGAGTGAAGGTACTTCAGATAAGATCTGTAAGCATACGGTACGTGGTTGGGAAGAAAGAAGTTAGGGCTGTGGAGGACGTTAGTTTCGATGTCCAGGAACGAGATGTCGTCGGATTGGTTGGAGAATCTGGCTCTGGAAAAACGACCCTTGCCCACGGAATAATGAGGCTTCTTCCACCAAACGCTTACTTCAAAAATGGCGAGATATTGCTTCTTGGAAAGAACATCGTGAAGATGAAGGAGAATGAAGTGAGAAAATACAGGTGGAAGGATTACTCCATCGTCTTTCAAAAATCCATGAACGCGTTGAGCCCTGTTCATAGAGTTGGAGAGCAGATGAAAGAGGCACTACTGATACATCAACCAAATTTATCCGATGAACAGATGATGAAAAGGATCAGAGAAACTCTGGATCTTGTAAGACTACCTTCAAGAGTCATAAGGCTTTATCCGCACGAACTTTCCGGAGGTATGATGCAAAGGGTTATGATCGCTCTTGCTCTCATAAACAACCCAAAGTTCGTGATTTTCGATGAGGCTACAACCGCTCTGGATGTTGTAACACAAGGTCAAATTCTGGATGAGATAAAAAAGCTTGTTAAGGATCTTTCCCTGACTGCCATGGTCATAACCCACGATATAGGAGTTGTTTCGGAGATATGTAATAAAGTTGCGGTTATGTACGCAGGGAGGCTGATGGAATTCGGGCCATTGGATAAAGTGGTTTATGAGCCTCTTCATCCCTACACGAAAGCCCTTTTGAAATCTCATCCAGACTTTTTAGAGCCGGGAGAAAAGATGATGGGAATACCGGGAAATCTCCCCGATTTGACCCTTCCTATGAAAGGTTGTGCTTTTGCACCCAGGTGCCCCTATGCTGAGAAAATCTGTTTCTCTGAGACCCCAAAACCTGTGGAAGTGGGTGAAAGGGTTGTTGCGTGTTTCAAGGTGAAAGAGGTGGAAAGGACATGAATATCTTAGAAGTTAAGAATTTGAAAAAATATTTCCCTCTTCGAAAATTTGGGAAGAAGCATTACGTTCGTGCCGTGGACGGTGTCTCCTTCACTGTTGAAGAAAAAGAAATTATTGGTATATTAGGAGAGAGTGGATGTGGAAAATCCACTCTAGGACTTTTAATAAGCCGTTTGGAACTTGAAACGGAAGGAGAGATAAAGTTCAGAGATCAGAAAATCAGTGAAACTTTGAGACTTCCTAAAGATATAAGAAGAAGGATCCAGATAATACTCCAAAACCCGTACGATTCTTTCGATCCTAGATTAACAGTTGGAGACAGCCTTTTCATACCATTGAAGATAAATCAAATCGGCGACTCGGATGATGATAGAAGGAACATGATTTTGGAGTACATGGAAAAATCCGGCCTGACTCCTTCAAAAGACCTTTACAGAAGGTATCCTCATGAGCTGAGCGGAGGACAGCTTCAAAGACTTTCGATACTCAGAGCCATGCTCTTGAAACCGGATTTTCTCGTTGCGGACGAATGCGTTTCCATGCTCGATGTTTCCGTAAGGGCGGACGTTATAAACCTTCTGATGGATCTTGTACAGTCCCTCGATACATCCATGATGTTCATAACGCACGATATCTCTCTTGGAAGATACGTGAGTGATAGAATTCTAGTCATGTACCTTGGGAAAATTGTTGAAATGGCCCCAGCAGATGTGATAATGGAAAATCCACTTCACCCATATACCAGGATCCTCATAAGTTATTCCCCTACCCTCATAAAGAAAAAAACCAGGATTCCTATAAAAGGAGAAGTGCAAACTCTTCTTAGCGAACCGAAAGGATGCAGATTTGCACCGAGATGTCCGTATGCTCAAGATGTTTGTTATCAAACCGAGCCAAATCTTGTTGAGATCTCATCGAACCATTTCGTAGCCTGCCATATAGTTGAAAAGGAGGCGGGATCGTGAACGTTATAAAAAAACTCGTAGAGAATGTTCCTGATTTTCATTCGTTTATGACAGTCGACGAATTGAACGAATCCTCAAAAAAACTGGCGGATACCTATCCAGACAAGGTGAAATTGATGGAAATAGGGAAATCGAGAGATGGTGATCCCATCCTTTGTTTGAAAATAGGTGATGGTGATTTGAAGGCTCTCCTGTACGCTTTCCCTCATCCGAACGAACCGGTTGGTAGTTTGATGCTCGATTATCTATCCTGGAAGCTGGTGGAAGATGATGAGTTGCGAAAGACATTCAACTTCACCTGGTACATCGTGAAGGTGGCGGATCCCGATGGTGCGAGGCTGAACGAAGGATGGTTCAAAACGCCCGAATCTTTCAAAGCCTACGTCTTGAATTATTACAGACCCGCTGGGAACCAGCAGGTAGAATGGACCTTCCCCATAAAGTACAAAACCCTGAATTTTCAAGATCCCATACCTGAGACAAAAGCACTCATGGAAATCATAGAATCCGAAAAGCCTGATTTTATCTACAGTCTACACAATGCGGGATTTGGAGGAGTCTACTATTACATCACGGAAGAAGCGCTCCTTCTGTATCCAATATACCAGAAGGTAGTGAAAGATAGGGATCTTCCTCTGAGTCTTGGAGAACCTGAAATGCCATATGCTGTGAAACTGGATGATGCAGTTTATCTTATGCCCACAGTTGAACAGACTTACGACTACTACGAAAAATATACCGATAAAGATCCAGCTGAGATGATAAAGAGTGGTAACAGCAGCTATGGATTTGCTAAGAATTTCAATCCCGATGTTTTCGAACTCGTGTGTGAAGTTCCATATTACTACGATGAGAGGATTGAAGACACAGATCCTACAGACAAGGTGAGAAGAGAGCTCGTTCTCAAAAATTTGAAACTTGCGGAAGAGAGTTTGAGAAAATTAGAAAATTATTTTGAAAGGTTGAGAGATAAATTGGTTGTGAAAACCCGTTTCCAAGAAGCGCTCGAATATTTTATAGAAACAGGGTTGTCCTCGCTCGAAGCGGAAAAAAAGTGGGCAGAAACTTCGGAAGAACTAGAAAGGAAAGCCACAGTTGCCGAGGAATTCGATAACATATGGTGTTCAAGATCCTACAGACTTTTCATGTGGGGCATGTTCAAAAGGATGCTAGATGCAAATATCTCAAAAAACAACGATGAACAGCTCAAAGAAATCAGAAATGAAACGCTTGATTTAATAAACAAAGAAGTGGAACTACTCGAAAAGAACGTGAAATTCAACGTGATTCCCATAAAAAAACTAGTGGAGATACAGCTGTTATCGGGATTGTACACGATGCTCTACGTTCAGAAAAAGTGAAAAGGGGCTTCAAAGCCCCTTTTTTATTTCTGGCGGGGACGACGGGATTTGAACCCGCGACCACCGGTGTGACAGACCGGCATGCTAACCGGGCTGCACCACGTCCCCAGACGTTTTATATTTTCTCAAAAAAGGCCTTTCGTGTCAAGAGAAAAGGGGAGGTGTTCCAAAAACCGGGGCAGGAGCGACAAAAATATGAGATAAGCGAAAAATAGGACAATATCACATACACGTTGTACACCAAAAACTTAACAAGAGCCAACACCATTTCCATATCTTCCCTCTACACTGCAACATATCAAGATAGCTTCATCCTCATATCCCCACTCAAACCTACTCCCTTCAAAATCCCCCTTAGCATCTTTATCTCCGATGAGTACCTCTGCCCCCAGGACATCCACCTTTATTTCTCCTGCCTTCATCTCGGTAGAATCTTGGCGGTGACTTTGGACGTACCGGATCTCCAAACAACGACATTGATACCAAGATAAACCTTCTCGAGAGCTTTCTCTATCTCCGCGATGATGGCAGATGGTACCGATATGTAAAGTGTCATCTGAATTTTCGGAAGAAGAGTAGAGAGCGGAACGAAAAGAGTGATGAATCTTAACTTCTTCATCATAACACCTTCTGAGCGTTTTTACTTTTGGATACACTATCATTCTATCAAAGAAGCGTAGACGAAAGGAACAGAGAGCATAATGAGGTTTTTGAAGATGGGTTTGTATATCTTCATGGCTTCGTGGGATGCGTTTATCTTATCTTCCACACTGTAGGATATCGTATAGTCTCCGAAGTAATTTGGATAATCGTTGCCTTCCCATTTTTTGATGTTGTTGTATTCGAGCCCGCAGAGGACAGCCAGTGTGTATCCAAACCTGTTTCCAAAACCATACCTGGAGTAATCAATCCTGTGATCTTCGATATTCTCGCTTTGAGGGTTCGGCCCCACGGTCAGAATCTTTATATCGTTCATGATCTGTCTCACACCTTCCGGATCGTTCTCTTCCACCTTGGATATCAAAAGGGATAACTTTTTCTTCAAGATTTTCTCCATCTTTACAACTGTGTTGAAATTGCTGTCTTGACTCGCCATGTTCTCAAGAAGAGAACCTGCATAAACCAGTGCGACCCCTTCATCTGTCACCTCGTATATCCTTTCACCCCATTCCTTGGCGTTTTTCAAGGTATCGAATATGTCAAGGTACTCCTCAACGACACCTTTTGCAAGCTCTCCAGCAAGTTTTCCCACAACTTTTAAAAGCTTTTCCTTAACGAAATTCTTGGATTTGCTCTCTAAAAAGCTTCTGAAAGGTGAATCCTTCCAGCCCGCTTTATCCTCGAATATCTCAAGAGATTCTGCTCCATACCAGGCTATCTTGTTGAGGGCAAGGCTTATAAACTCTCCTTGAACGTTCGACAGGTAATCCTTCGCATCGTCGCCGTAATCCAGAGCGTCTATGTTGTCCTTCAAAGGATACAGAATCACAACTTGCTTTGCCTCTCTTTCGTAACCAATCCAATTGGATGGGAAGAGCCATATCGTTATCTTCTTGGCCTTTTCGTTGTCACCCGCTGATGCTGTCGCTTCTATCACGAGTTTTTTCGGTTTTTTTATCTCCGATACGTTGAAGGGATCCCCAAGCTTCTCTTCCAAATCTTCGCCTGGTTTGTATATGTCGCTCTCCTTGAAGGTCACGATCTTTTTCCCCTGATATTTCGAAAGATAGGCTATAAACTCGTACTCTCTTTTCAAAACCTCAACGACCGCATCGTAACTCTTCTCCGAGAATATGGATGAAATCACCCCTTCGGGATAGCCCAGCTTGTAAAGCATATTGAAGTAAATTTTGTCGGTGTTCTCAGGAATTATGTATACAGAATCCGTGTTCTTAACCTTTATGAGATTTCTCGCACCTTTGAACTTGACATCCAGTTTATCGCTCAAAGCATTTTTATAGTAAGATTCAATGTATACTAGGAAAGCCCTATAGGGTTTTATATCGAGCTCAACTTCCTTCAAGTCACCGATATCAAGGCTCACAGTCTTCTCCACCGGTATGTATTTTGTCTTTGAGAAGACAACTTTGTAGTCTCCCTTCTCCAAACCATCGAAAACACAAATTCCATCACCTCTCGTTGTACGTCTCCAGGATTTATCAGGTTCATCCAATTTCACAAGGGATATGGATACACCTTTTTTAGGTTTTCCATTCTCTTTAGCAAGCACACGTATACTTGATGTGAAATTCAGCTCCATGGTGTAGGAAGGATTGGGTTTAGTTATCTCTATCCTCTTCTGGAACTCCATGTATTTCAGGGTTAGAACAAGAGGAGCTTCTGAAAAACCTCTTGCTATTCCCGACACCTTTATGACGTTTCCTTCAACCGTTTTCGAAACGTTCTCAATTTCAACACCGCTCTCATCGTATATGGAAAAGTATTTCAGATCCGGTTTCACGGATCTTGAAGTTCTCTTGTCAACGAGTTTCACGGTGAATCTGTAAGTTGGCTCAACTTTGAAGGTTTCTTCCACGAACTTTTCCAGAGAACCTCTTTTATAGTTCAAAGAGATCTTCAGTTTGGCAGTTATCTCGTAGCCGTTCCAAGAGACTTTCATCCTCGATGTGTCGAACTTCATCTTGATCCAGAAATCTCTTTTTCCATGTTCGTCTATACTATCTGGAAAGCAGCTTTCCAGGATCTCTGAGTTTTCACTCTGAAGATTCCATTCCAAATTTTTGAAAGAAACGTTGGACTCGTTTCTGATGTATCCTTCAACGTAGAAAACGAAAGGTTCGTTCGGAAGAGGACTAGGTCTCTTTTCGATGGATTCGACAACTATGGGGTTTTCAAGTTTTTTGATATTGACAGGAAACTCCTTAGAAAGAATGCCTAAAGAGAGGGTGATCTTCGCGGTTCCTTCTTTGACTGGTGTGTGCCATACGTGAACGTCTCCATAATACGTTTTCTCTGTTTTCAGGTTTCCTCTGTCCACTGAGATGGATATCCCCTTTTCTTCGAAACAGCTTTCAGCTTTTATCTTAACCTCCACATCCATATCGTTGTAGACTTCAAGGGGTTTCCCCGTGGTTGGCTTTAAGGTTATCGATGCGTTGAACCATCCTCGAGAAGAGAAGAGAAAGGATAGTAGATCAACACTTGTACCTACGTCCCTATACCTTGGTTCTTTGAGCACAAAGACTTTCTTTTTGTAAAAACCGGCAAAGTTCACAACGTATTTTATGGGAAAGATGTAAAGACCCGTGATCTTGCCATCTTTTAAAGATATTTTCACGAAATCGTTGTCTTCTCCCAAAAGAACTTCTTCCTGAGATACCGTGAGTATGAAGGGATCATGAGAGAAAGGGTCCGTTACCTTTTCCATCATCTTGTTTCCGTTTTCGTCATAGAGTATGAACTTTGATTTTTCCCTACCACTTCCTGCTGTTGTCACCAGGATTTTTCCATCTTCAGTGAGCTTTGCATCGAGGACGTTGTAAGAAGAATGAGGAATTACCAGAACCAGTTTTCCCTTTCTGTCCACAACCATGACGTTGCCTCTGTTGATCCTCATTATGAACCTATCCCCGGTATCGTCCTCAACCCAAAAGAGGTCACTGTCTTCCGAACTTTCAAAACCTTTTAAAAAAATGAATTTTCCCTTTGAATCCATGAGAGCAAACTTCCATTTTCGATTTTCTTCTATCATAACGGGTATGGGGAATTTTTTCAGAGCGGTTCCTTCCTTTGTGTAATAATTGATGTGCGGTATGTATATCATACGACCCAGCCCATAAGTTATACGAAAACTCTTCCCCGTTTCGTAGTTGAACACACCGTATTCAAGGTCTCTATTGGTATGGTAGAAGACTTCATTTTCAACCACAAGGATCGGGTAAGGTTCTATGAAATCTGGATACTTCAAAGTAGTGATCTTGCTTCCGTCTAATTTGTACACTTCCAAACCATCTTCTCGGAAAACGAGGAATTTTCCCTTCGAGGGGACCAGAGACCATCCTGGTGAGAATTTGGTATCCAGAGAGATTTCCTTTTTTTCATTCGTTTTCACGTTCACCACGTTCAAGACAGAGTCGTTGACACTGTAAAAGAGAAAATCTCCCTCCATCGTGAACGGCCTCATATCTTTTCCAGTGTCCCTGTAGATCAGTTTTTCTTTCTCAAGATCAATCACCTCAATACGATCTTCCTGGTGTTCTCCGTTTTTGTAAATCCTGTAATTCAGATAGATATACCTACCAGATTGATGAGTTTCGAAAAAGAGCTGTTCATCACTTTTCAAATCCTCAACATGGAGGGTGAAAAGATCGTCCACTGAGAATGGAAAGACGACGATTCCAAAAAAGATTAAAAAGATCATGGTGATTCTTCCCATTTAACTCATCCCCCTAAATATGACTTTTTTGATTGTATCACAAACTTCCTTTCATTCAACAGAAATATGTTAAATTTGGTCGAAGAAAAAATTTTGGTAAAATTCATCTGGTAAACCTCATCTGAGGGGGGGATAAGCCATGAGGAAGGCTCTGGTATTCTTACTTCTATCACTCCTTGCGGTAGGGCTTTTCGCTGTCAAAAACGTCATATTCCTCATTGGAGACGGTATGGGACTCGCCCACATAACGCTCACAAGCTACTTCGTCGGAAAGCCTCTTGAGATGATGAAGATGCCCTACAGTGGCCTTATGTACACATACTCTGCAAACAGCTTTGTTACCGACTCTGCAGCCGCTGGTACTGCTCTTGCAACAGGGTACAAAACGTTCAACGGTATGATCTGTATGACACCCGATGGAAAACCTGTCATGACTCTCTTTGAAGCGGCAAAGAAGGTAGGGAAGGCAACAGGGGTCGTCACAACGACGAGGGTAACCCATGCAACGCCAGCCGCTTTCTACGCACATGTGAAAAACAGAGATGAGGAAAAGGAAATCGCAAGACAACTCGTTGAGGGTACTACAATCGACGTTGCTTTCGGCGGAGGAATGAAACACTTCAGTGAAGAACTCCTTGAGAAAGCAAAAGCCAACGGTTTCACCGTTGTGACGACAAGAGAAGAACTCCTGAATCTCGATCCTTCCGCTGTGAAAAGAGTCCTTGGAATCTTTGCAAGATCACACCTTTCATATTACGTCGATGGCGAGGATAGGCCATCCCTTGCGGAGATGACAAGAAAAGCCATAGAAATACTCTCAAAGAACGAAGAAGGATTCTTCCTGATGGTCGAAGGTGGAAGAATAGACCACGCAGCACACGGTAACGATGTTGTAGCTATGATATACGATACCATAGAATTCGATGAGGCTGTGAAAGTTGCATTGGAATTTGCAAAAAAGGATGGAGATACTCTTGTCGTGGTCACCGCTGACCATGAGACCGGAGGACTCGGGCTGAGCAACGGTAAATACGCGATCGATGTGGAAAAACTCAGGAGCTACTCCAAGATATCCATAGAGAAGCTGATGAAAGAGATAACACCCGATAACTTCAAAGAGGTCATAAAGAAATACTACGGGATCGATCTGTCAGACGAAGAAGTGGAAGCTTTGAAGAAAGCGTTCGAGAAGGGAGGATACGCACCAAGCAACACGATAGGTGAGATAATAAGCGCACACGCTCTCATAGGCTGGACGACACACACTCACTCCGCAATAATGGTACCGGTCTTTGCGGAAGGCCCAGGCGCTGAGGAATTCACCGGAATAATGGACAACACCGATATACCAAAGATGATAGCAGAACTCACAGATGTACCACTTCACGAGTACTACTTCACCGAAATAGCGGTAGGTGAGTGAGCCCGCCACTGGCGGGCTCATTTTTTCAGTGTTGAAAGAACTTTATCCAGAAGTTTCCTCTCGTCGTCTATCAGAAAGAGATTTGATTTTGTTCTGAGATCGCTCGATCCAAAACCTGGTACCACAGGGAAGATACGCGATAACTCCTTCGAGAGAATCTCCTCTTTCCTCTCATTAGCAGGGACGAGAAGAACCCAGAGAACCTCAGCAACTTCGAGAAGGTAGTCTATATGCCACCACTTTTTCTTCTTCCTGATTAAGTGTCTTTTGACCCTGCCTGCAAGATCTTTCATTCCTGAACCCACATACGCATAAGTTCCTTCCTTTAAAACAAACTCTCTTTTTCTGCATTTTAATCTTTGCGTTTTTATTGTCTTAAGTAAAATAACATATACTCCTTTGTTCATACACTCACCCTCCTATATTTCAATTTAAAATATTTTTAATCAAATTGGAAAAATCAATCTCCGTATACTTTAATAATGGAGGCCTCCAAAAATTTTTGAGGAGGTGTCAAGATGAAAAGGCTCAGGATCACGTGGCTCACTGGAGAAACAGATGAAAACGGAAATCCTATCACGAGGAGACAGACCATAGCCGTTTCAGACGAGGCAGATGTTCCAAACATGCAAAACGCTGTTTCTTCTCTTTCCACACTCACCACTTACACCCTCTCTGATGCTTATCTTATAACATTCGAGGAGGTGTGATTGAATGAAGAGACTCTTCATGGATTTTGTGAATCCAGAAACCGGTGACAGAAGGAGGATCACGTTGAACTCTCCAAAGGAAAACCTGACAGCTGAAGAAGTTCAAAACGTCATGGAAGATCTCATAGCCTATAAAGTCATACCTTCGAGCTTTCAGATCGACAGAGCTGCCATCGTTGAAACTAACACGAACGAGTTTTTCGATCTCATCCAGTGAGGTGAGATGTAGTGTTGAAGACTTTGAACATCCTCAGATACGTTATAACTCTTGCTGTTGTCCTCGTTGAGAGAGACGGAGAAGGTGAGAGAAAGAAGGAAGAGGTGAAGGATCTGGTCTTCGGTTTCATGGAAGAGTTCGGAATAAATCTTCCAATCCCGGACGAGATAGTCGAATACGTTCTGGATTACGTAATTGATCTGATCGTTGAGTTTCTGAACGAAAGGATGTGGAAAACATCATGAAATCGAGGACAGAACGGAATGAACTCTTCATGAAATACATTCCTCTGATGAGATCCACCGCCAGTAGGTTCTGGAAGAAGTACAAGAAAAAGATTATGTCTTACGAAGATCTCTACCAAACGATATGCTATCTTTTCCTGTACGCGTACGAGTTGTGGGATCCAGAAAGAGGAAAGTTTGGGCCGCATTTGAAAAACGTTCTGGAATACAAGTTGAAAGCAATGATGAAAGGAGAAAAAGCACCGAGATCGAAGGAATACCCTTTCTCTTTCTTGAAACCAAAGTACACATTGAAAGAAGAGGTGGGTTAGTCCCACCTCTTCCTTTTTTTCCTCTCCCTGAGCACCAAAAATACGAATTTCATTATTTGAAAAGGTATCTTCCTCTTGTTCCAGGGAGATTGAAGGAATCTGTATAGCCATTCGAGTTTCATCTTCTGCACGAATTCAGGTGCTCTCTTTTTCCTCCCAGATACGACGTCTATGGATCCTCCAACACCCATCGCAAGCCTCACAGGAATCTTTTTGAAATGTTCGTGAATCCACCTTTCTTGCTTTGGAACACCCATCCCGACGAAGAGAAGATCTGGCTTTTTCGAAAGGATCTCTACAATCACTTCACCATCTTTTTCGAAGTATCCATGATGATATCCAACGACGTTCACACCGTTTCTCCTCAAATTCTCACAGGCTTTTTTAGCGACATCTTCTCTGGCACCAAGAAGATACACCTTCCACCCCTTCCTCTTGGAGAGCTCGCAAAGGTGTGTCATAGTATCTATACCGGTTACTCTGTCCGTTTTCACGTTGGCTATGACATCCAGCGCCCAGACTATCCCGGAACCATCTGGTATCACCATGCTAGCTTCCTCGAGGATTTTTCTGTAGGATGGATCTTTCATCGCTTCCATGAGGATGGAAACGTTCAAGGTTACGATGAACATCTTCTCCCCGTTGTTGAGGCGTCTTTCTATTTCCGATATTATCTCTTCCCTCTTTCCATAAGTGATTTCTATGCCGAACAACGAACTTTTTTTCAGACACTTCCCCCCTCAAAATAAAAGGCCGGGGAAACCCGGCTTTGGTGCCGAGGGCGGGACTTGAACCCGCACGGGGAAAACCCCACATGATCCTGAGTCATGCGCGTCTGCCAGTTCCGCCACCTCGGCATCCAAAAAAAGTCTATCATCCTTGAAAATCGTTGTCAAGAAAGGGCGGGGGCTGTTTTAAAATTCGGTGCTCAGTGATCGCTAATCGGTATTCAGAATCCGGTGTTCGCTGGTCGGTGGTTAGGGTATAGGGACTAGGGATTAGGGTGAAGTGCTTTGCTCTATACCCTGCACCCCATTCCCTATACCCTCTACTCCAGACCGACCCCTGAACCTCGATCACCGAACAACCTGGCATTTGGAACAACCTCTGTTGACTCTGAGACTGTTTCAAAAATAACGTGAAGATATAGAAAATGAGGAGTTTTCTCTTTCTTTCAGAGAAACCATCATTTTCTCAAGAGACTACTTCAAAAATTGCCTTCTCTCAGAGATTTCCATTGCGAGCAAGCTAAAACATGTCATACAGATTCTGATAAAGCTCATTCACGATATAGATAGCATCTATGTTGGAGTAGGGAAGAGGTATTTGTCAGAGATAAAGATGCTGAGGGGGATATGAAGATGAAGTATCTTGATATGTTGGAGTGTACAGGGAAGATATGGCGATGGTGATGGCACTTGTTAAGTTTTTGGCGTACAATTGTATGTGATATATTT
>Ga0190314_1000378_pt1 | contig 15712 bp, 19 predicted proteins | sample 4870071112_MG_FD_165055 | JGI IMG/M metagenome (GOLD analysis project Ga0190314, IMG submission 165055) | Hydrothermal vent sediment bacterial communities from Southern Trench, Guaymas Basin, Mexico - 4870-07-11-12_MG | ecosystem: Environmental > Aquatic > Marine > Hydrothermal vents > Sediment ...
GGGCATTTACTACAATCATAAAACTTTTCTTTATCTGCCAACCCTCTTCACCCTCCTTTACTCAAGTAGCTGGTAAACTATTCTTTTGTTTTCTTCATCAACAAAGACTTCTGCTATTTGTCCTGCTTCAACGTTGAAGAAGAGCTTTACCTCTCTTGGAATTGTAACGCCTAACGTAGGCTCTCCCCTTTTTGGATTCCACCCTTCTTTTCTTACTCTTACTCTTTTTATTGGTTTTAATCCCATAACTCATCACCACATATTTTTATAGTTATGAAGATATATAAACTTTCATCTACAAAGTTTAGTTAAAAGTTTATATACTTCTTTGGCGACATAATAACTAGGGGGAAAGAAAAATGAAACTGCTGGAAGTTTTTAAAGACTTCCAAGTTATAGTTAACGGTAAAGGACGTTTTGGAGCATATGACCAAACGTTTAGAGTTGAACCCAAAGAAAACCACGAACCTCTAACCATAGATAGGCTTAGAGAATACGTTAGAAAGATGCGTGAAAGATACCCTGAAAGAGAGTTTAAACTAGCTACAAGAACCGTAAACGGCAAAAAATACTACATAATCACAAGGAAAAGCTACAAGAAAGAAAACGGAAAAATCCACAGGGTATGGGATAGAGTTCCAATTTACTTTGACCTTGAAGAGCAGAAAGCCTACGTCCCAGAATTTTATGTTAGAACTAGACCAAAACTTGTAAACTACATATGTATGGTAACACTTGGAGCATTAGGACTATCTCAATCAAGATATATTGGATAAGGGGGAGAGTTAGGTGAATAAATGCCCACATTGTAAGGGAGAGTTGGTGAAGGAAAAATTAGGCAGATGGGATTATACATGTAAGAGATGTGGGCGTGGTTGGAAAATAGATAAGCACGGTAACTGGTTGGCTTTATTTGATGCAGGCATGCATGTCTATGATAAGAATGGTAAGCTCATAGCTAATTTAGAAAAGGCTAGGAAATTTTACATAGAGGCGGGGTTGGGTTAGATTGCCTTGGTATAGGATTGAACCTTACGATAAAGGTGAAGTAATTACTTTGAAGCCTTGGATTCCTAAAGGTGGGGTTAAATTACCCTACCCTGAAGAAGCCATCACTCCCAGAATTCCAGTAGCACCATCCATAAAACATTGTTTAGCTTCACTAACAGGGATACCTCATCCTACACCCTACATCTACAAGCTGATTAGCAAGGCTAAAATTGTAAACCCTAAAGATAAAGTTCCCGACTCAAAATATACTGGAGAAAGATGGATACTACACCCAGCCACATTCAAAAGAGTAGGTCTACTAGTCATACATGGAAATCTAGGGTTAAAGACAGCATCAAACGAAGAAGAGCTAAAGCAGATAATTAAAGAGGTCTTAGAAGCTCCACTAATAGTTAAGAATGGAGTCTACCACATCTTTGATAGCCTAACCTACAACCTATACAAAGCAGGAATAATAAAGGTGTAGATGCATGACCCACACATATTTCTGCTGGGATTGTATGAGACCTCTCCACAAAAATGAGGTTGAAGTAACCGATAAGGCTTACATATGTAAGAGGTGTGGAAGTGAGGCAGTTGATGAAATCGAGTATGTGAGCAAAGATGTTTTGAAGGGTGAGTGAAAAATGTCTCCTAGAACATCCTATTATAGAGGCTATATGGTTGAGTGGGAATGCAAGCAGAGGCTTCTAAGAAGTGGAGCTAAACTTGTAGTTAGAAGTGCGGGTTCAAAAACACCATCAGACTTGATAGCTTTTTTCCCAGAGAAAAACGAAATCTGGCTTATCCAAGTTAAAAAAGGCGAAAACATACCAAAAAGAGAGGAAACCATTAAGAAAAGGTTTAAAGACCTCATTGAGCTTAAAGGAGACTACAAAGTTAAACCATTTCTTTTTGCTAAAAAAGACAAGAGATACGAGTTTGTAGAGCTAGAATAAGATACACATGTAAAAAAGCTGTTCACTACTAGTGAACAGAACCCTCAGAAAAGTCTAGGTCTAAACCTTGTATAGGTTCTTCTAGCCATACTTTCAATTCTGAAAGCCATTATAAACTCTTCAACCAGTTCCCTAGCTTTCTTTTTAATTTCTTCATCCAAAAGCTCAGGATTTTTAAACTTTAAAACGTCTGTAAGAACCTCAAAAAGACTATCTCTAATCTCGTCTTCTCTAGCACGTCCTGTTGAGAAAAGCTGGTAGAAGTAGTTTATGGTAGCTGAGATATCAACCCTTGTTGTAGGGTCAGTTATTCCACTAAGAAGGTTGAGAATTTTAATCTGTAAACTCACAGTCTAACACCTCTAACTATTCTGAGAATTCCTCTATAACTTTAATTAAAGCCCTAGAAATTAAATCTTCTTTTTTTACACCAGACTTCTTTTCTGCTTTTTCCAAGTCATCGTAAAGTTTAGCTGGAATATACAACTCTAGCTTTTTCATAGCCAAATTACTTTCTCCCCTCCATAATTTCTTCAGCTTTCTCCATTAATTTATCTTTTGGAGGTTCGGATTCTTCCTCTTCCTTCCCCCCTATCTCTGATAAGAAATCCAGCCTCTTAAGCACGGTCTTCTTGATTTGCTTGTCGCTTTGTTGTGCAAGTTTTACCCATTCATGCCACCTTGCCAAACTCATTATTTGGTCTTTAGGAAACTCGATATCTATTGTTAAGCTAACCCCGTTCCAACGCTTATCTATCTTAAAATTATAGTTGAACATAACACCCTTCTGAGTATATTCGCTCATCCTAAACTCAAAGTATCTCGCCGTAATATTCAATATCTTTTCAGCTACATATACAAAGTCGTATTTTGCTTGTTCTTCAGACTCCTTTACCGTTAAAGCATCATAAAGAACCTCTAAAATCTCTTCTTTACTGGCTGTTTCAACGAATCTTTTAAATTTTTCCAAAAATTCTTTTTTAATCTCCTCTTTTGTTTTTTCTTCGGCTGTTTTTTTAGTTTCTTCAGTTTGCATCCTTGGTTTCTTCCTCTCTAGAAGCTTATTGTATCTCACTTATTTATATACACGTGTAACTTATATCTTCTACGAAAGTATTCGGGGTGAATTTGGAATATGCCACTATATAAGACTGGCTTAGATATGTGGAAAAAGTATGAGAAGAAATTCAACGCTACAGTAATTGGAACAAGGTTTACCGATATTAGAGACCTTGCTTTAGAACGGGCTCAAGAAGGACTAAACATGGTTGGAACTGTCAGAGACCTCATCAGACCAATACTTGACCAGTATGGTATTGCTGGTGGTGAGAGAGCTACCTATTTGGCTTTTGGTCTAATGCTCCTAAGACACGTTATAAGACAGAAGGGCGATGTAGCCAAGAAAACAGCTACTGGTCTCAAGAGCTACTTTGTTGATGCCTACGGACTAGACCCAGCAGTTTGTGATGATATAATTGAAGTGGTATCGGGCTGGGTCATCCCCTATTGATGATATAATCAACCACAAACTTTATTTAAATCCAATTCCTTTATTTTTTTTGATGAGTTTTGAGTAAGCTTAGTGTATCGTATATTGCTGGTCTTTTTGATGGTGATGGTTCTTTTTTCATAGAGTTAAAAAGACATCCTTCGATTCCTTCTGGTTTTCAAATTATACCCCAAATTGTTCTGTCCTTGTCAGAGAGGGATTCTATGGTCTTTAATGAAATCGTAGAAAGTTTTCCAGAATTTAAGTTTACTTTTAAAAAACTCAAGAGAGGCAATACTCTACTCAGGTTGCGTAACTATAGAGATGTAAGTAAGTTTATCAAAACTGTTAAACCACATCTAAGGATTTTTACTAATGTTAGAAGGGCTATAATTTTAGAGGATATTGTTGATTTTATTCTTGAAAAAATGCATGGAAAACATTATGGTAGTGAAGAACATTTTGGGTTTCTTCTTAGCCGTATTGCTGAGTTAAGGAAGTATAGCAAAAGGAGCGTTGGAATCAAGCACCACAATATTGGTGCTTTGCTTGGTAGAGAGGTTGAAGGGAAAAATGTCGAAGCTTTAATTGAAGAATCTAAATCTTATATTCCTAACGATTTTAACAACGAGTATTTGGCTGGCTTATTTGATGCTGAAGGTTATGTTGGTTTATGTTTCCAAAGGAATCCTAGAGCTACTTTTGGTCGTTACCTACGTCCTTACGTTAACCTTAACTTAGCTATTTATGATGCTGGGGTTCTTTTTAAGCTTAGGGAGAAATTTACCGAGTTTAATCCCAGAATTAAAATTCGTAAATCTAACAATACTGCTTACTTCCAGATAGATACGCTTGATGGTGTTGAAGGGTTCATCAAAACGTTATATCCGTTTTCAAAACTGCCAACCATGAAGTCAAGGCTAAGTCTAATCTTAGATGCGATAGAAATAATCAGAAACAAAACTCATTATAGCGAAAATGATTGGAACAAACTTCTTAAAATAAGGGAAGAGTTAAAAGCAAATTCAAAAAGAAGGTAATCAAAAACCTATTTTTTTGGTTTTTTCTGTTCACTACTTGTGAACAGGCTTTAGTGTAGAGAGCTATTTATATTTCTTTACGGATATTTTCAACTCATGGAAGGATTGAGGATTGGTATTGTAACAAGCCCAACTCCTAGCCTAGCTGTTGTAGCTAAAGATTTAGTTTACACTTTTAGACGTTTAGGCAAAGTTTCCGACTTCTACGATTACAGGATACCCTATTATGAGGCTAGGGATAAGTTTGATAGAGCCATAGTTGTTATGACTTTTGACCCATTATACGCTCCAACATGGTTTCTTCTAGCTAGAGACTACAACGTAAACAAGATACCTTCAGTTGTGTATACTACGGTTGAAGGTGAACCTAAACGTTGGCTGGTAAAATACTGGATTAGAAGAGATTTGATTTTCATAGCCAACAGCAAGTTCACGGAGAAGATGCTCAACAGGGTTGACATAGAACCTGTAGGGATGATTCATCATGGAGTAAACTTTTCAGAGATAGAGAAAGCAAAAACACAAGCAAAAAAACTTAAACAGAAACTCAAAGAAGAACTCGGTGTTAAAGTAGTTTTTGGAACGGTTGTATCTGGACATAGACGCAAAGGATTAGAGTATTTTGCACAAGCTGTAAGAACTTTCAGAGAGAAAATTAAGGATGCTGGATTCTACGTCTTAACAGGGAGAGAGGGAGCTAACAAGCTAATAGGGTTGGATGGAGTTAAAGTTTCAACAGAATTTGGTAAACTGATGAGGGATGAAATTTTAGCTTTGATAGGTAGCTTTGACTTCTATGTTCAACCGAGCCTCTGCGAAGGTTTCGGGTTACCTGTTTTGGAAGCTATGGGCTTGGGTGTTCCTTGCATTCATCCAGATTATGAACCTTTAACAGAGTTTTCTTCCAACAGCTTAAACTTCACAGTCAAAGTTGTTAGAGAAGAATATCAAGACCTTGGAGACGGTATCCTTTACCTATGCCATTACTATGAGCCTAACGAAATGGCTGAGAAGATGGAGAAAGCTTATGAGCTTTACATATGTAACAGAAAAGCCTACCTAGCCAAATCAAGCCAAGTTAAACGTCAAGCTAAAAAGTTTGACTGTGTAAAGAAGTATGAAGAGTTTTTAAAGGTTTGGGAAGGGTAAACCTTTGGCTAGAATAACCTACAAAACTCCAACCTTAATGAAGATAAAGTATCACAGGAAAACACTTACAGATAGTGGTATCTATTCTACATATGTAAGGCTACTTGATGTTGAACCTGAATATGCTTCAACTGTCTGGCTTCAGATAACTGTTTTTGACTTATCAGAGCTAGGCTTGGGTTTGTTATACAGTATTGTGCCTGTTGAGTGGCAACCTTACGCCATAGATTTTACTTTTGAAACTCCAAGTGTAGAGGAGATGCTTCAAGGGATATGGGCTAAATTCAAGCCCGTAGCTTTTGAGAAGCTATACATTTGGATGACAGACTTCAGAGAATACATTATAGAGAACATTAAGCCCGAGTTTCAAGCTTCACTAATGACTTTAACAGCAGAAAAAGCAATTTACGGAGTTACGCCTTACGGCAGAGGTGTCTATGATCCAGTTGTTGCTAGAGAGTTTCTAAGGTCAACCTTCCAGAAGCTTAGGTTGATGAGAACACCAGACATGAGTTGGAAGGAAATGTTAGACCACATAGCAGACCTTCTAGAGATGATTGGGGTTACAGACGAAATTACCTATAACAGACTAATGCTCATGTTCTCAGCTCAGAGAGAGAGCTTTGTTTTAGGCTTAAGCCTACTAGGTTACAGCAAACTCTCTGAGAAAGAAGGGGACTATGCCAAAATACCGTTTATGGATGCAAGAGGGAACATCTATACAGTTAAGTTTAAAACCTTAGACCACCTACAGATGGGCTTCATCTTGGGGATAACTCCCCTCGGTTACGGGTTGTTGCTTCCAAAAGAGAGCATCTACAACCTTCCAGAGGGAAAGAAAAACCCGACTTTTCTAAAGGTTCTAGACCAGAAAGTTAGGGGCATAATTGGTAGACTGACTTTAAGCACGTGGGCATATACAAATTACCACAAGCCAGAAGAGATGAGGGATGTTCATAGAAGCGATAAAGCCAACCAATACGCTTTACTTCAAACCTTAAGAAGACATATAGAAGAGTGGGTTAGAAACAAGTTGCCTGTAGGTGTAGTTGATGCTGTAACTGTTAGAGCCTACCAAAATGCAGTCTTACAGTTAATTACTTGGAAGGCTAAAAGACACAGGTGGGGATTCTTGGGTTGGGAAGCTATGACTGATGAACAGTTTAAAGATTGGTGGCTTCAATACTGGGAACGTCAAGGATTAAATAAAACGATATTACAAAGTCTATATGAAGGTGTAGAACCTTGGCTGAAGGCTACAAGAGAATACAAACTCCAAATAGGGAAGAAAATAAAACAAACCCGTCAACGTCTAGTATTAGTGTAACACCTCCAACACCAACACCTCCACCAGCAATCTCTGAAGAAGTAAGGGAAGACCTAACGGTTCTCATGCAAGAATTGCTAATGAAAGCTCACGAACTAAGCTTTGAATATTCAACTAGCGATTGCGAAAAACTAAGAGACTGCCCCTTAGCATCGAAAGCAAAAGAACTATTCAAGGTTGTCAAGAAGCTACATGAGCTGATGCGTAAAATTACGCCTCCAGAAAGGGTTAGAGCTGTAACGTAGTCTGTTCATTGGTTGTGAACAGAAAATGGAAACAACAAAAATCCAAATAACACCTTTTTCTATCATGGTAGATGACGTTCCAGTAAGAATACTGGAAGTGTTAAAAACATCTCTAGACCCGAAAAACCCTTGGTATCACGTGGTTGTTCAGATAATCTATAAGGGAATAAAAAGCAGAATCTACACCCTGGATGTTAGAAACACAAAAGATTTGGTTAAAAAGCTTAAAGTTGAAATTACAAAAATAAAGATGCTTGAATATGTATATGGGAGAGATGAGTTAAAAAGAATAATTGGTGGAGGGTAAATTTGACCCAAGTTTTAGAGGAAGAATCCATCTTAAAGTTAAAGCCTGAAGAAATTAAACGGATGAGTGAAGTCTTAGCCGAAGCTCTAGTTAAAAGCCCAGAAGCCATCATAGACTACGAGGTTACGTGTGGAGTAGTCTACTATGAGCCTTACGTTGAAACCTTAGATTTAGACCTTCTAGCAAGCTCAACTGCTGGAGTAACCGACCCACTAGGACAATTAAAAGACTGGCTTGTAAGCCAATTTGAAACGATAAGAGACCTAATAATTTCTGGGGTAACATCCTGGGTAGATGAGTTATGGACATATACTATAAAACCGATTTTAGATGGGGTAAGTTGGAGACTTTACGATGTCTGGACTGCCATTCAAGGTATTGGTGATGTGATCTATGATGCCATTGTAGAAAATATCTCAAAAATAGTGGACGCTCTTGAGCCGATACTAGCTCCAATAAAGGATACTGTTAACGAAATTTGGGGAAGGATATCGGATGTTGTAACATCAGAGGTAATGAGTGCCATAACCTTCATATCTGACTGGTTCACCACTATAAAAGACTTCTTTACAGTTACACTCCCAGAATTCTTTACAGACACGCTACCTAGCTGGATGAGTGAAATAAGAGACTTCTTTACCGTAGATATTCCAGAATTCTTTGGCAAAGTTGCTGACTTTTTCTCAACCACATTCCCTAACTTAACAACAGTAGTAACAGATTTCTTCACGAAGACGGTTCCTGATTTATTTACAATTGTAACTGACTTTTTCACCAAGACTTTGCCCGACTTATTTGATGTTGTAGTTAAATTCTTCACAGAAACTTTCCCGACCCTAGTTACACCCGTAACTGACTTCTTCACTAAAACATTACCTAGCTTGTTTGATGTTATTGTTAAATTCTTTACGGAAACCGTTCCAAGCTTATTTACGATTGTAACCGATTTCTTCACTAAAACTTTACCTGGCTTATTTGATGTTGTAGTTAAATTCTTTACAGAGACTTTCCCATCAATGGTTACACCAGTAACTGATTTCTTCACAAAGACTCTGCCAAGCTTATTTGACGTAGTAGTCAAGTTCTTTACAGAGACCTTCCCAACGATGACTGCACCTATAACTGACTTTTTCACTAAGACTCTGCCAAGCTTACTAGGGCAAGTTCCAAAGGTCTTCGAGGAGACTGTTATCCCAACGCTTGTAAAAATTCCAGACTACCTTTACGACTACGTTGTTGCTCCGATAGTTAAAATCCCTGAACTGATAGATGCTTACGTGGTGAAATATACTGGCTTCTCAATAGCCCAAGGTTTTAACCAGCTAGGAGTAACTATTACTGGGTTCATAAATGCAATTTTACAATTCCCTAATTGGTTTCCAGCATGGTTTGAGAACCATATATCTAAACCCATAGTAGATGGAATAAGCGAGTTACCGTTAGTCCAAATCTTTGCCAGTCCACAAGTATGGGTTACAGCAACACTCACTCCATCACTTCCAAACATAGGTACTGCGATTTGGGAAGGGACGCAATGGCTCTGGGGACAGTTAGTAAGCTGGGGAACATCAGCCATAAACGTTGTTTGGGAAACGACAAAGAAAGTTACTAAAACTCTGGCAGAATTAATGACGGGTGCTTTTGAATTTTTATGGAATTCTCTTAAGGATGTAGGAGGGGCTATCCAGAAGCTTGTTACACCAATATATGAAGAGGTCAGCAAGTCCTTACAAGATGTTTCAACAAAAACACTTCAAAGCCTATTTGCTACAGGCTCACCAGAAGTGGCAATAATCATTCCTAAATGGCTTGAGATAAAAGAGGTTCAGGTAAAGTTAGCCCAATCAGTAGCACTAACTTTTCCTATTCTTTTCTTCCCGTTTTGGGGTACTTTGGGTGTAAGAGCTATTGCATGGGCGTTAAGAGGTGCGGGTAGGCATCTATACCATCTGATTGAAACTGGAAGGCTTAGTGCAAGACCGTTTGGGGTTGGTGTGCTAGCAGGTTTCAACCCTTGGAGGGCTATAGCTTCCTCCTTCTATGAGATAGCTGAAAGGGTGGAGAAAGGTATTGACACCATAACTACTGGTCTTACCTACGGTCTCGCCATCTGGTTCTCCCAACCCATAGCAAGAGTGTTAAACTACGGGTTAAGAGACTTTTTGCCAATTCAGATACCCCAAGAACCACAGATAATAGAGTTCTGCCGAAGAAGTATGGAATATAACTATGAGAAATTAGAACCAACTGAAAGGTTTGCAAGAACCCTTGACTTTGCTAAATACTATGCGGGTCTTATGGGCTATCCAGAAGAAACTTTAAGGTGGTTCTTCAGCTACGCAAAAGAAGACTGGATAAATATAACAGACAGGTTCAAAGCAACAAGAAAGTTTCCTATGTCCTTAATGCATGAGCTACCTTCTCCCAGCGATTTAGCTAGAATGATGGTTAGAGATATGTTTGGACCTCCAGAGTTTCCGTTACCAAGCTTTGAGCGTGCAATGGCTATGCGAGGTATGGCAAAAGACATAGCTCATATGTACTACATGCTCCACTTTAGATACCCGCCACCAGAAAAGCTGTGGGAGTTTACGGTTAGAGGGATAAGCGGGCTTCTATGGGTTACCTTACCAGAGGAAGAAAAGAAAGAGATAAAGCAAGAAGCTGACGCACTAAAGGCTCATATACCATGCTCACCAACTAAACTAAACTTCCAAGCTAGCCCCCTCCTAAGAGCCTTCAAGCTATATATGAAATGGCATGATATGGCAAGGTTCGCCTGGATAGGTAAGGAACAACTTAAATGGGAAGATAACTTCACGTCTGACAACCTTATACGGATAGATACGCTTGCTGATATTCCCACGAAGATAGACCAACGTTGGATGGTTAAGTGGGGCTTGTATGATAGCCTAGCAAAAGCTGGTGTAAAGTATCAATCTCCTGTAAACCATTTCGTTGATATTGTTACTGAGGGAGAGCCTCCCAAGGAGGTTAAAAGAGGAATATACATGGAGCTAGACAACTTCTGTAGAACGTTACAAGCTACAGGGTTACATCCTTACTGGGTACCTGTCGTTGCCGTAGCTGAAGCTATGAATACTTTGGCGGATGAAAGAACCCTGCTAAGAACGGGCTTCATAAACCTGTTTAAAGAAGGTTTCTGGAATTTGCCTACCATCGAAAAACTCATGGAAGAATTTGTGATTGCTAACTTTGGCGTGGTTTACTTTGATATGGCTACCTTAGCTTGGAAACGTGGATACGTAAAACAGCCTGTAATGTTTCTGCCTGCTGAAAGGAAGCTTCTAGAGCTTAGAGCTTTGATGGATAGGGCTTTAGACATTCTTAGAGATGTGGCTAGAGATGTGGCTAGAGGCTACTCAGAGTGGATTATAGCTGATGAAAAGGAGTATAAGAAGAGACTAACAGACGTTATCAATAAAATAAATGAGTGGTTTACCAAGGATATTAAAGACATAACTGGTAGAGAGCTAAGGTTAGAATATGCTGAAAAATACTTTGAGTCATACATTAAAGGTTTAGGTGTTTACAGGGACGTCTTTGTCGTTAGGCGTATAAGGTACTGGACTCAGAGGTGGCTTGGCTATGCGATGTATAGATTAGCTACAGGAGTAACTAAGAAGGAAGATATTGAAGAGTTGGCTTCATATGTAGCTGAATATGCCAAACTGACAGAGGATGAGAAGAACTTTATTAGTGGCGTTATAGATAGGATGTGCAATATTGCTGTCAAAGACTATATTCCAACGCCAAGCCAGCTAGCAACGCTTTCTGAATACATGGTAGTTTCCGAAAACCTCATAACTCAAGCATTTGAGGAGAGACGTGTTCCAGAGAATTGGAGAAAACTATGGAAGGATTACATAAGCGTAAGACCTGTAGCTGACGATATAAAAGCCCTTCTAACAACTTGGAGAAGAGTTCTAAGATACGGCAAAATACCTGAAGACCTTGAGAAGCAAGTGAAGGAATACGCTAAGAAGATTAACTTTACAGAGGAAGAGTGGAAGATTCTGGAGCTTAGAGCTACACTTGAGGAGATGGTTAGCTCTAGGAAAGAATACGTTCCACCTTTAAGCACCTTAGCTACATGGGCTGAATACATGACCATCCCTGAAGACCTAATTAAAAAAGTCTTTGAGGTTAGGATGGTTGCTAAGGAATGGCAATCCTACTGGAAGAAATATATTGATGTTAGACCCATAGCTGACGATGTTAGAGGACTTCTAACAACCTATAGGAGAGCTTTAGTGTATGTAACCGTGCCAGAAGACATCAAAAAGAAGGTTGAAGAATATGCAAAGCTTATAGGCTTTACAGAGAAAGAGTTTGAAATCTTACATCTAAGGGTTCAGCTAGAAGAGCTAATACAAACATTAAGAACAACCGTAACCCTCTACATCCCAACACCTACAATGTTAGCTACTCTCTCCGAATACATTACTCTACCATCTAAGTTAATAGATAAAGCCTTAGCAGGCAGAGGAGTTCCAACTGAATGGATGGATGTCTGGAAGAAGTATATTTCTGTTAGACCGATTAAGTCTGATGCTAAAAGCTTGTTGTCTGCTTATATAAGAGCCTTAAGGTATGGTGCAGTACTAAAGGAAGAGGTTGACAAGTTTATTGAAGAACTTCCAACCTACGGATTTACACCTAAAGAAATAGAGTTCATTACAAAGAGGGTTGAGCTTGAAGAAACAATAATCGGGATAAGGGAGCAAAGAGCTGAATACATACCAACTCCAAGCATGTTGGCAACAATAGTTGAGTATGTACCGAAAGCCAGAGAGTTCTTTGATGAAGTTATGAAAGCTAGAAGAGTGCCTAAAGAATGGCAACCGATATGGGCTGAATACATAGATTTAAGACCCATCATAACTGAGGTTAGAAGATATGTTTCAAGGGCTGAAGACCTCTTTGTATACCTTGCAATAGATGAGGAAGCCTACAAGAAGGTTCTGGATGAGGTTAAAAAGTTCGGCTATACAGACAAAGAGATTGAGCTTATGCTTACATCAGCCCAATATGAGATGTGGCTGAGGTCTTGGAGAGAACTTATAGGTGATGTGGATAGAATGGTGTCTCTAAGCGAATACTCGCCTAGAGCTTCAAAGTATGCTTTGATGACTCTTGACAAAATGATTAAAGCTTTACCTATACCAGAAGAGGAGAAGAATGAGCTTAGAGCAATATGGGAAGAATACATTAAAAACAGACCAGTCAAATCTGAGGCAAGAAGCTACATATACCAGCTAATAAACTTGTATGTTGACGGTTTAATAACAGAGGATGTTTTGAAAAAGGAGCTTGAAGAAATGAAAAAGTGGGGCTTCTCAGACAACGAGATAATGTTCTATGAAGCCCAAGCATCCTTAAGAAAAGCTAGAAAGCTGAGGATACCGATAGGAGGGTAAAAAACTGAAAGAAACCTTAAAGACAACATCCACTCTTTTTTGTGTAGCACTTGTAGCTATAGGAGTGATTCTCTTTGTTATTGGGCTTGGGCTTTTACTTCTTGCACCACTATACTTTTTTGGTTGGATTGGTGGAACAACCAAAGAAAGCGTACTAATCGCTCTTTCTTTTCATATTTTCTGCCTTTTGTTAGGTATAGGTATGATAGTTGCAGGGTTAAAGATGGGAGAGCGTCTATCTAAACACTCCTAGATTTTACTACACATGTAGCCTGTTCACAACTAGTGAACAGAACTTTTTAAGTTTAAGCGTATAGATATAACGTTTGGAGGTGGAAGGGGTAAATGGTAGACCTTAAACCCTTATCAGAGTTGAGGAAAGTCATAGAAAAATCAATCTCAGATTCAATTAAGACACCTACAACGAAACCAGCAACACTAGCAACTTCAACACCTGCACCTAAACCGTTAAAGGAAATTACTAAGAAATAAGTTTAGTAGGGGTGAAGCATGATGTCTAGATGGGATTTAGCCTATAAGGGAGTGGAATGAGGGGTAGGTTAGTATAATCTCCCCTCCCACTCATCCTAACACCAGAAGAATTCAACCGTATAGTCGATGCCTTGAATGAGCTTGATAAGCGAAGCCCCTTAGAGTTTAATGGTGGAACGGTATCCTTTACAGGCGATGGTGCAACTACAACTTTTACGTTTGCTCATGGCTTATCAACTACACCAACAGTAGTGCTTGTAGGTAAGCAAGCTTCAGGTCTGCCTGACATAGATTGCTGGACTGCTGATGCAACCAATATTAGCGTGGTGTTCAAGTCTGCACCAGCTAGTGGTGTTGAGGTTCGGCTATGGTGGTTTGCTTTGAGGTGGTAATGAAGTCTGTTCACTAGTGGTGAACAGAAATGGTAGTTCCTAAACCCAACTATGTATGGTATGTTTACCCTGAACTTAAACATGTTAGCTTCAGCTCTATTGGGGAATGGCATTACCAGCTTCTCAAAAAATATTTTAGGGTTGAACCGATAGATGAGCTTGCTTTCCCCACAATCGCTCCCATAGGTTATCCTCTAGTTTTAATGCAACCGTATTTTTACGTGATGGGTAAAGTTGGAAAAAAGATTGCCAGAAAGATTGATAGGTATAGAGGGATAATAGGCGTAGATGTTGCTGACTCAGACCATCTCTCAAGTTTTGCTGTAAATCTAGCAAACTATGCTAAAGCACTCATAGTCCCATCAAACTTCTCAAGAAACACCTACATAAACTCTGGAGTTAAAGTTGATGTCCATGTGATCCCACACGGAGTGGAAAAAGAGTGGATAGAAGCCCCACCTCAATCACCACAGCTATTTACTCATCTAGCCAAACTTAAACAAGAAAGGGGTTACAAGCTTTTGCTTAGCTATCAAACTCACTCTCCGTTCAGGAAAGGGTTGGATTTGCTGTTGAGATTCTATCAGACACTCATCAAAGAATACAATAACGTTCTTCTTGTGGTTAAAACAGCCCAAGGAGTGGGTTATTTCCCAGAAACGGTAGAAAATGTTGGGGGAGTTTTAGAACACCACATGGATGGAAAAGTCATAATAAAATGGCTCAACGAAAGGGAGAAAATGGAGCTTTTTGACTTAGTAGATTTATATGTTTTATCCAGCAGAGGAGGAGCTTTTGAACATCCAGCATTAGAAGCTCTAACAAGAGGTTTGCCTGTTATAGGAGCTAAGGGTGGAGCGTGGGAAGATTACCTACCAGAGTGGGCATTAATTCCATCAAGAAAAAGCGAGCAAGTCTTGCCAAACAACCCAGTTCACGATGGTTGTGGAGTTGAAATGCTTCTAGATAAAGCTGTAGACAGAGCTTGTGAAATATTAAACAACCTTGAAGAATACAAGGCTAAAGTTAGAGAATACGTTACACATGTAATAAAGCCAAACTTCACATGGTATAAAATTGGTGAAAGGCTTAAAGCAGTTGTTGAGAGGTATCTATAAAATGAGGCGTATAGGGTTAAAAATCCCTCCAGAAGTTGAAAAATACCTCCTATCTGAGAAGACAATCCAAAAATTTGTTGAAGGAATTAGACTAAAAAATACCTTTGAGTAAGGCTTGTTCACTAGTTGTGAACAGAAGCAAATATACTATTTTTGTAGCTCTTTAAGTGGTCTTGGCGTTATGGGTGATTGAGTAGATGACTGGGTAGACTGTTGAGATAGGGGAACTGGCTGAGGAGATGACTGTTTCCATGTTTGAAACCCAGTCCCTCTCGGAGGAAGCTTATCAAGTGGAAGTAGCTCTCCAGTCCGTTCATAATGTCTCATCTGCCTTTCTGCATCCGTTCTCGGCTTACCAAATCTCCTTTCTTCAGCCATAAAAACCACCTCTACCATACTACAAGTTAAAGGTTTGCTTCCATCTCTTTTAAAGCCATCTCTAGAGGCTTCATCGTGTCAATTATTAAATTGTGGTCTCTAGGATAAACCCAGTCTCCAAACTTAACTTTTCTCATTAAACCTATCCTTACTTCTGCTAGGTTGAGCCAATATTCGGTATTTGGAAGGGTTTTACCCGTTTTAGCCTTAAATTTTTCGTATAGGTCTTTGCAGACGGTTAAAGCATCGGCAAGCCAGTCAACAAAGACATTTGTATGTTTAGCGTAAACAGCTTCTAAAGGTTGAACATATTTTAACTCGGTAATCGTGGATTCAAGTTTGGAGATAAGCTCATCAAGGCTCATAGGCTATCACTAGATGGGTG
>Ga0190314_1000381_pt1 | contig 15633 bp, 17 predicted proteins | sample 4870071112_MG_FD_165055 | JGI IMG/M metagenome (GOLD analysis project Ga0190314, IMG submission 165055) | Hydrothermal vent sediment bacterial communities from Southern Trench, Guaymas Basin, Mexico - 4870-07-11-12_MG | ecosystem: Environmental > Aquatic > Marine > Hydrothermal vents > Sediment ...
TCCCTCAATTCACGCGCGTATTTCACGTTCGGAGGAATTATGTAAACCGTTGCCAGACCTTCCCTTACCAACCTTACGTTTACGTTTTCGCCGTTGAGAAACACGTATCTCAGCAACCTTCCGTATCGGTCTTTATTCGTGACGTCTCTTTCCAGCCACACTTCCTTGTGCTCGACCAGTTCCCTTAATCTCTCCGCAGCCTTTTCGTAATACGGCTGTCCTCTCTCCGGAGCGTTTATTCCGAGCAGCCTAACGGTTTCGCCGCTCCGCAGCTTTATCGTGTCGCCGTCCACAACCTCGGAAACTATGCCTCTTTCCGCGAATTTTCCCGTAGCCCAACCTCCGGCAAGAAACGTGATAACCATCGCCAGAATGAACCCCGCACATGCTGCGTATTTCCGCTTCATCACTTTCTCCTTTTCGCCTCGACCAGATTCGCAACCTCGCGCACGAATCTGCGAACGTATTCGCGCGTCAGTTCTATGTCGCGCTCCGGAATCTCGTGAACCCTGCGCTCATCTACCATCTTCCTCATCGTTGCGACCCTGCGCAGAACCTCTTCGTAGAACGGATTTATCCTACCCTCCTCTATCAGATACTGTCTTATCGCCTTGGGCAACTGCTTGGGGTCTTTGGGTAGTTTATCCATAGACTTAAGCGCCGCTATCGCAGCCTTTATCATCACTTCGTAGTTCTTCACTATCATCCTTTCCTTTCTCTTGGTCTGCGCCTGCTCCAGAATCATCTGCATTCGTTTCACGTACTTCTTTGCCTTGTTTATGTAATTATCGAGCTCCCGTCCCGTAATCCGTTTTATTTCTTTGTGTTCCACCTTTTTTCTGAAGTTTACCACCTGCTCGAACCATCGCAAATAGGTTTTCGGTAATATCTTCGTGTCAACCAGATATTCCTTCACGGTCTTTATCGCTTCTTTTGGCGTGGGTGCGTTCTTTCCGAGGAACATCAGAACAGCCTGCGAACTGTTGAGCATCGCGTAGTACAAATCTTCCGCGATCGCATAGAGCTTTACCGTTTCCACGCGCTCGATTTTTTTGGGAGCGGAATGCATGAGAAGCTCTATCGCTTCGAGGGTATGCGGTATTTTGCCCGCTTCGAGCAGTTTCCTTACGGGAATGAAAAATCCCGTATCGTAGAGCGCCCAGCCGTCGCGTACTATGGTGTAGAGCAACGGGTGACCTATTCTCGCCATATCCCAAAATTCTGTAAGCGACCATGCCGGTTGAACGCTTATTTCTTTCGAAATTTTTTTCGCTATTTCATGAAGTTTTTCATCGAACGCCTCCTTCATTTCGGGTGTAAACTTGGCGACGGTATCATCGTAAATAACTAAAAGGTCTATATCGCTTTTTTTGGTCATGTCGCCTCTCGCCACCGAACCGAATATCACAACGCTTTTCACGATTTTCTTAAACCTCTTAACGACCTCTTCGGTGAATTTTTCCGCGAGCTTCCATTTTTCTTTTTTTAATTTTTCGTTTCCCTTCTCGGCTTCTTCCTTTTTCTTTTCTGGCTTTTCCTCCTTCGCTCCTAGCGCCGGCGTCTTTTCGTCACCAGCCTCTATAGCTTCCTTCAAATTTTTCTTCATCGCATTCCCCTTAACCTAAAGTTATTTTTTATGTTTATAAATGATTCTTCCATGCGGTTGTTTCCACAATCGGTATGACAACCTGCGGGCAATTAATAACCCAACTACCCCGCAAGCTCACACCTTCAACGCCAGGATAGTAATGAACCTTGCGAGTAACCTCAATTCAAAGAACTCTTTTCTCGGATGAATATAGCAAGAGCAGGATAATGAAACCGAGTTTCGATTGATATCATCATTTTAGAAAGAGCCTTCCATGCTCCAAAAACTTTCCTACGAACGTGGTTTCTGTAAGCAGAATATCACGATGCTTTTTAATTTTTTAGTTGTATCGGAGTGCTAAAACGCTGATTGCTGTAGTTAGTGGTTTGGAGTTCGAATTGAAAGAATCTTCACGAAATAATCACTCACCTAAAAGATTTTTTATTAGTTATTATACAATACACACTCATGCTCGGAAGATACAAGCATAAGTTTACCTTCATCACCACGCTGGCATCTAAAATCGATGTGAATCCCGATTGCATAACTTTATCTTCGCTCGTTCCCGCAGCGCTCGCGTGCTATTTTCTTTACGTTAACGAAGTTGCTTTCGCGGGTGTTATGATATTACTCAACGGGTTTCTCGATGCGCTCGATGGAGCTGTTGCGAGAGCGCACAACAGGGTAACGCTGCAGGGTGAACTACTCGATGCCCTCGTAGATAAATACGGCGAATGTGCGATATTAATTTTCCTTCTCTGCGCGGGTATACCTCCGGCAGCGGTATGCGCAGCGATAGTGGGCGTGCTAATGACAACCTATGTGCAGGCGAGAGTGGGTGAAACTCTCGGTAGAAAAAAATTATTTTCCGGTGTAGGGCTGGAGAGGAGCGAGCGCGCGATTCTACTTGCGTCTGGCTGCATGCTCTCGGCATTTTTCGACAGCGCTTTATTTTACGTTACTCTCTTCATAGCGATATTTTCGAACTTAACGGCGCTGCTGCGCTTCATCAAAGGATGGAACGTATTGAAAACATAACTATATGCTCTTTACCAATAACTTCAGCATTTCCCTTGCTTTTCTGAGTTCCGCTCTACCCTTTTCGGTTATGGAATAATATTTTCTTTTTCCCTTGTTCTGTCTGAGCACGTAACCGCGCTTCTGAAGCGAATACAGCACTTTATAACTCGTAACGTTGCCTGTCCAGAAACCAAAGCGGGTTTTCACCGCCTTGCGAATCTCGCTACCATACAGAGGCCTTTCCTTTAGCAGAGAAAGAATAAACAACCAGAGATTTTCTATCATTATTTTTCTCTTTAGCCTCTCGCTCGGGGTTTCCATAAACATTCTATACAAGGAATAAATAAATAACTGATAATCAATGTTGTTATCGGTTGTTTCCAATGCGAACATGATGGTATCGAAACCGACTCACTTTTGTCGACCGCTGCCCTTTTCGTAACGATTATGCGAGGAGCTGCGATGGGGAATCGTGTTTCGCCGCGCTCTCCCGATAATTCCTCCTACTCAATCATCATGCCGATTTTGAAAACAATCGTTGTTATCTACTATTCCAAATCAGTTAAAACAGTAAAAACGCGTATATTATGAGGTCGTGTAGATATTTAGGAGGCAGACGTTCCCATAAACTTTAAACAAAATTCAATGTTCGTAGTTGTTGAAAATTTTGCAGTTGTATACTTTATTTCAATTACCACTCGTGTTAATCTCATCTAAAAGGTGTATGGCTCGTCTATTGAGTAGGCACCTTTCTTCATTGCAAATGAATAACGCACGGTTTAATTGGAGTCCAAACTGTGAATTGCGTGCGAACGTCAATGTTTGTGGTAGATGCCTGTGGTAAATACGAGCAACGGACCTGAATGAATTTAAATAATCTCCCTGTTTCACTATAACTTATGAGAATTACGATATGCTCATCGGCACGTTTCGTGAAAGAAGCATATGAGATAAAGCGGAGATTGGAAGAAATGGGGCACGAGGTATTTGTTTATCCTCAGAAAGTCAAATTAGAGGGTAAACCGCTGCACGTTACGGAGTTTTACGTAATGAGAAAGAAAGAATTTAACGATAAATATTGGCATTTGAAGAACGAACTGATTAACGAGCATTTTAAGAAGATAGAAATGAGCGATGCCATCCTCGTGTTGAATTATGATAGAGACGATACCCCCGGCTACATCGGCGGCAATACCTTTCTGGAGATGGGAATAGCTCACTATTTGAATAAAAAGATATTCCTGTGGAAAAGACCCTCTGAGAATTTACCGTACTTTGAAGAAATAATGGCTTTAAATCCTATAATCATCAACGGGAAACTCGAAGAGATAGCGCAATAGTTTACAGCTCTACGCAGAAAAACTCTCGCAACACTTTCCGGGTGGTAGAGTGAACGCGGAGCGGATCGAAAAAAGGATTTTCAAAACAATTGAGAAGCACCGCCTCGCGGTGCGCGGAGACAGAATTTTCGTAGCCCTCAGCGGTGGAAAGGACAGCGCAACCGCTCTTTTCGCTTTGAAGGAATTTATCGAAAGAAGGAAACTCGCGTGCGAACTGAAAGCGTTTCATGTGAATCTATGCCTCGCGGTTTCGGAAAGGATTCAAAAGCTCGTGGAAAAGCAGAGCAGAACCGCTGGCGTGGAACTCGAAACCGTGTACTTAAAGGACATGGGAATAGAGCTCGAATCTATCGCGAAGAAAACCGCACGCCCCATATGCAGCGTTTGCGGTGTGGTGAAGAGATACCTCATGAACAAAATCCCGCGCGAGATGGGTGCGACCAAACTCGCTACGGGACATAACATGGACGATTTTCTCGTGTTCTTTTTCAAAAACTTTCTCAACAAAAACTTCGAATGGATAGCGAAGTTCAAGCCGAAGCTGGAGAGCGAGCATCCGAAACTTCTCGCGAAAATAAGACCGCTGTTCTATGTAGGAGATAGGGAGTGCGAAATCTTCTGCAGGGAGCGCGGAATAGAATATGCGGGAAGGGAGATATGCCCCTATTCCGCTTTCGCCATCCGAAAGGAAAGAAAGTGGCGCGAAACGCTTTACGAAATAGAAAGGGTGCACAAAAATTTCAGATATCGCATGGCAAAAGCTGTGGCAAGCGCCAGCGGATTTTTCAGCAGCGAAGCAAAGGTGTCGCAATGCATGCTCTGCGGGGAACCTACCTCGCGAAGGATCTGCGGTTTTTGCAAACTAAAAAGCAACCGTGTTCGAAAATAGGCACGCTCTATCCCAGCAATACGAACACAGTATACCCTATCGACACGAGAACGAGCGAATGCTTTATACCCGCGAACACGCTGCCTTCTGCCATTTTACCTATGGCAAGACCCGCGAACACACCCTGAATAACAATGAGGTTTCTGAAGATCTGAGAATAAAGCTCACCCAGATTTCCCGGAGTGCCCTCCCACTGAAAAGCCGGAATGAGGAACTTCGACATACCGAGCATTACACCGAGAAAAACGAAGAATATTACGTAGCCGTTTATCATCTGCGCGTAAATGGAAGAAGCGCGCTCCTTTTTTATTCTTTCAACGATGGTTTGCGATTCCGCAACCGCTTCGAGTATTGTACCTATGTATCCCCCGCTTCTGTGAATCTCTATGATCGCCTGAACGCTTCGCGTTATCGTCGGCGAATGCACCTTCTGCGCGAAGTCGCGCAAAACTTTTTCGAAATCTATGCCCCAATCCAGTTTCGCGCTCATCTCGCGAACGTACGGAGATAAAGGTCCGTAATCATTATTTTTTACCGCACGGAACGCCTGGGGCAGCGTCATCCCTGTATCTATAGCCGAGGTTACGTCGTGAAGGAACTGGGGAAACCTCGCTTCTATTTCTCGTGTTTTCTTAAGCACGCTGTACCGCGTGAGCAGGGGTATGCCCAACGCTATTAATGCCGCGGTTAGGTTGAGCATGCTGAAAACCTGCGGGATGTGCTTGAAGAAGTTGAAACTTATGTAGAGAATTAACGCTCCCGCACCGACGCAGACGAGCGTTAATTCGCGCCACCTGAATTTTCTCATAACCTTACACCGCAGGTTGCGTGAAGTGAATGAAGGCGATGAACACTATGTTGAGCAGGGGGATGAAAAAGTATATCCCCAGCTGCATCGCATCTAAAATCGACATGCCCATTATCGTCCCGCCTATCAAAGCCATCACGCTCAGGATGGAAATGAAGAACAGGGGTGCCGCGATGAGCACCGCGGTGTAAAAGTCCGCATAGGTGGATAGGGTCTGGAGATAGCGCTCCCTTCTCAATCTGTACTCGAAGAGCGATTCCTGCGTCGCGGTTTTTAAAAATCTCTTCAGATCACCGCCGGTTTCTATCGTCGAAATAATGGAGTAAAGGAATTCCCTGAATTTGGTGGAGGGTGTGCGGTCCGCAACCTGCTTTATCGCCGTAATCATGTCCATACCGAACGTTTCCATGTTTCTCACTATCTGCGCCGCTTCATCGGCGATCTGACCGTATTCCTTAACTCCTGCCAATAATCTGAATATCACCGCGGGAGGAACGCCGCTCGCCGCGACCGCAGCCATGTGGTTTAGGGCGAAGGGTAGATTGTTTTCTATACTCGTTTTTTTCCTTGACATCACCTGATAGGGATAGGAATGGAAAATCGCTATTATACCTATCGCTATCAAACTCGCGATGAAAAAAGCGCCGGGTATCGAGAACCATATAGGTAGGTTACCGATGTATATCAGCATGAAGGACATGTAAATGAATATGGCGATGAAGGAGAATAGAGAGAGAAAAATCATTCTGCCTACGTAGACCTCGTAAATCACGCCTATGTTCGCGAGTTTTATTACCTCTTCCAGTGGTTTAAAGTATTCAGGCGCTAACTTTATTGCACGTTCAGCGAGCGCAAGAATGAATTTCTTTTTTGGCATGATATAATTTAATCGGGAAAATAAAAATAAGTTTCGACCTTTTATCACACTGGTTCTTTCCATTCCGAGCATGACGGTATCGAACTTACTTTATCAAGTGCTACTTCATAACAAATGCGCGAAGAATTAAAGGAAAGCCGCGTTCCGTTCGCGTGCGCTTTCGATAATTCTTCCTGTTTATGAATCATGCTAATTTTGTAAAGAACCTACCACACTGGTTCTTTCCAAAATCAGCATGATAGGCGAGCAATTAATAACCAAACCGCTCCGCGCACACCAAATGCCTACTCCTAACGCAGCAAACCCTGCGAACCCGCGCTTAATTCATCTCTCGATTTATACCGGTAGTGACAACGAAATCGAGTTTCAATTTTGATATTATCATACCGGTGTCGGAAAGAGCCTATCCACGTCGTTTCTTATATACAAACTCTACGGTTGCCTACGCTGAAACTCGATAATAAGGTATGATGAGAATCTTCAATGAGAGAAACAAAGGCATTCGAGATTATTATGCGATTCCCGCTTCCGAGAAACCACTTGAAACCAACCACATTACCTTTCACTTTTACACACGGCTTATAAACGAGAATGCCAAAGATTTTCAGCAAAAGTTATGTATATATTTTTGCCTGTGAAATGTCGATCGTTCTTTCGGGATATACTACGAATCCGTGATCCGTTATGTCGTAGAGATGCAGTTTATTGCTGTGCTTCGAACCGCGCATTTTCCATATGTTCAAAACTTTTTTAAATTCCTCTCCTATCAACGCCTTTCTCAGTCTTATCACACCATCGACAACGAACTCTTCCACACCGCTCCTAGAAATCGATGCCCCGCCCGGAGGGGATTCGCATACAAGAATCGAGGTGCAGCCGTTAGTTTTGAGGGTATCATAGAGTTTAACCATCATCCTTCTTATGTCCGACTCCTCTTTCAGATAGATTGTAAAATTGGATACGCTGTGGATAACAACGCGCTTTGCCTTGATTCTGCGGATATCGTTATTCAGTATGCCCAGTACCTCATCGATGATGAACGGGTCGTAGCGTTTGATGAGAAGCATACCCTTCTTTTCGAGTTCCTCAAGTTTCCAACCGAACCTTCGAGCCTGATTTCTCAGTTCGAACGTGTGCTCTTCGAACGTCGCGAAGAGCGCGGGCTCCTTTGAAAGCGTGATGCTGTTGTAAACGTACTGCAAACCGAATATCGTTTTTCCAGTACCCACGGTGCCGCTGAGCAGTATCTGGCTCCTCGCGGGTATGCCCTCGGGAAACAGCGCATCCAATCCCGGAATGTTAAAAGTAATACGCTCAACCTGCGGCACACTTTCACGCTCGATTTTTGCCATATTTTATCATTATTCGTTCGCGTTTAAATATTTGAAAGTTCCAAAAAATTGGTTTGGGCCAAAATTGACATGCTTGGAATGGAAAGAACCAACGAGAAAAAACAAGAGGTTTAGACCACCCTGATGATGAGTTCGTTTTAGCAAAATAATTGGTGTAAAAAAGATTGTAACGATAAAGATTTCGATATCTAGTGAAACGGAAACCGCGATACTTTAAAGTTTTATAAACAAGAATTCATAAATTATATGAGGTTAATCCCCCAACCAATTTAGGGAGATTGTATGGCAGAAGAGTATGAAGTTGTACCGCTCGATCCAATACGAGCATTGGAAAAGAGAGTTGAAAAACTCGAACAAAGTATACCAGAAAAAACCGCTAGTGTGGAATTCTTGGAATTGGTTAAAACAAATCAACGGGTGGTAGACGACCTCGTAAAGATGAATAGTGAAGTAATAAATAGGTTACTCGCTTTGAGCGATTCCATAAACAATCTGGTTACAAAACTAAATGAGTTCATGAATAAATTTGAGGTGGCAACAGGTGAAGAAAGCGATGAAAGGATTCGTGAACTCGAAGAGGAGAACAAGAGATTAAGAACAGAGCACGAGGAACTCGTAGAGAGACTATCGAAAATAGAAAAGCGCGTGAATGCACTATTAATTGCAAAACTACCTATAAGGCGTGGGACATCTGTGGCACCTGCAGCTTCTTCAAAATAAGTGGTGCTTGAATGAAGGGACAACACGAAGTCTTAACACCAGTTCTTCTAACCGGAATTTTGGTTGCCATAGTTGGTTCTGTGTACCTGTGGGGGCTGCCACTAATACAAAAAAATAAAGACATTGCTGTACTGCAACACGTTGAAAATTTTGTTATGAATCTAAACGAGAAAATAAAGGAGGTTGCGAACACTCAAGGAAAGGAGGAAGTGAAGATAAACATACCCGCTACGGTTTCGTTTAACTCTACGGAAAACTCCATTACCGTCGAAGTCGAAACAAAAGGCACGATTTACAGCGTGGGGCGTATATATTTTGTGAGAAATGATAATGAATTTGAAGGCACGTGGGGAAAGGATGATGCGGGCGTAATATACGTGGATACAACAGATTTAGACGGTGAATATTTGCAAAAATACACCCTGAAATACCGACGCCTGAACGCACCGAACAAAAAATACAGGATTTCCTTAGTAGGTGAGGATAAAGTGGTGGGTGAAAATCACGTTATAGTAATAGAATATAAGGGCGTGGAAGAAGAAGGAAACTTGGTCACAACGTTTGTAGAAATAACCTTAGAGTAAAAAGAACGGAAATCGCACATCTTTAAACTTAAACAAGATCCTGATAGCCAAATTCTACGTTTTTAACCGGGCGGCGTACCCCACGGTGACTAGAATTATCATGAGAAATCAAACCACGGTTTGATTTTGAACGCAACCACTTTGGTAGAAGATGAAAAACTTAAATAATTTTGAGAGGAAGTTTAATTGTCATAGATTTGTGGTTATAATGTTCTTTAAAAAAGAGGAGGAGAAAAAGGCCGAAGAGCAGAAAATGGAAAAAGCGCGCGCGGAGACGACAGCCGAAGAGTTAGCGAAGGAGATAACCAAGGGGACGCAGCCCCAAAAAACAGAGAAGGAAATCGCACCCCTCTTCGTGAAAATAGAAAAATACAAGGAAGTTATAACCAACATACAGGAAGTAAAGATTCTTTTAAAGGGTCTTAAAAACGTGTTCAATCTTCTCTACGAGATTGAGCAGGTAAGGAACGATGCCGTAAAACTGCTTTCCACAACCCTCCAAAGAATAGAACGAAGCCTCATTGAGCTCGATGCGAGTTTGTTAAGACCGGGCGAATTCGAGCCGTATACAACGAGCGATATGGGAAGTATAGAGCAGGCACTATCGCAATTGACGCAGCAGCTTTCAGCGCTTCGCAGCGAACTGGAAAAAACGAAGGAAGGAGGCTTCAAGGCTTAGTTTTTTCTTTGACCGAATAGTACTCCCTGTATATTTTTTTACCCTCCTTCACACCAATAAGTTTGTAAGAGGTTTTTATTTCGTAGCCCATTGCCCTTAAAACCCTCGACACTTTTTTTGCAACATTTTTTTTCACGAAGAACACGTCGATTCCCCCGCGGACCTCTTTTACCCTCGAAACAGCGTCGCCGTATTTTTCAACCACCTTCATTATCTCATCTTTTTTGTTCGCGCGAATCTGCAGCACGGCTTCGTAGTATCCGCCCGCCTTTTTGGCGCATTCCGTGCACAGCGTTCTTTTCAGCCTCGCCTCGAATCGCTTGCTCTCCACCTTTTTATACCCCTTAATCCTTCCGTAGCCAGTGAGTTTGAACACAACCCTATCGCTTAAAACCTCTGTTTCGATGTCGAGGCTCGAAAGTTCGTGCTCGGATTTTATGTTCGAGTTTATCAGGTAGCGGAGCGCCTTTTCAATGCTCGGAAAGCGTTTCCACCTTCCCCGTTTGTGGTAGTTTCTGGGGTCTGGGGTGGTGGGTTGAACCAGTACGCTACCGCAGTTGCACAGGATTACCTCAAACTTCTTTATGGTGAAGAGTTCGTGCCGTTTCAGTAAGCACTCTCTGCAGAGGTTACCCTTCTTGATTTCTTTACCGCAAACGATGCAGCGCACGATATCATCACCGCTTTCTTGATATTCAGTAAATAAACCACAGGAATAACCTTACGGCAAAGGGAGCATCGAACACGCTACCCGGTATAAAATACGAGACGCTTCTGTATTTTTTGGGTGGTATTTTGGCATAAGTTTCCATCCTATACCTTTCACCGGAAGCATAAAGCAGCAGCGATTTGAAGAGTTGGTTAACATCGCTGCGGTTGACGGGATATCGCTTCACCCATACTGCTCTACCCTTGCCGTAGAACATATCGTAATTAACCTGGACGCTCGCAAAGTCGTTGCTCGTAGATAGTACTGTTTTTTCGTTCACCGATACCCTGTTGTGATGAGGTTTGTTTACTATTTTAAAAGTGTAGTTTCTGTCGATTATCGAAAGATCAACAAAGGTTCTGTCGTCGACAGTATCGCAATCTATATCACGTATTTTTATTTGCCACCGATTATTTTCGGAATCCGTTACTACAAACGCCTCACCCGCTCTATATTTCGTGGTATCCTCATCGTGCATCACGAAGCACGCTCCATCAGAGCCAGTTGTTATGTTATGCGCCTCGTTGCGGATGTAAAAGTAGCCTACTGTGTTCAAATGAGTATCTATCCTCACTGGCATCGATGTAAAGAGTCGGGAGATGTGATAGGAAACCTTTTTTACGTCATCGATGTATGCGAATCGATTTTCCGCGGCGGGGTTTCCCGGGGAGGAGGAAAGGTTGAAGAGAGATGCGAAATAGGAATCCTGGAGGTGCGTATCGTTGAGATCGGCAACCGCAAATATTCCCTTATCCTGCTTAAGAAAATTCTCCACGGAACTTCTGTACGGAGAGAGATTCCTGTAACCGAAGAATAGAAGCACATCGATTTCACTCGCTTTTTTTCTCAAATCACTCAGGTTAATTTTTACGTAACCGAAGGTTATGTTTCTCGAATTGAAGGTGATTATTTTATCGTTGCTCAGATTTATGTGCAGCATAGTTTTTAACTCCTCGATCTCCTCATCGCTGCAGTTACAACCTATTCTTATCATGGGTTTCGGTAAGCCCTCTATTTCGGTGGAAAACATAACGCTTTCGGGCAGCAGCTTCGAGAGCGTTTGCTCCAAGCCCGTAACGTTGTTGAACCGAATGAAATTTTCGAGCAAACCCGAGGTGTGAAGCACGGCGAGCGCATCGCGCGCACGCATCTCGAGCAGAGCATAGTCCCATCCCGTTTCGGAAGTTCTTACCTTAAAGAAGTACGACAGGGAAGTCAATAAAATTATGCTCGCCACGAGTGCTTCGAGTATTCTGATAAAACCTTTCATAAAAAAATTTTGACAGTTAAATTATATAATTGCTGAAAAAGTAAAGACGCATTTCACGGAGACCGAACAAAAATAATTAAACGTTTTGGTCGAATACTGTGAAAGAAATAAGATAGATCCGTAGGAAGCGGTTGGTGAAATCTAATTAACCGTTTGTCAGGGTTTCAATCACTCTTGCCTTTGCAACCGCATCTATAATTATATCCTCGATCGTTTCCGGCGTTACTATCTGCGCCTCCCTCGCGAGCGAGCGCATTTCGCTGTACGCCTTAACCACGAAAAATTCGGCTGTTTCGCTTGTGACGAAGTTCGCTTCCACTGCGAGATTGAACGCTTCCTTCGCGGCTTCGATTATCCTAACTTCGTACTCGCTTTCATCGATGCTCAAGAGGGATTTATCGTAGATAACTCCATCCTCCCACGCGGCTACGAGGTCGAGCATAACTTCGATGGGTTTTAACTTCAGCAGATTGCAAACATCGAGAACGCTACCCGTTATTTTTTCTCCTTTTTTGCAGAGCGTAGCGGGTTGTATTATCGTTATCTTCCCCCCTTCTATCTTCGCCTTTATTCCGGCTTTCTGCAGCGTGGATATCGCCGGTCCCGGAGGCAGGTCGGTGGCGCCAGCCTCGACGACTATATCCGAGGTCGCGACATCGCCGAGTTTCGCGGCGCGCGATGTTTTGTTGCGCTTTATCGTTGCGTAGAGCGAAAAGGGCGAGCGGTTCGAAAGGATGAGCGCGGGCTGTCCCTGAAGTTTTTCGGCGAGTTTGCCCAGCCCTAGCTTTTCAAGAGCGCGCTTGATTATGACCTTTTTGGAAGCCTTTATCACCGCTTTACCTCTGAGCGATTGTTTTATTTCCTGCAGTTGGCTCGCCGGAAGTGCGTGCAGGTTTACGATTCCTACGCATTTGTATTTGCGGATGAGCTCCGCGAGTTCTTCTACCTTCTTCGGTTTTTCCTTTTTCGTGAGCATCAGAACCTCACCTCAATGCGATATGCGGGCGTCATGGTGCCCTTTATCAACACTTGTTTCACATGACTCCTGCCCTTGGGAAGGGAGTTTACTATTTCGCGGAGAGCATGTTCTACGTTTTCCTTTATTTCCTCGTTGCTCATGTTTTCCTTACCCACGGGGATCTGCACCTGGGGCTGGGTTTTGATCTTTATCAGAACGCTCTTCCTTTTCTGCTCTATAAGCTTCTCTATTTCTTCCCTGCTCATGTTAGGCGGTATGGGTGAAGGCATTTTTCCCGCTGGCGCCAAAAAGCGCCCCAACGCCTTACCTATTACGGGCATGAGCTCAGCGCTCGCCAGAAAGAAATCGTAACTCTTCGCGAAGCGTTTCGCGGTTTTCTTATCCTTCCCCATTTCCTCTATCTTTTCCTTAGTGAATCCGTTATCCTTCGTTATGAGACATACCTTAACATCCCTGCCGCTGCCGTGGGGAAGAACGATTTCCTTCGTTACCCTGTTTTCGGGTTTCTTCAAATCGAGATGCTTTAACGTAACGATCAAATCTATGGTCTGGACGAAATTCCTTTTTTTGTACGTTCTTATCCTTTCGAGCGCTTCCTCCACATTCATTCCTATCGCCTGTTTATAGATAGGTAATAAAAATTAAAAGTTAAAAAATTAGTTCGGTGAGGGCTCTTCTATTTCAGGTATGAGACAAACCTATTCATAGTCCGTCCATCTCGCCCTTACAGCTTATTCAACCGTGATTAACAGCAGGAACACTTATTTTATGAATTTCGTGATGAAGCGGAAGGTTGCTTACAGTTTCTTATTTGCTTTATCTTTTTACAACTGGATGCCCGAATGAGCCGTAGAAAACCGAGTTAATCGCTATAAGCGTTTCGGGTCTAAGAAACCCTTTCACCACTTCCTGCCATCTTTATAGAGGGAGAAGAGTACTAGAGAGCGGGGTGCAACAGGTTCTTCCACGGGCGTTGGCTACGGAAGTTACAGGGTTGAGGAAAGAATGAGATACTTGTTAAATTCGATTCTATCGTAACGCGGAAGATTTCCATAGCGATTATCCGAGTTTTAAATCTCTGTCCTGTTCATAAGGAATGTTAAGTTTAAGCGCTATTTCGGCCTTTTGCAATTCGCGACCTAAGTAAAGTGCATGGTCTAACCGCGACACCAAACCGAGTCTCGCTATGGTTGCCGAAATTTCGTGCGCGTTTTTGCCCCGAATTCTGCAGTGGAGTTTGGCTTCGGAATCGTAGCCCATGTAATGTTCGAGGATTAATTCCTTTCTTTCCCCATCAATATCAATGACGAACCATCCGTGCGGGTCGCGAGTAAATTCTCTCATATCATCGTGCGAGGCTATTATCGTTTCGACCTCATCATTTGCAGAAGCACGAGGCTGCTCGGTTTCGCATCGCTGCTTATTCAATTCGGTTGCAACCGATTTAATTTTACATACGTCCTCGATACCGATAAGGTCTATTATTTCTATCCGCTTTCTGAACTCTTCTATTTCCTCTAAGGAGATATTTCTCAGATAAGGCATCGCGCCCTTCGCGCCTATTATTTTTCTTTCCTCATCGATTCCGTTTTCCTTTAAGCACTTCAGCGCCTGACCAACCCAATGACCGCGAGGCTCCTCGCCGCATACAAGGAGAAACTTAATATTGGGGTTGGATACGATGTTTTTTATAATCCTTTCCACTCCTATGTTTTCCGTAACGACCTTACCTATTATCGCGAAGTTCTCCTTTCCCAGTTCGGAGGCAAGCTTTTCTATTAAATCCAAACTGTAGAGCGTGCATATGGCAACCGGTGAATTCGGATTCCCCACTACGTAACGTCCGGCAATCACGGGCCATTGCATATCATAGCTTGGACGCATAAAATTTTAATCTTATCGGAGCTATCTTCTGTGCCGCAACTAAATACCCACCACCCCTTACCCGAGAACTGCCACAATCGATTCTGGTCGGATTTTCGGAAGAAAAGTTTTAGAAATTAACCCATTAAATTAATTAACGAGAGAACGCACAATCTCAAATATAGCCCCGAACAGCCCCGTGGAGAAGAATCTTCGCGGAATGTAGCGGCCAGCATGCGAGGCTCTGGACCTCGTGACCCAGGTTCGAATCCTGGCGGGGCTACTGATTGACATGAAGCTCAACGCTTACGCACTGATACTCATAGGTATAATGGTAATGTCAACGTTCGGCTACGCGATTCTTTATGCTACGCCTTCACCCAAAACCGGTATGGAAATAAAGAGTTCTGTAATTAATTACGAGTTGGACGAGAACACCAAGTTGATGTATATGCAGCATAGCATGACGTTCGTTACGCTCTATCACAACAATAAAGATGATGCTTTTGTAAATTTCATAAGAAGCATACCTGAGAATTATAAGACCAATTTGGGTGAAACGCAGGTTATTGTTATAGAGCGAATAAAAAACGTCGCGATACCTTATGTAAAAATAGAAAGTATTAACGGTGTGAAAGAATTTAACACAACAGATATACAAGCAATAAAACATGCGCTCTGCGAGTTGCTCGTCTTTAAACCAGTAAGTTGTGTTGAACATCCCCAAACCCCAGAGAATGCCACAATCCTCAACGTAACGGCGTAGAACGTCTGGTAAAATCAGGGTCATTCATAAAGTTCTCGCCAGCTGTATGCTTCGGCGGATGCATTCAAAATTTTCTCAGGCGTTTCCTGTGGTTTCTTCCCGACCCATTCGATTGGTTTTTTCCAAAATTGGCATGACGACCTGTGATAAAACAGGATGAGGGCGAACCTTGCAAGGAGCGCTTAATTC
>Ga0190314_1000385_pt1 | contig 15551 bp, 23 predicted proteins | sample 4870071112_MG_FD_165055 | JGI IMG/M metagenome (GOLD analysis project Ga0190314, IMG submission 165055) | Hydrothermal vent sediment bacterial communities from Southern Trench, Guaymas Basin, Mexico - 4870-07-11-12_MG | ecosystem: Environmental > Aquatic > Marine > Hydrothermal vents > Sediment ...
CTCCTGTATTCAATCGAGCTGTACAGATATTTTGGGATAAGCACAGGCTGGGGTTGTCTGCTACACCGAAGCGCTCTGATGGTCTTACACCTCTTATTGAGTATCACATCGGCGAGGTTGTGGCTTATTATGGTAAAGCCTTGGTTAAACCTCTTGTATTTCTGGTTCGTTATTACGATAGGGATTGTTCATTGGAGGGTTGTTTTACATATGATGGAGAAATAAATATGCCTCGATATATAAACAGGCTCTCGAAGGCACTCGCTCGTAATAGAATGATTGTTTTGTTTATCGAAAAAATGATGGCAAGGGGACGTCGTATTCTTGTGCTGTCTGATAGGAAAGAACAGATTGAAATTCTCAGATTGCTTTTGGTTGAGCGAGGTCATAGCGACAGAGTAGCCGTTATGACAGGCGAGAAGCGGGAAGAACCGAGGCAGGTGATTCTGGCCACCTATGGTGTATGTGGTGAAGGATTTGATATGCCTGAATTAGACTGCCTTATTCTTGCTACTCCACGTTTCAAGATTAAGCAACCTTTGGGCAGATTATTGAGACCGAAAGAAAAGAAGCCCATTGTGATTGATATTGTGGATAATTCTCTTTCGAAATTGTTAAAGTCCAGGGAGGCTTTTTATACCCATCAAGATATAGAATACAAAACTGTTACCGTTCACAGAGGACATGTACTAGCTAAATGGGGGACGTATGGGCTGGAATAAAAGATATTGGCAACGAGTTAAACACAAGTATTCGAGGAGAAGGCGGTTGAGATATTTGCTTGATGAAGATTATCGGGAAAGGATGAAAGATAGTGCCAGGGTTCGGGCTTTGTTGAACCGCTTTTTCTCAAAACTGGAGGATTATGATGAGCACAAAGAAAGCAAACAAAATAACGCATGAATATCCTATTCTGCTTTCAGTTCAAATGGGCGCTACCATCAACATGGGCAATTATGAAAGTAAGAAAATCTCTTTGGGCATTACGTATCCTGTTTATGAAGAGAATGCTGTTGTGGGCATAAAGAAGCAACTAGAGAAGTTTATCGAGAAAGAGATAAACAAGAAGGTCAAAGAGCTGAAGAAGGAAGCTGACAAGGGCTTTGATTTGGTGGAGATAGAGGAAATTGAGGAGAGTCAGTAATGAAGGTTACACCTCTGTCACAAGTAGGAAATGTGGAAAAGATTCCTTCTGGCATCTTTGTATTTGACTTGTTGACGGCAGGAGGGATACCTACGGGCAGATATACTTTGTTATGGGGTGCTAAGGGAACAGGCAAAACTTCCTTTGCCATTAGAGTGGCGAGCAATTTCTTGAAGGAATATCCAGAGCGGCAGGTTCTGTTTGTGGATTTTGAGCAGGCTATAACAAAAGATTGGGCGCAGGATATTCTTGCGACTATTTTTGATGGGGTATGCACTGATAATTTTTTGGTCATACAGCCAGGCTTTGCTGAAGAAGGGATAGACACTCTTATAGAGATTCTTGATAGTGATGATTATGATGTTGGGCTTGTTGTTGTAGATAGTATAGCAATGATGATTCCTTTAGGGGATGCAGAGTCCGAAGCTTCTCAGGATAGTGTGGGCACTCTTGCACGTGCGGCTAACAAAATGTTCCGAAAGCTGACGCCTCGGATGGCTAGGCAGAAAGAAGTAGGAAAGCCTCTTACTGTCATTTTGATAAATCAGCAGAGGACAAAAATCGAGAGGTCATTTGTTCCTTCTTATACCCTTCCTGGGGGAATGCTTCAGGGTTTCTTGGCGTCACTTGAAGTAAGGTTCTGGCGAGATGGAATTGCAAAGAAGAGCATTGATGGTGAGGAGATTCCTATTTCGGTGTCTTACACATTTTCGCTAGAGAAGACGAAGACGGGAGGGATTCCTTCTATTGCAGGAAAATATAAGATGGCGCTAGTGGAGCATGGTGGGTACAGAAGAGGGGAGGTTATCGAAGATAATGTGATTATTGACCTTCTCAAGAAATATGGGCTCTTGAAAAAAGACGGAGGCAAATGGGTTATAGAGGGAATTGAGGAAAGATTTAAAACTCAGGTGGAAATCAAGGAACGAATGAAGAATGAAAGCGCTTTCAAAGAGGAAATAAAGAACAAAGTATCTGAGGCTTTTTACATGAAAGTTCGGGGGGGCAACAATGGCTTATAGTAACTGTTTCAGGCATTTCGTGGAGAAGATAGAATGTGTTGAGTGTGGCAACCCTGCGCCTGTTGCGAGACTTCCTATTCGCAATATTTTTATTCCAGTATGCTCCACTCTTTGTCTCTATTCCTTTCTCAATAAAATGCACCCAAAGGATAATGAGATTCCACCAGATATTCTCATAGAGCCGTATGACAGCGACGGCAGGTTCAAGTCTCCGTTTGAGCAACTCACTTATTATTTTCTGTCTCAGAAGTTCAAAGTTCTTTATGAGCCTTTTTGCTTGGCATATAACGATACGAAGCTCGCTTCTTATCGTTATGTTCCTGACTTCTACCTTCCTGAGAAGGGAGTTTTTATAGAGGTAAAAGGGCGGACGACATTGGGGTATGGAAAGTTAGCTTGGTTCGCTAGACATATTACATTGTATGCCATAACTCCGGAGATGTGCGAGGCTTGGGGATGGACATCAGTCTCAAATCGGTCCACAAAGTAAACAAATTACTGTCGTTGCTTACAGAGTGTATGTTACATGATGAGGCATTACGCCTTAAATATGAGAAAGTTAAAAAAATAAGAAGTCTGCAACCTTTTAAGCCGAAGAAACTACATGTTCTGGCGCTTGTAGAGATTATTCGGGACATATTGGACAATATTGAATACTACGCTGATGCTGACGACCCTGCGTTCTTGTATGAGTTGGTTAAGTATCTGCTTCGTATGTATGATATGGGGTGTGGAGCAGTTCGCTGTATCTATTCGTGGGAACAAAAGAACATTATTATGAGGCGAGATGATGGACAAATCGGCGAAGCATTTGACACAAGAACTGCTAGAGAGATTTCAGAGGAATCTGAAAGCGAGGAACAAGAGGAAGACGACCAGGGGTAGGAGACGGTTTGAAATCCATGCTACGGATATAAAGAAGCTGTGTCTCCGTCAATTTCTTATTCTATATTCATTAGGTGTTCCTTATCAGTCTGAGCATAAAGCACACCCTGAGATAACCTTGCTCACATTTGAGATAGGTCATGCTCTTGAGGATATAGGTCTTGATTTGTTGGAAGCGGTAAAGCCTGCTCCTATGGCTTTGAAGATCAGAGATATTTATTTGATTGGTTCTCCTGATGGCTGTGTTCGGATTGATGGCAAGAGTTACCTGTTGGAATGCAAAAGCATAAAGAAAGAGGATTATCAGCTTCTTGAAAAACCTCTAGCTGATCACGAGTTGCAATTGGGTTTTTATTTGTGGTTAGACTCGAAACGGAAAGAGCGGATTTATGAGGAAATAGCGTTTTTCCTCTACATACCAAAACAGCAAGTATCACCGCTCATAAAGATTTTTCCATACACGTTGTATCCTAGCAATCGAAAGCTGTTTGATTCAATTGTGTCCAGCATTCGGCTTTTCCTGAAGAAAGGTGTACTTCCAGAGCGAGTGTGTGTTAGTCCCAATGCATCGCTGGCTAGAAATTGTCCTGTGGTAGAAGTTTGTTTCAAAGAGTGAAAGCGCTTTCACAGGAGGGAACAAGGGATGTCTGATGTGAGATGTAAGGGATGTCCTCTTGAGGGACAACCTAAAGTGTTTAATGCGGTGAAGAAGGCAGATATTTGTATTGTGGGAGAGTCTCCAGGAAAACAAGAGGAAGAAGACGGCAAGCCTTTTGTAGGACCTTCAGGAGCGCTCTTATGGAAAACTCTTCAGGAATTTGGAATATACAGAATTGATGTAGCCATTCTTAATGCATGCCGTTGTCGAATACCGCAAGACTTCAAGAAGCGCTTCAAGAATGTGGAGACGGTTGTCTCGTACTGCAAACCTTTTTTTGAGGAAGATTTAGCCGCTGTATCTCCCAAGCTGATTTTGTGTTTGGGCGAGATTAGCTATTATCAGCTCACAGGCAAGAGAAGCTTTTCGAGAGATAGAGGGAAGCCTCTCCAACATCCTACATTGGATGCTGTGATTGTCCCTCTGTACCATCCCGCATATATCCTTTACTCTGGAGGCCGATCAGAAACTAATCCTCAGTTTCTCATCTGGCGTAATGAAATACAGAATGCTCTTTCTTTGATCAGGAAGGATATTGTTGTTGACAACTCTATTGGCGACATTGTGCCGCTACGAGAAGGGTGTATCAAAGGGGAGGCCATAGCAGTTGATGCGGAGTGGAATGAGGAAGACGAGCTTCTTATCTTCTCTATTTGTGATGGTGACAAGGTTTACTATGTACTGCCCGAGGATTTGGATAGATTAAGGTCTTATGTGAACGAATTGTTTTCCACGAAGGTTGTTATCTTTGCCAACCGCCCTGCTGATGAGCGCATCTTGCTACGGTACGGCATTCGTTTTCCGAAATATGCGGCAGACATTTTCAACATAGCGAGGCTTCTGAATGACAACCTTCATAAGGTTTCTCTTGATGCTATTGTGAAACTTGTGCTTGCTGATTTTTCTTTGAAGGAAGAGGTCAAGAACAAGCATGTTTGGGAATTAGATAGAGAAACGCTTATTCTCTATAATGCCAAGGACTCCTTTGTTACTCGTAAGGCATTTTCTCGTTTGTATAAAGAGCTGAAGCAGGATTATCCCTTGTTCAAATATTGGAAATATTTCATTCTGCCTGTTGAGGAAATGCTTGCGGATGTAGGTTGTAAAGGGTTTCCTATCAATAGGGAAAAGCTTGAGGAGCTTCGTATTCAGGTAGATGCGGAATGGACTCGAATGGCTTTAGACCTGATGAATCGGATACCTGATAAGATAAAGGCTGTTCATACAGGCAAACTGTCTCTGACAAGCAATGCTCTTATAGCTCGATATGTGTTCAGTCCAAAGAAACAAGGTGGCTTGGGGTTTAAGCCACAAAAGCATACAGCCACTGGGGCTATTTCCGTTGATGAAGATCACTTATCTAGGTTCAAGCACAAAAGCAAATGGGTACGAGATTTCCTTAACTGGAAACAATTAGAAAAGATGCGGAGTACCTACATAAACGGTTTAGCAAAGAATACTCATCTCGATGGCAAGATTTACCCGTCTATCGTACTCTATGCTACTGCTACGGGCAGAACTGCTTGTTATAATCCCAATATTCAGCAAGTGCCCCGCAAAGCTCTGCCTTTTGTAAAAGAATTTAAGTCTCTTTATTCTGCTCCTGAAGGTTGGGTTATGTGTGCCCGTGATTTATCTCAGTCAGAGATACGTATTGTGGCATGGTTGGCGCAGGAAAAGAATATGTTGAAGGCTCTTTATGATGGTGTGGACATTCATAGTCATACAGCTTCTGTACTTTTAGGCAAACCAATTAGTGAGATAACTAAAGATGAGAGGCAATTAACTAAATGCTTTCATCCAGATGTGGAGGTTCTTACCCAAAACGGTTGGGTTAAGTTCAAGGACTATAATGGTGTGGAGCCTATTCTTGCGGCTATCCCTGTTGATCATGAAGGCGTGAGGTTTTCTTGGCAAACTCCTTTATATTTTGAGTTGCGGCGGAATCATGAGGATAAAATTGTGCATCTCTTTAATGAAGGTATTGACATCAAAGTAACTCCTGATCACCGCATGTTAGGTATGCGGAACACGGGAAAATTTTATGTAACTACCCCTTCAGAATTCAATAAGGTTCGCTATTTTTATAATGCTGGAACTCTCTCGGGTTTTCTTGATGTGAATGAATGGTTGCTCCGCTTTATAGTAGCCACTCAGGCTGATGGGAGTCTTAACAGGAGAAAAGATGGTTCTATAGCCTCTATCAGATTTGGTTTCAGAAAGAAGCGGAAAGTTAAACGTCTTTTATGGATACTAGAAGGGTTGAAGTGGCCTTATAGGATGTCGGTGCGTAATGGAGTAGTATCGTTTGTAGTAGATTATCAAGGGGGTTTTGATCCCTTCTTGGATACGGAGAAAGCATTCACTTGGGAGTTGCTTGGTCTAAAAGCGTCTCTGCGCAAGGTATTTATAGAGGAGTTATTCCACTGGGATGGGGCACGTTCTAAAAGACATCATTTCAGATATTACTTCACTGTGAAGCGTAGAAATGCAGATATTGTGCAGACCTTATGTGTTATCACGGGTTATAAAGCTTCTATTGGGGTGTACAAGCCACGTAAAAAGGGTCATAACATCAATTATACTGTACGGGTAAAGCCACGCCCTTATAGTCGGGGAGAGAACATTTCTTACAGAGAAGAATCTTATAGAGGCAACGTGGCTGTTATTACTGTACCATCGACATTCTTACTTGTGCGTTATAGGGGAAAAACTCTTGTAACAGGGCAGTGTATTAACTTCGGCCTTTTATATGGCATGCAAGCCTTTTCATTTCAGCGTTATGCAGAGAAAGAATACGGCATTAAGATGACGCTGGCGGAAGCTGAAAGATTCCGGAAAAAGTATTTTGAGGCTTATCCTCAGTTACCTGCTTTTCACAGGAGGTGCATACAGATTGTCGAGAAATATGGGTATATCAGATCTGTACTGGGCAGAGTGAGACGACTTCCTACTGCTAAAAGCCAGGATTTCAAGGTGAGGAACGAGGCTTATCGGCAGGCGATTAACTTCTGTGTACAGAGCTTTTCCAGCGATCTGGCCTTACTTGGTATGTGGCTATTCTGGAAAGAAGTAAAAGACAAGTCTGATGTGCAGGTGTTATGGTTCATTCATGATGCCGTCTTCTTTATTTGTGAGGAATCCAAGGCAGATCATTACATGGCGCTTCTGAAAGAATGCATGGAAGAAAGAGCGCCGCAGTATGTTGAGGATAAATTTAAGGTTACTGTGGGCTATCCTGTGGTAAGTGATGGAAAGGTAGGCAAAGACTGGGGGCACATGGAAGAATATAAGGAGGCATCGTAATGAAAGCAAATGTTATTCCTACGGAAGAAACAATTATGAATCTTGTTGCCAGAAATGCTTCGGGCACTGTGTATCGAGCTTGTTGTCCGTTTTGTCTCTTAGATGCTGAATTTGATCTTTCTACCAAAGAGCTCCGAGGTTGTGAGCATTTGACGGGCAATGTTTATAAGGCTTTTTATGGGGGAGCAACAAATAGCGGGGTGATAATAATCGAGTTCAAATCAGAAACGTTTAAATATGCGGGTTTTTGAACAAAGGAGGTAACAAATGGTAGTTAATCTTCTTGAAGAAACATTAGAAGTTTTGAAGAAGCACGGTAAATCGCCTAAAGATGTTAGATGGGTTGGCTCAAAAGACGGGAAGTATGCTATCACATGGGACGAGTTTGAAAAAATAGCAGATGTTATATATGACAATGGTTATGGCGCTCAAGAAATAGCAGAAGACCTAGTCGTTGTCGGAGAAGATTGGTGGCTTGAACGCTGTGAATGTGATGGATCTGAATGGTGGGAGTTTAAGACTCTTCCAGTAAAACAACCAGAAGCTATAAAGTTTACAAAAGTCTTAATTACCTCATTTGCTTGGAATCTCGATGAGATCAATCACTTAACAATGACAACTTTAGAAAAGATCGACAAGGTTGAAAAGGAATTAAAAAGATTTACCAGACGAATGAAAACTTGCAAACAACGTTTGAAAGAGGATCCTAGGTTAGCTGGGTGTAAAGAAATTGTTGCTCTAAAGGAGACGAGTAAGGATCTTTCGAGGGTATTGGTAGAATTACGTAAACCTTTTTGACCAGATTCTTGTTACGGGGGCACAAAAATGAAAGAAAAAACAAAAAAGTATGAATTGCTAAAAGATGACTTTATTGAGCGGTCTGGTGTAAAGCTCTATCGAATTAGAGCTTGTAAAGATTTTGGGGGTGTAAGGAAAGGTGATTTAGGCGGGTATATCGAAAAAGAAGAAAATCTTTCCCATGAAGGCACTTGTTGGGTTTATGATAATGCTAAAGTTTGGGGAAACGCTGAAATTCGTGACGATGCAAAGATTTTCGGTAGTACTGAGATATATGACAGTGCGGTGGTTCAGCATAATGCTTGGGCTGATGGTGCTAGGGTTACAATTCGTGGTAAAGCCTATATTGAGGACAATGCTTCGATTTATGGCAGTGCTGAAATATTCGGGAGTGCATTGATTCGTGGCAATGCGTCAGTTGGGGATAATGCTCGAATTTATGGACATGCTGTAGTCAAAGACCGTGTTAGGATTGGTGGAAATGCTGAAATATTTGATTTTGCGCAAATTTACGATTCTGCTGTGGTTGGAGGTTACGCAAAAATTTATAATAGAGCAAAAATAGGCGGCAACGCTAAGATTTGTGGAGATGCAGAAGTTTACGGAAATGCTCAGCTTAAATACGGCTTGTTGACCCAAGATATTAAGAAAGATTTAATTCAATACATTGCTTGTTCTTTAAATGTTTATCCAATTAACGGGAAGTACATCCTATATAAAAAGGTAAACAAAGAAGCGCCCGGGGTATATACATCTCTCTATGATCCTTATTTCGTATATCGTGATGGCAAATATGCCGAAGCTAAAGACCCAGACCCAGATTTTATGAAAAGTTGCGGTGGAGGTATTCATGTTTCAACTCCATTTTATTGGGATCAAGGTAGCACGTTAATTGCTGTGGAAGTAGATGTTGCTGATGTTATTACATGCATGGAAGGAAAGCTAAGATGTAAAAGAGTAAAAGTGCTAGGGGAAGTTTAATATAAGGAGAAGAGAGCATGATAAAAAAATTGCAAGCACTGCGTGAATGTATAAGAAAACTGCCCGCAATCGCAAAAGATGAAATCGAGGTAAAAGAAGAAGCATTAAGGCTTATTGCTGAATTACAAAAAGAGATAAACAAGACTGCGAAATGAAACAACGATTAAAAAGGAGATAAGTATGTTTAAGCCAGTTTTTATTCAGGCTAGAGACTTGGATGATTGCTGGTTTCAATTACTTTCGGAACTTTATGAAAAGGGGCGTAGGTATAAAATTACTGATGGTTCTTATGCTGGTCATGAAAGAGTGGTTTTTGATTTTGTATCTGGGTTTATAAGCTATCCCCATACAAGACCTTTAGCACCGCAGATTCCTGAGACGTGCCCATTACCTCCGCCGACTACAGAGAGAGAAATATATCATTATTTCGCTGAATATCTTATGGATTCTCGCTTGGCAGAGAATGAGCATTATAGGTATGCTACATGGTTAGTGGGAGGGGAGTATAAGATGCCCCCAATAGAAGGGCGTTACCTGAAGTCCTCTATTACTTTCCCTCCTTGGGAAGTTAGAGTGCCTAACCAGCTTCAATGGGTGATTGATCATTTTAAATCCAAGGGCTTTGGTAATGAGCACTGTTATATCACAATTGGGTATCCTGAATCTAATTTTGCTTATGATGTTCCCTATTCTAATCCCACTGAAAGAATGACGTCGCCTTGTTTGCGAGGTTTGGACTTTAGAGTAATAGAATGTGAGGGTAAATACTATTTATTGACGCATGTAATATATCGTTCCTGGGATTTGGTATCTGGATGGCCGACCAATATGGGAGGTTTTACATTATTGAATGAGTATGTTGCTTCTGAATTGGAAATCAATCCAGGGCCTTTGGCATTTTCTTGCAAATCACTTCATTGCTATGACTTTGCTTTTGATTATCTGAAAGCACGATTGGGAAAAGAATAAAAATGAGGAGGGGCTTGTATGCCCCTCATATTTAACTGACCATTTAACGTGCTCTCCTATTTCGCCCTCCCCCTTCGGGTTTTCCCGCCTTTATCGGGGTTGTTCTGTGAGGATTGATAAAGAAGGTTGAAGGCAAAACCAAAAACAAAAAGGAGGGAAACCATGAAAAAGTATTTGATCACAAGACAGTATGAGTGTGTGCAATTTAAAGATTTGCCCGAAGGTCTCAAGGAGAAGATTATTTGCGAGCATTACGAGCCTCTCTTATGGGATATTTGTTGGTGGGATTGGGTGTTAGAAAGATTCAAAGAAGACCGTGAAGAAGAGGGAGTGATAGTTGAAACGGACAAGATTTGTTTTGATTTATCTTACACTCACGGACAGGAAGTGGCATGGAGTGGTTATCTTTATGATGCTTTTAAATTTCTTGAGACTTGGAAAGATCAAAAGACAAAGAAGATTCTTACGACTGTTATGGAAAGAGATGGTCTCGAAGCAATAGCAAAAACGGGGAGTGGTTGTTATCAAGATGTTTTAGTGAAGGAACATCTTTATCAAGAGGACATAGAGGAAATTTGTGAAGACTTGAATGTCACGGAAGCTGAAATTGAAAGTGCTTTAGATGAATTTGAAGCTGTTTGGGAACATTATTGCAAAGAGAAAGCTTGGGAGCTTCTTTCTACATTGGAAAAAGTCTATGAGGACGAGTTAAGAGAAGAATGCATCAATGAATTTTATGAAATAAACAACATCGTGTTTGACGTTAAGACAGGAAAGTCTTTTTTGTTGGATGAAGGTGCACAGGTTATAGAAGATACGGAAGTCAAGGAGGGATAAAATGGAAATGCAGAAATTCGTTGACCTTTATGACAAGATAACTTTAGCAGAGCGAGCGTTGCTTTTCTTGGGAGGCTTGGATGACTTGGAAAGAGGATACCGACTGGTATTAACTCGATCAAGAAAGGAGAAATATTATCTCTCAAGTATAGGGAATTATCATTTCTGCGTGTTTGATTATGAAACTAGTGACGAGGTGGAAGATTGGGGATATTGTGATAAAGACAAGTTACGGGCGAGTTTAAGTGATTTTGTAAAGGAACATGGAATAAGAGAAATTAGTATCGAGTAAACAAAAGGAGGTGTAAACATGATAGTTCACAGAATAGCTTTATTACTCAAGGAAATGACAGCTAAAAAAGAACCGCTCGCTAATTGGTTGGGGTATGTTTTCATTGATCAAGGCAAGGCGTTTGCTACTGACGCACACTCTGCAATGATATTGAAAAATCCACCACAAGAATTGGCTGACGAATATCCTTTACCGCCTCAAGCAGAAAATTTTGCGCCTGTTACACAAGTGGCTTTAGACCAGAAAACTATTACCCGTATTGAAAAGAATCTTCCTCAAAATCCTCTTCATCCGATTTTGAATCATTTTCTTGTCGGCAAGAGGGACGATAAGGTTGAAATCTTTATGACTGACTTGGACAATCATATTCAGATAACACAGCAAAGTGATGAGCTTGAGGCCCCTGACATTGATGCTGTGCTCCAAGATACAGATGACGAGCGTGAGGAAATTTGTCTTGATCTTGCTTTGCTGGAAAGAGTTATGAAGGTTTTAAAGAGGATGCAGACTTTACTCAAATTAGAGCAAATGCCTGTTGTCGTGGGAGTCCCGAAGGACAAATCTAAAGCTTTTACTCTTGAAGTAAATGTTTTTTGTGATAGTCGGGTTGGAATGGATAAGCTAGAAGTAAAAGCATTGATAATGCCTTTTGTAAATACTCAAGCTGAATAATCTAACCTGTGAAAGCGCTTTCACTTATAGCCGTGCAGGCGTCTTTACTTGCACGGCTTTTTGTTTGGTGAAAGCTGATAAAGGAATTTGCAGGCAGAAAACTGGAAAGGGGGAGCGGTCATGCAACGAGTGGTCTTTTACAAAAGGGTAAACAGAGAGCAAGAATGTGAGATTTGCGGACGGCAACCTGCAAAGATTGTGGTTGTCCGCATTTGGGAAGACGGCTTGTCTTACGTAGCAGGCTATAACATGCTAGAAGACCATTTCTGTTCTTTAAGATGTGCCAAAGAGGGTTATCCCAATGCGGAATTTGTTCGTGTTAGGGAGAACACCATCGAGGAAATAAATCGTTTAGGCTATATGGCATAACTAATAACAAGGAGGGTGTATCATGAAGACCACATTGACCAAACAAGAATTTATTAGAAGATTTAAAGAGTCCCCTACGTATAGGCACGCCTTTTCTGATGAAGGTCTAAGTGCCCTTTTTGATTATTTTACAGGATTAGAAGAGGACCTAGGAGAAGAAATTGAGTTTGACATAGTGGCTATTTGTGGTGATTACCATGAATATAAAGACATTGAGTCATTCAATTATGACTATAACACCAATTACACACACTATAATGAAATCGAAGACCGCTTTATAATTCCTGTAAACGGTAAGAGATTCATCGTTGAAATTTAACGTTTCTTTTTAACTATAACCATCATCGCACAGTATATACATCTTTTGTCTTACGTGGTTTTTTGCCTGTGCGATGATGGTTGATAAGGGATTTTGCAGGGAAAACAAAAACAAACAAGGAGGGTGCATCATGGTTACAAGGGAGCTTCTTGAAAAGTATTTACCTGATCATTCTGGTTTTACTGTACGTCATATCGAGGAAAAGAAAGACAAATTCGTAATATATATGGATTACCATGTGATGAACGACCAAGGATATTATGTAGGGTACATTGACTTTTCGTTGCACATTCCAAAGGGTAATCCTGAAGATTTTAAGTTACGGGTACATGGAAGACGCTCGCATTATCTTGTGCGTCATTATGATATGCGTTGGGTATTAGAAGAGGCTTTGAGTTACGACATAAGAGATATGATCGAGGAAATTAAGACTAGAGAAAAGGAGGATGTAGCATGAAAAAGAACACAACACCAGTTGCAGATGTGTATTGTCCGCCATACTGGCTTAATCTGTGCGATAGGGAAAACTCACAAGTGTGTCCATTGTCAGAAGATGGCCATTTTCATGGAGTAACATGCTCCATGTATGATATTGGGACATGTCCTTATGTCTTGTTGCGAGATGAGAAGGTTTATTTAGTAATAATCAACGAGCAACATTTTCTCTTTCCTGATCAAGAGAGGCTTCTGCAAGATCGCAAAGTATTGTTTCTAAAAGTACCCGCTCAAGGTCTTACTCTTGATGAGATGAAGGAGTGGACAGAGGCACTTATAACAACACTTATACATTATCCGTTGCAACCAGTCGTTTTTGCATCGCCAATTCCTTATCTCCTACGAGAATTAAGCCGCTTGTTCTCGTATAGAGTGCTTCTCTTCCATAATGATAAACGTGAGAAGAAGGAATTGCCAGACGGCCGAATAATACAAACGGTAGCTAAAGAAGGATGGCGATTGGTGTAACTTAATAAGAGGAGGAATGTCATGAAACGGTATTTTGATTTTTTGCGAGAATTATTTCTAAATGCTAAGCCTCCGATTGACTTGGATCAGTCGGAAGACATTGTTGATTGTAGCGAGTATTTCATTTCTCAGCACACATTCAGTCAAATATTCAAAAAGTACCGACACGACTATGGCTGTGAACGTGGAACGTTGATTCTGCTGGCTGTGCTTAAAGGTCCTACTATTAAAGAAGGAGGGCATCATGGAAAGGATTGATCGAGCTATGATGTTTGAAAACGCAGATTCGGTGGTGCAACATATTAAAGAATTTCTGAGATCTACACCAGCGAACATTGTAGTGTTTGGCGGAGCAAATCGACTTATTGCTGTTCGTGAGGATTTTGCTAGTCGCTTTCTTGAAGCGGATAACGTAACGTTAGCGGGCACGCCTTTACATCCGTTGTGGGGCATACTTTCATTTGGAGTACGTATTACAGAACGAGGTTGGGAATTTACAAAGGCAGGTGCGAGCGAAATGGGATGGCGGTTTCAGGTTACTTCCCAACATCCATCAGATATAGAACAGGAAGTGCGACGTGCGTACGAGTTCAAACGTAAGTGTCTTTTGGTGATCAATGAATACAGAAGTTAGGCTTGCCTAACTTTGAAAGCGCTTTCATTTGACCGTGTCGGCTTTATTGTCGGCACGGTTTTTATTTAACTAACCTACATCAAACTTTTATGTCTTGTAGTAAGACTAGCACGTGTCTGTTTGGTGATGGTTGATAATGGAAACTGAAGGCTGATTGAAAACCAAAACAAAAGGGAGGTTTGTCATGAAGTGCATGAAATGGACAATAGAAAAAGTGTCTCCTGCGGTTGAGTACGCAAGGCTGGATGAGGAAAGCAACGTCTGGTATGTACCGGTCTTACAATTTGTCGCTTCGGGCGAGGAGACAAATCAGTTCCTTGCACTTGCATTTCCTGCGAGCAATGGGGGCAGCGAGATTGAAGGTATAGAGATACGTTACATTGAGATCCCCCTGTTCGCAACGGACACGGTGTATTACCACAAACTGCGGCCTTTCATAAAGCGGACAATTAGTCGCAATCTCGGCCTGTATGCTGAAGCGATTGCAAGCGCTGTATGGTATTTAGAGCGTTGGGATGAACCTGTATGTCAGGCTTGGAGCCGCATACGGGGTAACGCTTACAATTGGAAATTTCAAGATTGGTCGTGAAAGCACTTTCACACGGTGCGGCTTTATTGTCGCATCGTGTTTTTTTATGCATTCACATTCCACGTCTTTCACGTCTCCGCTCACCATTTCGGCACCTTTCTAACCATGTCCCAGCACCATTACTAGCTTCGGCACCCATTTCGGCACCTATTCTATACACATTTCGGCTTCCTTACTATACTACACCACAGCCATATACGCTATACCTAGCTATCCACAAATATTTAACCAACCTCGTGTATAACATGTATGAAGTAAGAAGTGACAATTTTTGTCACCTACTGACAATTTTTGTCACCTTGTAAAGTGAGGATTGATAAGGGATTGTGAGGCGCAACAATAACAAAAACGGAGGTAGGACAATGGCAAAGCAAGTAAAAGTAAACAAAGTGGAAATTTTGGATGTAGGTACCTGTGCACGGTGGTACGAAATACTCAAGAAACACTTCGAGAAAGATTTAATCTTTTTTCGTGATGCGCTGGACGTATCCACAGAAGAGAAAATTCGATTATTGTTTGCAAGTATAGCTTTTTATGAGCTATCTCGCCAGAAAGATTTTGACTTAGCGGTTGCACGTGCAAAGACCGCACGAGGACTGGGAGATTGGTACGTGTATAAAAAGAATGCACGTAGTCCTGAACGGAAGATTGAAAAAGATTTATTGATGTAGTGTTCCACGTGAAACATAAGCGGCATGGCCATAACGGCTGTGCCGCTATTTTTTTGTCAAAAGTAAGCCACGTCTAACTTTGAAAGCGCTTTCACTAGTGTGGCTAATTAACTAACCTTGACGTAGGTGACGTGTATTTTACATGGCGTCAGAATGTGCTTTTGTATGGTGAGGATTGATAAGGGATGGTGAGGGACAACAAAAGACGGAGGTAGGACAATGGAAGTAAAAAGATGTTATTGCTGTGGTCGCATCATCAGCGACTGGATCAGCATTTATATCCCTGAAAGAGGGACCGTAACGCTCTGCTGGAAGTGCTCGGTGTGGTGTACCATGTACGTAGATATTCCTTAATAACACGGCCTGCCAACCACGTGGTTGGCGGGCATTTTTTGTGCCTGGAGCACCCCCTACATGGACACAGGGGGTGGGGTAAAAAGGG
>Ga0190314_1000389_pt1 | contig 15495 bp, 8 predicted proteins | sample 4870071112_MG_FD_165055 | JGI IMG/M metagenome (GOLD analysis project Ga0190314, IMG submission 165055) | Hydrothermal vent sediment bacterial communities from Southern Trench, Guaymas Basin, Mexico - 4870-07-11-12_MG | ecosystem: Environmental > Aquatic > Marine > Hydrothermal vents > Sediment ...
GACTAATCGCATCAACACTGCTCGTGGGTGCTGTCCCATCATAGCCACACAGAGCATCAGCAGTACCAGGCGGTGACTCCCAACCACCCCCGCTGCCGTTCCAGCCCAAACTGTAGAACTCATAATAACCTGTGCCATTCGGGAAGTTAAAACTCCAGCTCCAGCCATCAGCACCATTCGTGTCATTGCCAAACAGTGTCCAGGCACCCCATGTACTGTTATCACTACTATATCGGTAGTATAGCTCCACAGCATCGGCATCTGAGGTCGCTGTTGCATTAATCGTGATTGGCGATGATGGCTGCCAGTACGGACTGATCGCATCCACAGACGTAGAGGGCGGGAGTCTCCCGGGAGCCTGCGGGAAAGAAAGCCACGAGTCGCTCCCGCTCCCCGCAGAGGCGTCGTAGTAGAGGGTGACGTTGGAGAATGTCTCAACACGCACATAGTCAAAGTCCACCGTCGTGTTCGTACCATCGCCTTCAGCGTCAACCAGGCGGAGGCGCACGTTGCCGCCGTTGTACTCTCCGGCGGTGAGCCACTTCGTGTAAGTGTGCGGGAATGAAAGACTGTCATTTAATGTGTCTATTACATTCCAGGTGGTACCATCCCAGAGCTCAACGTTTATGTTCTCAGAGTCGCCGGCCACGTTTGTCACATTATACTGTAGCTGGTGTCCGCTGCCAGCGGGGACATTGTTCACGTCTATCTCCACATCCATGGAATAGTTCGCCACAGAGGCCTGGGCCTCCACGTATATCCACATGAAGTCCCAGTTCACAGCGTCGTTGGGTGGACCGTCGTTGTTTGTGAAGTTGATAAAAATACCATGTATCTGGGAGATCGTGAGAGATCCACCGTTGGCCGCCAGCAGGTCAAACTCGGCGTAGAAGTTGTTTGGCGAGGTATCGGTGGGTTTTATCCCCGTGCTCCCGGAGGCGCCGCCAGGTATCCAGTAGAGAACCTCGTTATTCCCAGTGTAACCGCTCTCAACACCGTACTCCATCTTCAAAACGCAGGCCGTCACAGTGTCAGAAGCACCGAAGGCATCCGTGCTCCAGTTTGTCAGAGAAAGCACTTTGCCTTTGTCCACAGTGTACCAGCCGTCTCCAGCACTAACACCGCTCGGACCAGCTCCGCTGCTGTCATTGAGATAGATGTCGTTCAGACTGTCGCCCGTGCTGTCTCCCGAGCCCTGAGAGGTGGCGTTTGTGTAATTGGTGACAGATACACTGCTGCCGACGTTTTCTTCCGCTATCGTGTAACTCGCCCCGTCGTCTCCTGCGTTAGCGGGGAACTCGGATGAATCATACCAGCCTGTGGTGACCGTTATTTCGCCGGCCGTGTCGGCATAGGTGTACTGGGTGGGAAGTGCGTCAGCGTGGAGCCAGAACTCAACCACGACCCTCTCGCCGGCGGGTATTGTGCCGTTAACCGTGTCCGTCCACTCATAGGTCTGTTTGCCCGCTGCGTTGAGGGTGACACTGCTCCCGCTCTCAAGGTGAGTTGTGAGGTCGTTGCTGGCGAACACCGATGCGTTCACCGTCCAGCCGCCCGCAGTGGCGTTCTCAATATATAGATGATACGTCCAGGTGCCACTCACGTTCACCGGGTCTGTGTTGTTCAGCACGGGAGACGTCCAGGTGCCTATCTTGTACCAGCCCGGGGCTGTTATCTGGAGAACCTTCGTGTCCTCTGGGTCGGGGCCCGGTGTGAGACTCAGGTCCTCCATGGGCGGGGAGATGGATGTGGACGCAAGCAGGTACCAGTGGGGCTCTGTGAGAGTCACCGTAGACTCATCTGTGAGCGTGGTGTTGGGGGTGTATGTTGCGTTCACAATATCGGTGGCTGGCGCATATGTTCCAGCGGTGTAAACCACCTGGTAGTGTCCGGGGTCGCCGGAAGCATCAACCTCTGTTACAGAGCCGACGCTCCCCCCTCCGTTGCTGCCAGATTTTATTATCACGCTTATGTTCGCCGCCTCTCCTGTGACCCCAGCCCCAAAGGTGTCGTTGAGCCATATGTCAAAGGTGATCGTGGAAGTTCCGTCCGCCGATACAGAAACAGTATCGGGGACCATAACAAGGGAAGCAGGGGGGTTCGGGCCAAGCGTGAAGTCGCCCAGGTTCTCAGGGCTACCGCTCCCTGTTATGGTTATGCTCTGTCCCTCTATGCGCCCGAGCGGGCCGCCCCTGGCGGTCAGAGTGCCGCTTCCAGTTGCGCCATATGTGTCAATTACAAAGTGGCCATTGGAGTCTGTCACGGCGCTGTAATTGTTGCCGCCGATGGATATGATGACAATCACATTATCTGCGGGGGTTGAACCGTCCTGTTCGTATATCGTTCCGTAAACCGAGTATGAGTCCGGTGTGCTCCCGGAAGCAGGGGTTGTCACCTTCCATGAGGGGTCGGTGTACCACACCCCATCGTTCTGGCTCCATATCCTGAAATAGTATGTTGTGCTCGGCGTCAAATCTGTGGCGTCGTGGCTGTGGGTATAAGACGGCCCGTCCAGAGAGGTGTTTCCGTCCGGAGAGCCAAAGGCCGGGTCCGTGTCCCATGAAATGTTACACTGGTCGTTGTCTGGCGTCTCCCATGTGACCGTGAAAGAAGTGGGCGTTATGTTGCTCGTGGTCACGTTCATGGGCTCTCCAGCCTCTGCAAATGGGAAAAGAACAGCAAAACCGCCTGTTATCATTGCCAGTGCGACTAAAATAGATAGCATTTTACCTCTCATCGTATTTCCTCCTCTAACTCGCTGAAACACGCACAAAGTCGGTTATGTGGGTTCTAATATATAACATTTATGGGATAGACGAGCGGCGAAATGAACAGCGGAACAGGTGCAAAAAAAAGATCAAAGGAAGGGTGTGTGGGCCGGGCCGGAGCCGGCAGAGTGTGTGGAGGAGGGTGGAGGAAGTGGATGACGGTCTCACTCCACCTGGAGTTTGCTGTGGCACACCGGACAGTCAACGGTCATGGGCCTCTCCGTCAGCTCCACCTCAAGTGTTGCCCCACAGGTTGGACAGGTTATGGTCACCTTCTCCGCGCCCTGTGCTGTCTCCGCTCCGGGCTCCTCCGGTGGTCTCCCCGCCATCGCCGCGCCCACCAGAACTGCCAGCACGATGATTATTATTATCACCAGCCACGCAGTTCCGTGGATGCCATAGTACTCTGTGTTCAGGAACTCTGAGAACCCGCCGCCTCCCTGCTCTTCTTCAAGCACTGTTATCGTGCCGGTGTCTGTTGTCACCTCCTCCTGGCCGTCGCTGGCGGAGAAATAGTATGTGTGCTTCCCGGCCGGGAGAGTGAGCGATATGGAATAGGTCGCTGGCTGGGTGAAATCGTTTCCGCCGCTTATCAGAGACAGCGGGTGTTCTTCTCCGTCTATAACCACGTAGATGCCCGCCGGCGTGTCGCCGTCAGCGTCTGTGTAAACCACAGTGAAGGTGAAGGTAGTGTCCGTGGTCCCCGAAGACGGAGAGACGGATGGAGAGGAGAGCACAGGCGCCCTGTTGTACTGTGGAACAGTCAGCGAGTATGAAACCGTCGTGTAGGTCTTCCCGCCCTCCCTGCTCTCAACGCCGGGCATGTCCTTGGCAACGAAGCTGTAAGTGTAATCGCCAGGTCCGAGGAAGATGTCAAACTCGTATATCACCCCGTCCACGTAGTCTGTCCCGGCGCCTGCCGAGGCGGAGAGTGTGTACTCGCCCAATCCCGATATGACCAGTTTAACGTACTCGGGCGGGTCTCCATCGGGGTCGGAGTATATCACCGAAAAGGTCACGGGCGTGTTGTCCGAAAGCGCACCTATTATGGGCGTCCCCGCAACGGGTGTCAGAGACGGCGGGTTGTTGGGACGTGTTGGCACACCAGAAACCGGTGGGACAGTGGACTGGTCCATGTTCCCGCTGCGGTCAACCGCTCTCACTTTGTAATAGTATATGACACCGTTCTGGAGACCCGTGTCCGTGTAAGACGTGGCCGTTGTGGTTGCTACCTGGTAGGGCGAGCCTATGTCCGTGCTGAAATAGTACGATGTTGAGCGGAACACGTAATAGGTTATGCCAGCGTTGGGGTCTGTGTCAGAGTCCTGGGCCGCAGACCATCTTATCACCAGCTCACCGCCAACACCGGTGTCATACACCTCGCTGACCCCCTGGAAGGTGGGGGGCGTCTTGTCCGAGGGCGTGGCTGAGACACTTTTGTCGTTTGTCTCCATGTTGCCGTTGCTGTCACGGGCACGCACCCAGTAATAGTATGTCTGGCCGTTCACCAGCCCCGTGTCCGTGTACTCGGTGCCTGTTATGCCACCGGCTATGAGCGTTTCCGATGACGGCCCAACCTGTGGGTCAGTGGACCTGTAGACGTTGTACTCCACTCCATACCTGTCCTGGCCAGCATCCCATGTGACCTTTATGGCGCCGCCCGTCTCAAGGTCCACCGCCGACTTCACTCCACTAAAAACAGGCGGCTGGACGTCCTGTGGTGTCCCGTCCAGCACAACCGTATTGTTGTCCATCTGCTGGGAGCCATCAACGGCCCTCACGAGATAGTAATATGTGCGACCGTTGATCAGGTAGTCTCCCCTGTTGTCGTCCAGATAGGTTGTCTGGGTGGTCGTGGCCAGGAAATAGGGCGAAGAGGTCGGCGACTGTTCGGGGTCAACAACGATGTCGTTGCTTGTGCTCCGGTAGATATAATACGTGATCTGCCCGCTCTCATCATATGCAGGCTGCCATGAGAGAAGAAGTGCGCCGCCCTCCGGGACGGGCGCCACCGACTGCAGACCGGAGAACTCTGGCGGCTGCTGGTCGGTGGGCGTGGCCGATTTGATCACCTTGTTTGTTTCCATGTTGCCCTCGGCGTCTTTCGCCCTGACAGCGAAATAGTATTTGACACCGTTGTTCAGACCGGAAACGGTGTACCACGTGTCCTCTGTTGTGGCTTTTACTGAAGTGAAAAGGTCAGAAGTGGACGTGGAATAATATATAAGGTACGTAACAGGCAGGCTGTTGTCCTCTGCGGGGCTCCAGGTGAGGTTCACTTCGCCGTAGGTCCCCATGTCTGCTGCTGTGCCAAGGCCCGCGAACACAGGCGGCGTGGTGTCCGTCGGAGACGCATACTTTTTGACCGTGTTGGCCTCGGAGTTACCCAGAGAATCCGTGGCTCTGACAACGAAATAATATGTCTGGCCGTTGATGAGACCTGTCACGGTGTAGCTGGTTCCTGTTACGCCGGAGGCGACCATGTTGGTGCTGTTCGGAGTGAAAGCGGGGTCCGTGTCCATGTAAACAGCGTACATCACCGGCGTGGAGATGTCCTCGGCGGGCTCCCATGAGACCTCAATCTCTCCGCCCATGGAGGTGTCGTTCACCCAGCCAACCCCGTTGAACCTCGGAGGCAGGGTGTCCGTGGGCGTGACCTGGTACTCGCCCGATGTCACATAGTTTCCTGAGCCGTCTATGACCCTGAGTTTGTAGGTGTACTGGACGCCTATTGAGAGACCGGTGTCATAGAAGGGCTGCTGTGAAAAGGTTATGTTGCCCACCTCAACACCGTCACGAAGGATGACATATCGGAGGGGGGCTGCGGTGGGATCCGTGTTCGCATCCAGCGCCTCTGTGAACTCAACGCTAACCTTGCCCTCCTCGCCCGTGTCGTTGAACCATATGCTGGCGGGCAGAGAAGGCGGGGTGGTATCGGATGGGGGCGGAGACGTCACCGCATCAGAGGCCTTGTAGTTGCCGCTGGCATCCACCGCACGCACAACATAGGTGTACGTCTGGCCGTTCACCAGCCCGGAGTCGGTATAAGACGTGGCACCTGTCACTGTGGCAATCTTTGTGCCATCACGCCATATCTCATAAGAGATGCTCTTCTCGGGGGAGGTGTCGGAGTCCACGGCGGCAAACCAGGTTATGGTGAGCTCGCCGCCCACTCCCGTGTCTGTGATCATGTCAATGCCCTGGAAGTCCGGCGGCGTCACATCGGTCGGCCTGACCGAAACATAGGCGTCGCTCTGGTTCACATTTCCAACGCTGTCAACCGCCCATACCATGAAATAGTAGTACTGGCCGTCTGGCAGGTTGTGGAGACCGTTTATCTGGATTGAAGTGCTTGTGGTAGTGTAGTTTGGCTGAGACGTGTTCCAGACACCCTCCTGTGTGGAAATATAAACCCAGTATGTTACCGGCGTTGACGGGTCTGAAGCGGAGGACCATGTAAGACGCACACTCCCGCCTGTCCCCAGGTCTGTGCCCGTCTCAACCCCCGCAAAAGAGGGGGGCGTGTAATCCGCTGTCGTGACCGTGAGGGAGTTTATGGTGTTCGCCCTGTTGCCGGAGGCGTCCTCTGCGAGGACAACGAAATCATACTGTTCTCCCGGCTCCAGCCCTGTGACAACGTGGTAGACCAGTTTGTTCGGCTCCTCCACAAGGGCCACCGTCTCGTTTGGCTGTTTAGAGAAATCAAGCACAAACCCGGATTTTGCGTAGTAAATCAGGTAATATATGGTCTGGTCCGGGTCTGTGTTGTTGTCATTCGCCGTGTACCATGAGATGTTCACAGAAGCCCCATCCCCGACGTTTGTGGCGCTGTAAATGCCGCCGAAAGATGGGGGCTCCTGGTCCGTGGGCATGGCAGAAATCTCAACCGTGTTGGTGTCCTCGTTGCCCTCTGCGTCCTCGGCCCTCACAACGAAATAATACGTCTGGCCGTTCACCAGGCCCTCCACGGTGTAAGTCACGGTGTCGCCCGGGATGGGCGTCGGATACGGGGTGTACGTGAAGTCTGGCGTGGAAAAGTCCTGTCCACCATGGACCGTGGAAACGTATATGTTGTATGTTATGGGCCCGGTGGGGTCATCAGCCGCCTTCCAGGAGAGGGAAACAGCGCCGCCATACTGGACGTCGACCGCGCTCATCAGTCCCTCCCACGGGTCTCCTGTCTCGTTTGTCGGCGGGTTAAGGTCGGACTTGTGGAAAGTGACCTTGTAGAAGTCACCCCAGTTGCCCGCTACGTCCCTGCCATGGACCCAGATCGTGTAGTCCTGTCCCTCCATGAGAGAGTTTATGTTTATCGTCGCCGTCATCTCTTCCACAGGAGAGTCTCCCTCCCCATCAACAAAGCTCATGGACGTGCCCGTGCCATTTGCGCCCGGCGAATCGGCAAGGAAGTACTCCGCCTCCGCTATCTGGCTTCCGCCTGTGGTTGTGTCGTTCACCGTGGCGTTCAGATAAACGTACTGGGCTGACCCCGTGGGGTTCGGGTCTACCGTGGCGATGGTCGTGACAGGACCTTTTGTGTCCGGCGGAAGGCGTGTCGTGAAGTTGAGATAATAGTTGTCGCTGGCGCCCTCCCACACCTTGTCGCCGTCTCCGTCAAGGTTCACGCCCGTGTGGTTCCTGGCCGAACCGGTTATTTTCACGGTGTAATCTGTTTTGTACTCCAGAGAAGAGGAGGGGGTGAAAACGAGACGGGTCGCACCATCATACCACGCAAACGACCCATCCACGATCGCACCGGGGGACGCCGAGGGATACATTGAGAAATAGTTCTCAACGCTTGTGGTGTTCATCGGAGTTGAGAACACTATCGTAATGGACGTGCTCGTGGGCACGTCTGTCGCACCGTTAATCGGGTCGGAGTCTGTCACCCTGGGGGGCACCTGTGTGACCTCAAAGCTGTTGGACGTGCCCTGGTTGTTGGAAGAATCATCGTCGCTGGGCTTCACGTCCCAGACCACCGCCACAACAACGTGGGTGCCAACTTTGCCGGTGGGCGTCCACTGGGGGGAGGATATGTTGGCCGACGCTCCCCCGCCCAGAGCCAAGTGCTGTGTCGTACCTATGAGCTCGCCGCTGGTTGAGTCCAGGTAGAAAGAGACGTTGAAAGAGTCCGCCTGGGCGGCTCCGAGGTTTTTGACCTCAGCGTAGAATGTCGCTGGCTCATCCTCTGGCAGAGGAGACGGGGCGTAGACGGACACAACCTTTATGTCAGGGTTGGGCGAGAGGACATCCAGAGTGGCATGTGCCTGCTGGTTGGATGAATCAGCGTCCAGAGGCGAAACATCACTCACCACCACGTATATGTCATACGTGCCCACCGTGCTTATTGACGTGGAATCAGATACCACATTCACTGAACCACCTGCTGGCACAGTCCCCGTTGATTTAACTGTCCCGATCTCGTTGCCCGGGGATATGCTCCCGAGGTAGAAGGTCACGTTTCCGCCCCCATCGGCGTCTCCGTAGTTGTGGACCGTCGCCACCACGGTGAAAGAGTCGCCCGCACCCACAACAGAGGGGTTGAACGATATGTCCGAGTCCGCCACCGCCAGGTCTGGCTGGCGTGGGGTTACAGTTATGGACGCCTCGTTGTCCCCGGTGGCGTTCTCCTGCGGAGACACGTCTGTTATGCTCACAGTTATGGTATACGTCCTCGAGTCGCTCAGCGTGTATGTCTGGTAGAGGTCAACGCTTGCACCGGCACTGATGGACACGCTGGTGTTCTCACCTATGAGCGTCCCGGTGTCAGATGGCCCGTCCCAGAAGGACACGTTGCAGGTACCGTCCACGTTGCCGATGTTGGAAACCGTGGCCTTTATGGTCACGGTGTCCCCTATGACCGGGCTGGACGGGGTGAGGGTTATGTTCCCGCTGTCAATGTACATGTTGGGCTCGTTGGCCTGCTCAATGTTCACATCAACGGATGCCTGGTTGTTCGTGGTGGAAGCCTCTGTCCGGTTCACATTGACTATTTTAACGGTTATGGTGTGCGTGCCGTTTGTGGAGGGAGACCACGTGCATGTGGCCAGAGAAGTCCCGCCCGCGGCTACACTTATCCCGGAGTCTGTGCTTATCAGAGAGGTGTCGTCGTAAAACTCAACGTCACACAGGAGGCCCACGTTTCCCTGGTTGTGAATCGTCGCGTTTATTGTAATGGAATAACCGACCTTCAGAACGCCATCCACCACTATGTCAGAGCTGGATAGATAGAGGTCTCCCTGGAGGAGCGTGAAGGTGCCTATGTTCTCCGGGCTCTCACCTCCACCGGCGCCGGAGACAACCGTTGACAGGTTCCCCCAGTAGCCACCCTCAAACACCATGGAGAGGTCTATGGCGCTCCCGGTGTAAACAGACGAGCCGTTCGCCGCTTTGAGCTCTCCGATGTTCAGGGAGAAGTTGCCGCTGGAATCTGTCAGGACCGCTATCGGCCACACTGCCCCGGTGGTGTTCGCCATTGCCAGCGTCCCTGCTGCGGGGGTGGTGCCGTCGCTTCTGAAAACCTGGCCATAAACGATATAAGAAGAGGGGGGCGTGTCCGGCGGCGGCAGAGTCGTTACCGTTGAGAAGGGCAGCTGGGAGCCGCTGTAGGTTGTCCCCCCGGACACTATCTCAAACGTGTACGTTGTGGACGCTGAAAGGTTGTCCACCATGACGAAATGCACTGTCCCGGAATAGCTCCCGTCGCCGGGGTCCTGGACATCATACGCTGTTGTGTCGGGCGTTCCCTCTCCCCAGTTTATGTACCCCGTGACGTTGTCCGTGGTAACCCAGACTAGACCAAAAGCGGTCTGGCCCAGGTTCACAACTGTCAGATTCATGGGTTCTGTTCCCTGGGCCCTGGTCACAGGGGCCATGTTCACCAATCCACTCAACATCAGAGCCAACACCAGTCCGGCAACTACGCTTTTTCTCACAATATCCCTCCCGGGATTTTTTTGCGATATCGCTTTTGTGCTGTGAGGGTAAAAAGGGGTGGGGTATTTTAAATATTCCCCCCAAGCGACCCCGCGCACTCCTTTCAACCCCGTTCATCTTAAAAACCCGGAAAGGTTTCCCTGTCCCATGGAAATAGGCGTCTTCGGGAAAAACATGGACCCGTGCGCTGTGGCTATAAAGAGGGCCTCTGAAAAAATGGGCGTGGCATGCAGGGTTCTGGATCTGGGTGAGATGAGAAAAAAACCTTTCAAACTCGGAGACGGCCTTTTCACGCTGGGCGGCGAGGACATGTCATGGGTGTTCAGCGTCCCCGCGTGGTACATCCGCCAGATACCTCTCCGGGTCCCGATGATCCGGGCCCCGGCCACCCTGGAAGGGCACAACTGTCTGGTGAGAAACGAGCCGATGTGGGCGAGCGTAGAAGAGAGTTTGATAAAGATGGTCTCCGAGAGATCGCTTGTCGTTAACCCCCTTGAGACCCAGATTCTCCAGTACCAGAAGGTTTACCAGCACTATCTCCTCTCAAAAGCCCGTCTCCCCCTGCCAGAGTGGGGCGTCTGCATGCCAGACGAGATGGAACTGAAGGAGGGGGGCGAAGAAAGAAAGAGTACAGGGGGGTGGACGGGTGGCTGGGTGGTGAAGGGCCACGCCAGCGGCAGGGCGGTGGAAGACCTGTCTGAATATGTGCGTCGGAGGAACAACGGTGGGTCCATGGGCCCCCCTCCCCTGGTGCAGAGAAAGGTGGCGGGCACTCCTCTGAGGGTTGCTGTTGTGGAAGAAGAGGTGATAGGCGGGTACGCCGTCCACACCCCATTCACAGACGTGAGAGAGGGGTTTGTGATGGGACAGGCGAGGGCGGAAAGGGTGAGCATAGACGCTGAGACGGCGGAGACCGCCATAAAAGCCCTCCAGACGCTGGGACTCTTCTTTTCGGAGATAGACTTCATCAAAACCCCGCGGGAGACGTACATACTGGAGGGGAACCCCTCTCCCGGTTTCGCTTTCTCCGAGACACTCGGAATCCCCGTGGCGGAGCGGCTTTTGGCACACATGGTGGAGAGGGCAAAGAAGTGAAAAATGCAAACAATCATGAAACAACCTTTTTATAACAACCGGGTGTTCCGCCCCCACATGATAGGACTCATAGGGAGGGAAAAAGACCCCCAGGTCGCTCTTGTGAAACAGCGCCTTGAAGAGATGGGACGGGAGGCCAGGGTGATAGATTTCAGACCTTTCCCCCGAAACGCCCCCATCACCGTGAGAGAGGATTCTATAAAATACGAGGGAGTTGAGCTCCTGGACTTTTCGGTTTTCTACCTCCGCCAGCTCGGATACCTCTGGCCCATTCCCCAGCACGAGATGACCAGAGAAGAGTGGGACGCCTACTATGGACGATACCTGGAATATCTCACCGCCGAGAGGGAGACCCTGTCCCTTAAACACTCTGTTATCCGCATACTCTCCATGGAGAGGACCGTGATCAACCCATATGACAGTTTCATGTACCACCGCCTGAAGCTCTACGAGGACTATCTGCTGAGAAGAAAGGGGTTCAGGGTGCCGGAGTCCTTTGCCACCAACGACCTCAGCATAGTGGAAAAAAACAAATACGTTTACAAGGGACTGGCAGGGGGGCTGGGCACACACATGGTTGATGACGATTTTTTCAGACAGCACAGCGACATATTTGAGCAGAGGCCCGGTCTGTTCCAGCGCTACATAAAAGGAAGGAACCTCCGGGTCTACGTCGTGGGAGAAGAGGTTGTTGGGGCGGGCTTTCTTCTCCAGAAGGAGGCACACGTGGACTCCCGGGTCGGCCAGACAGGGGTTGAGGTATTTGACCCACCCGATGAGGTGAAAGAGGACGCTGTCAGGGCGGTGGAGACCCTTGGCATGCGGTTTTCGGGGGTGGACTTCATGGTCACCGAAGAAGGGGAATACTACCTCCTGGAAGCGAACCCGTCTCCCATGTTCGCGGGATATGAGATGATGACAGGACACCCCGTGTCCAGAAAGCTCGCAGAGCTGCTTGTTGAATACGACAGAAGATGATGGAAATGACAGCAGGGGCTCAGATGGAAAAAGAGACCAAAGCGGCGGAGGAGGCGGCGGTTGTCGTTGAGAACCTCGTAAAACGCTACAGGGTGCGAAAAAAGGACGGGTGGAAGACGCGCCGGGAGACCATAACAGCGGTAAACGGGCTATCGCTGGCCATAAAAAAGGGGGAGATATACGGCCTCATAGGACCAAACGGCGCCGGCAAAACCACCACCCTCAAAATACTCTCCACGCTTGTTCTCCCTGACGGCGGCACATGCACCGTCCTCGGAAAAGACGTGGTCCGGGAGGCTGCGGCGGTCAGAAAAATCATAGGTGTCTCCGTCGGAGAGTTCACACGGGCCCTCTACTGGCGTCTCACAGGGCTTGAAAACCTCGTCTTTTTCGCAAAGCTCAGAGGCATAAAAAACCCGAAAGAGAGGGCTGAAGAACTCATACACCTCATGGGCCTGGAAGAGTGGAAAAACGAGAGGGTGATGAAATACTCCACCGGCATGAAACACAAGCTCTCCATCGCCGCCGCACTCATCCATGACCCCCCCATCCTCTTCCTTGACGAGCCCCTCACCGGCATAGACCCCGTCACCGCATACCAGATAAAAAGGTTCATAAAAGAACACCTCTCAGACAGGACCATCATCTGGACCAGCCACAACCTCTACGAGATAGAGGAAATGTGCGACAGGATAGGCCTTCTCAGGCGGGGGAGACTGGTGCTGGAAGGCCCGCCGGAAGAGCTGAAAAGAAACCACTGGGACTACGAGAAACTGGTCATAGTCACACCCCACAGAGAGGTCTTCCTGGAAATAGACGGGGCCAGGCCAGTGAAAAACGGTGTCGTGATAGAAACCAGGGACATGAAAAAAACGCTCGTCCACGTCGGAGAAATACTCCAGAGGGGAGTTGACGTGGCAGAGATACACACCGTTCGCCCGACACTGGAAGAGGTCTTCATGAAACACGTGGAGGAAGAAAAAAGAGGGAGAAAAATAGAGGAGGAAAAAGAAGACCTCTCCGGGAGGGAAAAGATATGACCTCTACAAAGGGGATCCTGCATGAGATCAAAAAAACCATCTACTTCGTTGAGAGAGATTTCAGGGTGTTGATGAGCTACAGACTTGCCTTCATAATGATGTTCTCAAGCATATTTTTTAACCTGATCTATCTCGTCTTCTTCGGCTCAATGTTCGGAGACGCCACCCCCACTGTCCTCAAACCATACGGCGGCGACTACATCTCATACATACTGGTGGGGTCTGTGGGATGGGGTTTTATGTGGAGCATAGCCGGCGCCACATCAACGTCTCTCAGAAACGAAATGATGCTGGGCACCCTTGAGTCGCTGGTCCTGACCGGCACCAGCATCACAACCGTAATGATTTCGTACATGCTCTTCGGCGCCCTGTTTGGCCTCATATCAATAGCGCTAATAATCGGTGTCGGCATCGCACTCCTCGGCGTCTCAGCGCTCTCCGGAGCAACCCTCGCAACCGCCGCCCTCTTCGCCCTCTCCGTGGTGATGATGGGCGGCCTGGGGATGGTCTTCGGCGGGCTCACCATGTGGGTAAAAAACGTCGGACGGGCTTTCCCGCTGTTCCAGAACTTCTCAATGATCTTCGCCGGCGTCTACTTCCCCCTGGCCGTTATCCCCGCATCCATCCGCTGGGTCGCAAAGGTCCTCCCGTTTTATTATGTCATAGAGGGCATCCGCCTGTCACTCATACCTGACAAAATGCCGCTGGCGTGGCACTACGCGGTCGTGACAGGTGTGTTCTCTGCCGTTATGATATCCCTCGGGCTCATATCCGTGCGCGTGGGATTTGACAGGGCGCGAAAAGAGGGGACACTGACGTTTTACTGACAACCCAACAGAAAACCAAACGGGAGAGGAAAAGGGAAGGGGGTTGGCGGAAGGGTGTTCAGGTATCAGGCCTGTTTATCTCACGTTCTCCATCGGCTCTGGTCTGTTTTCCATGGCGATCCACAGGCCTATCGCGTTTCCATCGCTGTTTTCCCAGCCCTCAAAGAAACCTGGTGGCCAGATCATCTCTTTCACCTCCTTGCCCTTTTTTGTGAGCCGATGTAAAAGTTCGTGATATAAAAATGTTACGTATTGCTTAGAAAGCACACCAAAAAAAGATAAGAAAAAAAGGGAAGAGGGTTCGGGGCGTTAGAGGGGAGATATCCCTCTCACGCTTCTTCAACAGGGTAGTAGTAGCCCCCGTCCTCTTCGCCCACGGCCAACGTCGTGATCTGGGGCTGGAAGGGGGCTTTTTCGTTCGCGTGCTCGTAGGCGTTTTCGTTGGGAGGGCTAGGCATCGTTATCATACATTCTCACCTCCAGGCAGGCAAACCGGTTGTGATATAAAAACTTTTCTGCGAATTTGTGTAAATCGTATCACCTTGTTATTACAAATGGGCATGTTCGACCATTTCCATATCAGCCGTTGCGCCTCCGGTAGAGCAGATATCCCAGCGTTAGGGCCACAACCACTACAACCACAACACCAGCATACAGCCAGGGGAAGGTGCCTGTTCCTCCGCCTCCGCCGCCCGGCTGCTCTGATGCGGATGAGACCGTCACAGTGCCGTGTCCGCCCGCCATGTTTTCGGTGCTCACGGTCAGGCCGCCCCTCTCAACAACGACGTAAAAGGTGTGGTCTCCGGCGGAGAGCCTGGTTGAGTACGTGTACGTCGCCCCATGTATGAAATCCCCTCCCTCCGGTGTCATGTTGTGGGGTGTGCCGTCAATGTAGAGCACTATGGAATCCGGTCCTATGCTGTCTGAGGCGGTGTAAACAACGGAGAACGTGAAGTTGGTGTTCTCGTTCCCTGACTCGGGGGACACCGAAAGGTTGGAGACAGAGAACGGGAGGGACAGAGTGATATCCGGGCCGTGCATGTAAAGTGAGCCATCAACGAGATCAGAGGAGGAGACCGTGGCCGTTGTGGAATACGTGCCATATGGGCCGCCCTGGACGTCTATGTGTATCACATCTCCCACCTGGGGCCTGTAGAAGTTTCCGTCAAGGACCGCCAGGGACATGTCCAGGCTGTACCGCCCCTTATCGTCCGTCATAGCCGCCACAAGAGAACTGGCGTTGCCGTTTCTTTCCACAGATGCGCGGAGTATGATGCCATCAACGGGTCCAAAGGTGGTGTTGACCGTGCCATAGACCACCCCGGGGGTCGGGGGCTCGGAGTCAAGGACGGGCACCGTGAAGTTCATTGGGCCGTCCGGGGGGTATACGTTGCCATCGCCGTAGACGATCTGATAATAGACAGTTGAGCCCATGTCGTTGTAGGAGACGTCTATTCTACACATGTGCGTGAAGGATTCCACATCTTCTCCACGCACGTCGTATGCCTGGTTGCTCAGGCCACTCTCGCTGAAACCCCATATCACATGGGCGGGCATCTTTTCAGCCGAGACCCATGTGAGCGTGAGACCACAGTAGATGTCTGATATCTCCAGGTCCATGACCACTTCGTCCGATGACTGGGCGTTTGCTGTGGGGACAAAACCGGCCATCGGAAAAGCCGCTGCCAGTATCATCCCCAGGAGAGCGAGCACAAACAACCTGCCGCTGTTTTTCATATCACACGCCTCCGCTTTTTCCTTCTGGTTTTGTTTTGTTTTTTCTGTTCCCACCGCTGGGATATACGCCAGTATATAAAAGATTGATGGGGGCGGGGGGTCGTGTCCCGGGAG
>Ga0190314_1000390_pt1 | contig 15481 bp, 13 predicted proteins | sample 4870071112_MG_FD_165055 | JGI IMG/M metagenome (GOLD analysis project Ga0190314, IMG submission 165055) | Hydrothermal vent sediment bacterial communities from Southern Trench, Guaymas Basin, Mexico - 4870-07-11-12_MG | ecosystem: Environmental > Aquatic > Marine > Hydrothermal vents > Sediment ...
CAAAAATTGGTTTATTAGCTAAGAAAAAGACAAAAAATGCAAGTCTTTCGGAAATTCCTTCTAAATCTTCAAAATTTTCAATGTCTGGATAAAAATTTCTAAAAACATAGGATAAAGCAGTTGTAACCAGTGCCATTCCAAGTAGATATAAAACAAACTCCTGAGAAAGATAAGAAGTCATAAAATAATCAGCAACGAAATAATTAAAAATCAAAGCAATAAAAATACCGGTTATTTCGATTAGATGATAATATAATTTTTTAGAAACTTTAATTCTTAAATAATCCAAAAACAAATGAATAGCAATGAATGAAAACAAAATTATTGGAGCTTTATTCAGTAATGTATCAAATGTAAAAGCTAAAATTGCAAAAACAGACCATATCATGTGTTCAATAATCTTCCACCCTTTTAAATGTCTTATCTTACTATTATTTGTAAATCCATGATCGGCAACATAATGTCCTAAAAACAAATGTAGCATTGTATTCCTCCTTAATTTTTATTTTTCATCACCTTCTGAATTTTCATCCTTTTTAATTCTCTTTCTAAATTCATTTATATCAAGATTTTCAACAAACTTTTTAAACTCCTCATCTTCGGATTCAAAATTTTCACCTTCAAATTCAATTGTATGTGATTCAACTATTTCATTTGAAACAAATATTGGTGAATTCGTTTTAAGAGAAATGATAATACCATCTGAAGGTCTTGCATCAAATTCTATATATTGTTCTTCATCTTCTTCAGGAGGAATTGTTAAATCCTTTAAAACCACCTTTGCAAAAAATGTATTATTCTCTATTTTATTTATCACAACATTTTCAACTTTTGCTTCTAACCCTTCAATTATGTTCAACATCAAATCGTGAGTCAAAGGGCGCTCAAATTCATTTTCCTCTAATATCATAGCAATGACACTTGCTTCACAAGCTCCAATCCAGATTGGCAATATTTTTTTAGTGCCTACAATTTCAAGTAAAACTACAGGAGCATTATTTAATTTATCCAAAACAAGGGCTTTAACTTTTGCTTGTTTCACTGTAAAACCTCCTTTCTAAAAATTCAACACCTTCTCTGATTATCTTTTCAACATGGTTTCTAAATTCTTCTTCGCTATTAAAATCTTTTGGATCAATAAAATTGTGAATTTTTAGATATACAGGATGTCTTTTTATTAAAAAGCTTTTCTTGTTCCAAACTTTGTGAAGCCCCCACAAAGAAACAGGTAAAACTTTTATCTTGTTTTTGAATGCTAACTCCAAACTTCTTGGCTTAAAAGGTAAAACATCTCCATTGATACTTCTTGTACCTTCTGGAAAAATAATAAAATGCACTCCATTATTCATCTTATGTACAATTTCTTTCAAGGCAATTGCTGTTTGACGAATATTTCCTCTATCAATTAAAACACTGTTTAAATACTTCAAAAACCAATTAATTCCTGGAATCTTACCTAACTCTTTTTTAGCAATAAATGCTGCTGGAGTAACATAGCCAATAATCAAAGGAATATCAAGTGCACTTTGATGGTTTGAAACTACCATGAAGTTCTCATTGGTTTCTTTTAATTCCCCAATCTTATAAACTTTTATTCCCAATAATTTAAAACTCATTCTACCAAACGCTTCAATTTGTCCTATTACAAATTTTTCGGACAATTTTTTACTAAATATTCGCAAAATTCCCCCAATGATTAATACAATTCCTCCATAGACAAAAACATATATTGCAGCTCCAATTAATAAATACAAGGTGTAAAAAAAACTAAGTACTTTACCCATGACTTCCTCCTAAAAGACAAATTTTTCAGCTTTTTCTAAAACATTTTCTTCTAATTCACTTAATTTTTCCAAATCCTTTTCAATATCCCTTATTTCCTTCACATTAGAACTTGTAGCTGGATTTTTTGGAGCAAAAGCCACACAACTGTCGATATAAGGAAGAATTGAAATTTCATATGTTTGAATTTTTTTCGCTTTATCAACAATTTCCATTTTTTCAAAACCTATTAATGGCCTTAAAACAGGCAGATATGATGCTTCTTCAATACTATGTAAATTTGTCAGGGTTTGACTTGCAACTTGACCTATATTTTCACCGGTTATTAGTGCTTTTGCTTTGATCTTCTTTGCTAATCGATTTGCAATCCTCATCATACTTCTTCTCTGAATAATCAAAGAATATCTATCTGGTACATTTTGCTTAATATAATGCTGGACATCAGTAAAAGGAACAATCCATGCTCTCATTGTATCTGGCAAATATTTTGATAATTTTTCCGCTAAATCAAGTATTTTTCTAACAGATTTCTCTGTTGTAAAAGGTGGGCTCAAAAAACTTATAGTTTCAATACTTAAACCTCTTTTTAACATATACCAACCTGCAACTGGACTATCAATTCCACCACTTAGTAAAAGAAGTGCTTTTCCAGAAACTCCAACTGGTAAACCTCCATACAATTGCTCTTTCCCAGCAAAAACAAAGACTTCTTTTTCTTTAATCTCTATTCCTACAATTAAATCAGGATTATGAACATCTACCTTCAAATCAGGAAAATTTTCTAATATATAACTACCAATATATGCACTAAAATCCAATGATTTTATTGGGAATTGTTTAAAAGATCTTTTCGTTTCTACCTTAAATGTTTTTTGATGCTTTAAACTCAACTTTACTAATTCAAAAACTGCCTTTTTAATTTCATTTATGTCATGCGAAACAGCAAATGCATAACTATAATTTTGTATTCCAAAAACATATTTTAATCGTTCTTCTACGTTATGAAAATCCTGATTTCTTAATCTTATAACAACTCTACCATACCTTTTATTTACTTCAGGTGGCTTTACAATTTTTCTTATGTTTTCCATTAATTTTCTTTCAAAATAACCTCTATTTCTACCTTTTAAACCTATTTCAGCATATCTAATAAGTACAACTCTTTCCAAATTCATTCCTCCCTCCATTTCATATTTTACCACATTTCAATAAAAAAGGCAGCTTTAAAGCTGCCTTTAAACATATGATCCAAGAAATTGACTCTTATATAGCTCAGCATAAAAACCATTTTTAGCCATCAATTCCTTATGAGTACCCTTTTCTATTATTTGTCCTTCATTCATAACAAGTATCAAATCTGCATCTACTATAGTAGACAATCTATGAGCAATTACAAAATTTGTTCTACTATGCATAAGTTTTCGCATAGCCTTTTGAATAAGTTTTTCAGTTAAGGTGTCAACATTACTTGTAGCTTCATCAAGGATTAAAATATCAGGATCAGCAATAAATGCCCTTGCAATTGTAATTAATTGTTTTTCACCCTGGGAAATATTTGATGCTTCTTCATTTATAACTGCATCATATCCACCAGGTAAAGCCATAATAAAGTGATGTGCATGAGCTTTTTTGGCTGCTTCTATAACTTCTTCATCTGTGGCATTTTCTTTTCCATATGCTATATTTTCCTTAATTGTTCCGTTGAAAAGCCAAGTATCTTGGAGTACCATTCCGAATGTTTTTCTAAGACTATCTCTCTTAATCTTTCTAATATCAATTCCATCAACTGTAATTCTTCCTCCCTGTATCTCATAAAATCTCATCAAAAGATTCACAAGTGTAGTTTTCCCAGCACCAGTTGGGCCTACTATTGCAACAGTTTGACCACTTTTTACATCAATATTTAAGTCCTCAATCAATTTCTTTTCTGGCAAATAACTAAAGTACACATGTTCAAAACTAACATCACCTTTAACATTATTAACTTCAATTGCATCAACTGGATCGGGAATTTCTTCTTCTTCATCTAATATTTCAAAAACTCTTTCTGCAGCCGCTATAGTAGACTGAATCATATTCATAATATTTGCAACTTGAGTAATAGGTTGAGAAAATTGATTGGAATATTGGATAAAAGCTTGAACATCTCCCAATTCAATTGTACGCTTTGTAACCATTACACCACCAGCTACAGCAACTATCACATATCCAAGATTACTAACAAATCTCATTAAAGGCATTGTAACCCCTGAAATAAATTGCGCTTTCCAAGCAGCATTATACAATTCTTCATTGTATTTCTCAAAAGCATTAATACTTTTTTCTTCTCTGTTGTACGCCTTAACAACAACAAATCCTCCAAACATTTCTTCAACATGTCCATTAACATCCCCAATTGATTTTTGCTGCATTTTAAAATACTTTTGAGATCTCTTTACTATAAAACTTATAATGATTATACTGAGAGGCAAAATTACAAGAGTTGCTAATGTCAATAAAGGACTTATTGTTAGCATCATTATAGTAACCCCAACGATTGTAACTATTGAAGTAACAAACTGAGTTAAACTTTGATTTAGAGTATTACTAATCAAATCAATATCATTAGTAACCCTACTAAGAATCTCTCCATGGGTTCTTGAATCATAAAATTTCAATGGAAGTTTGGTTAATTTATCCATGACCTGTGTTCTTAATGTTTTTACAATTTTTTGAGATATACCGGCCATCATATATTGTTGAATATACATAAACAAAGCATACAGGGCGTACAAAATTCCGACTTTTATTAAAATATGTAATATACCATCAAGATCCAACTTTGCTTTTGGAAATATTTTTTTAGCAAGAAATCCTTGGAAAATTTTAGTTGTTGCTTTCCCTAATATCTTTGGCGCCATAATACTTAATACAGTCCCAGTTATTGCTAAGCCAAAAATAATAATTAATGGAATTATATAAGGTTTTAAATACTTCATCAATCTTATAAACGATTTTCTAAAATTCTTGGGTTTTTCAAAAGCTACTCTAATGGGTCCACCATGCCCACCTCTTGATCTACTTACCGGTCTCTTGTTTTCACTCATGCTATCTCCTCCTCGGAAAGCTGAGAAGCAACAATTTCTCTATATATAGTGGATGTTTTCATCAATTCATGGTGAGTTCCTATTCCCTCAATTTTTCCATTATCAAGAACAATTATTTTGTCAGAATTCATTATTGTAGCAACTCTTAATGAAACAATAATAACAGTTGAATCTTTTAATTTTTCTCTCAATGCAAGTCGTAGTCTTGAATCTGTTTTGAAATCTAATGCCGAAAAACAATCATCAAAAATATAAATATCTCTTTTACCGATTATTCCTCTTGCTATTGCAAGCCTTTGTTTTTGACCTCCAGAAAGGTTTGTCCCTCCCTGAGCAATTTCTGTTTTTATACCTTTTGGTAGTCTAGAAACAAATTCCCATGCCTGTGCAATTTTTAATGCTTCAATTATTTCTTCCTCGGTAGCATCTTCTTTACCAATTCTAACGTTATCTTCAATAGTTCCAGAAAAAATGACAGGTCTTGAAGGAATTAAAGAAATTTTTTTTCTTAATTTTTTTTGAGGAATTTGCTTAATATTAATACCATCAATTAAAATCTCCCCTTCGGTTATATCATAAAACCTTAATAATAAATTGACTAAAGTACTTTTTCCAGATCCAGAACTTCCAATAATACCTATAAACTCACCTGGATGTGCTTTAAAAGTAATATCTTCCAATGCAGGTTCTTTTGCTTCGTCGAAATAAAATGTCACATCTTTAAATTCTATTTCTCCCTTGCCCTTTGGTAAAATTGGTTTTTCAGGATCTTTTATTTTTGATTCTGAACTAATTACTTTATACACTCTTTCTGCTGAGGCAGATGCTCTTGGAATAAAAATGAAAATCATTGAAATCATTATAAATGAAAACATTATTTGCATTACATACTGCATCACGGCCATTATATCTCCAACCTGAAGACCACCTTTATCAACCTGTACTGCACCTATCCAAAATAAAAAGATTATAGTAAAATTCATTATTAACATAATCAATGGAAAAACTAAAGCAAATATACGATTAACTCTTAAAGCTGTTTGAGTTAGATCTTCATTAGCTTTCTCAAATCTTTGTTTTTCATAATTTGTTTTAGTAAACGCTCTGATTACCCTCACACCTGTTAAATTTTCCCTTAATATTCTATTTAATTTATCAATCTTTTTTTGCATTGATCTAAATAATGGCATTGTATATTTTGCAATAAAATAGACTGCAATTGACATTACTGGAATAGAAACAAGTAGAACCATTGTAAGTTTTGGACTTTTTGATATAGCCATCACTGTACCACCAATTGCCATAACTGGTGCTAAAGCTACCATTCTTAAAAGCATAAAAACTACTGTTTGAATTTGAGTAATATCATTTGTATTTCTGGTTATTAAGGTTGAAGTACCAAACTTATCAATTTCATATAGTGAAAAATTCATAACTTTTTTAAAAACCATACTTCTTAAATCTTTACCATACAACATCGCTACTTTTGCTGCAAAAAAAGTGGATACAATAGCAGATAATACATTCAATAATGTAACAAGGAGCATTTTTCCTCCCACACTTAAGATATAATCAACATCTCCTCTTGTAACACCTTGGTTTACAATATCTGCCATCAAATCTGGAAGGTATAAGTTTAAAAGCCCTTGAAAAACTACAAATGTTAACGCCAAAACTATGAAAAATGTGTACTTTTTAAGGTACTTAAATAGTTTCATCATTTTTTATCGCCTCCAAATTCATAAGCATCTTTTTTAATAATTTTTTAAGCGTTTTAATTTCATCAACTGTAAAATTTTTAAAACTTTCTCTTTCAAAATTTTTTAATTTTTCAAATATTTTATCAATTAATTTTTCTGATTTTTCCGTTAAATATACCTTTAATTCTCTTCTATCTTTTTCGTTTTTCACTCTTCTAACCAATCCTGCTTTTTCCATTCTTCTAATCATTATTGCAACAGTTGAAGAAGTTACATGAATTTTTTCAGCAATTTCAATCTGTGAAATCCCGGGATTTTTAGAAATTATAAAAAGCATAGGAATCTGTCCAGGGTGAATTTTAAAACTTTCTAATTCATTTTTTAGAGTTTGAAACTTAACTTTCTGAAATTCATTTAATAACAAAAATACTTCTGAAAATTCATAACTCAAATAATTCACCTCACTTCCAAAAAAATAGTTTGACGTATGATTATTTTACATCAAACAATTATTTTGTCAATATATCAAAAGATGGCCAAGTGGCCACCTTTTTAAAATCTGTGTTTTTTTTTAATTTTCTAAGATTTATTTTTCAAGTTCACTTAATCTTTCTCTAACAAAATCTACTATTTCTCCAACATATGATTCTGAAAAATCAAGCTTTATTCCAGCTTTCTCATATACTTTATCAATTGGAACTTTATAACCGGTCTTTAAAAAATTTACATAATCTTCAATTGTTTTTTCCGGATTTTCCAAATAATTTTTATAGATTGACAAAGCCCCAAGTTGTGCAATTCCGTATTCTATGTAATAAAATGGTACCTGGAAAATATGAAGCTGGAATAGCCATCTATATTTCTTCTGTTCATCCAGAGAAGTCCAATCAATTCCTTGATTAAACCTATCCATTAAAGAACCAAAATAGTCTGCCCTTTCTTCTGGAGTGTGATCCGGTTTTGTATAAATCCAATGCTGAAATGCATCTACAGTCATGCACCATGGTAGGAATAAAATCGCATTTTCAAGTTCTTCTATCATTGCTTTTCTAAAATCTTCTTCATCAGGATAATATTCGTTCCAATAATGTAAAGTTAAAAGTTCCATACTCATTGAAGCAAGTTCGTTAATTTCAGAACGTGAAGGCCTATAATAAGTAATTGGGATATTAACAGTTTCAAATGTGTGCATGGCATGGCCCGATTCATGGAGTAAAGTTTTCACATCACCACTTTGACCTGTTGCATTCATAAAAATGAAAGGTGCGCCTGTTTCAGGTAATGTATAATTATATCCCCCAGGAGCCTTACCTTTTCGATTTTCTAAATCCAATAACCCTGAATTTTTCATTAATTCTAATCTTTTTCCAAAAAGAGGTTTAACTTTTCCCAAAACTTTTATTGCCTTATTAACAAATTCATCAATTGAATTAAAAGGTTTTAAGATCCTACCTTCAACATCTACAGATCTATCCCAAGGTTTTAAAACTTTAAGCCCCAATTTTTCTGCTCTTTTTTCCATGCATTCTTTGAAAAAAGGCATGACCTTTTTTTCAACAGATTCATGAAATTTCAAAACATCTTCAACGGTATATTCAGTTCTTCCTTTAACTTTGTGCATATAATCTCTGTAATTATCAAAACCTGCATTCTTGGCTTGTTTAATCCTTAATTCTTTTAATTCATCGAAAATTTTATTGAATTCATCTTTTTTAGATAATATTCCTTCAAATCTCTTTTTCCAAGCTTCTTCTCTGGTTTTTCTATCGGGAGATTTCAAATAAGGTGAAAGCTGCTGCAAAGTTTTTTCTTCACCTTTAAATTTAACAGTAATAGTTCCAAAAATTGCTCCATATTTATTTGATATTTTTCGCTCTTCAATTTGTAATGGGATGTTTTCTTCTCTAAAAAGCTCAATATTTCTGGAAATAATATTAATCATATGTTTATATTCTTCAGAAATATTTTTCGAAACAGGAGAATCATATATTTTCTTCTCAAGTTTTATAGAATACGGCACTGCTTTAGAAATTACATTTGCAAAGTAATCATTAAATTTTTCAGCATATTCTTTTTTATCAGCAAACCTTGTCATGTTAATATATCTCCATCCCATTTCTTCACGAATTATATCGTTCAATTCAGTAAATCTTTCAACAATTTCAACTAAATCTTCTTCGTTTTCAATAGAATAATTAATTAGTTCATTTAATATTCTAATGATAGCATCTGCATCTTTAGGAACTAAATCTTTGTAAAATCTTCTCTCCTTCTTTTTAATTTTTTCATTAGTATAAATCATAATCTCCCCCCTTTACTATGAATTATAGGTTTTTTCCAATTACCAAACTTAACAAATAATCCAGCTAAAATTAAAGCTGAAATATTGCTTATTATCATAGCAATAAACAACCCTTTAAATCCGAAATGAGAAGAAAAAATCCCCATCAACGGCACTCTGATTCCCCAAAGCCTTGTCAAATCTACAATCATAGAAAGGTCTGTGCGCCCAGCACCTATTAGTGTGTTTGTAAAAACCGTCATTGAAGTAAAAAAAGGCAAGGAGAAAGAAACATATCTGAAAAACAAATATCCAACCTGAATAACTTCTGGATCATTAATGAAAAACTTTGTTAAATGCCCTCCAAAGAAAAAAGTCAATAAACTCAAGGAAAAAATAATTGTAAAATTAGTTATAAAAGCTACTTTTACTGTTTTTTCAGCATTTTTAATATCATTTGCACCTAAAAATTGACCTATCATTGTTGTCACAGAATTTCCAATACCAAATGAAATCATTGTAATGAAATTTATTATTCTGTTTCCTACTCCATATGCACTTACAACGGTTGGGCCAAAACTCGAAACAAACCTCATTATCACAACAAAGCCTAAAGAAGTAAAAGTCATACTGATAGATCCTGGAAGGCCTATTTTAAAAACCTTTTTTATCAAAAATAGATCTGGCTTTAAACAATTAAGTGAGACTTTAAAACCTCTTTTTCCGGTAAACAAATGATTTATTGAAATGCCTGCTGCCAAAATTCTAGCAATTGTTGTTGCAATGGCAGCACCATTTACACCCATTCTTGGAAAACCTAACAAGCCAAAAATGAAAATTGGATCTAAAATTACATTCAAAATAGTTGAAATAAACATTATATTCATAGTAAATTTTGAATCTCCCCATCCTCTTAAAATTGAGGAAGAAGAATTGAATATAAAGGCAAAAGGTAATCCAAGCATTATTAAATTAAAATAAGAAACAGCATAATCAACAACTTCTCTGCTTTCTTGGCCAGCAATCAATAAAATAATAGGTCTAGAAATAATTATTCCAACAATTGCAAGTATAATACCCAAAATTGTTGAAATTAATAATACTTGCCCTGCTGATTTCTTAGCATTAATTTCATTTTTTGCACCAGTATATTGCGCAACTAAAGTTACACCTGCCTGTGTGAATCCTATTGATAAAGAAATAAAAACAAAAATTAAAGGCCAAACAATAGTTGGAGCTGAAAATTCAATTTTTCCTAATTTTCCCAAAAAATATGCATCTACTGCGTTGTACAAGGTTTGCATTAGATTAGATATTATTATTGGCCAACTTAAAAGAAATAAGGAAGAAAAAATTCCACGATTAAAAACATCTACTCTATTTTTCTGCCCCACAAATTTCCCTCCAAATTCATTCGCTTGCCTAACAATTTTATCATAATTTATGATATAATCAAGATAATAGGAGGTGATATGCATGAATTATAGAAAGGTTGGAAAATGGGGGTTAAAAATCAGCGAATTATCTCTTGGTTCATGGCTTACCTTTGGAAATCAATTGGATATTGCTGGTGCTAAAGAAATTGTAAGAGAAGCATTTAAAAACGGCATCAATTTTTTCGATACTGCAGAAGCATACGCAAATGGAATGGCCGAGTCAATGCTTGGAGAAGTTTTAAAAGAATTTAGAAGAAGCGACATAGTTGTTTCCACAAAAATTTTCTGGGGAGGAGATGGTCCAAACGATAGAGGACTTTCAAGAAAACACCTTTTAGAAGGAACTTGGGCTTCTTTAAAAAGATTACAGTTAGATTATGTAGATATTGTATATTGTCACAGACCTGATCCTGAAACACCTATTGAAGAAACTGTTCTAGCAATGGATTATTTAGTAAGAAATGGTTTAGCACTATACTGGGGAACTTCTGAATGGAGTGCAGAACAGCTTGAAAATGCCCACAAAGCATGTAAAGAACTAAATTGTATTCCACCTATTGTTGAACAACCACAATACAATATGCTTGTAAAAGAAAGAGTTGAAAAAGAATATCTTCCAATCTACGAAAAATATGGAATGGGACTTACTACATTTAGTCCTTTGGCTTCAGGAATTTTAACTGGAAAATATAACAATGGTATTCCTGAAGATTCAAGACTTGCAAAATTCCCTGGTCTTAGAAAACATTTGGAAGAAAGTGGAATATTAAGCGAAAAAACATTTGAAAAATTACAAAAACTTCAAAAAATTGCTGATGAATTAGGCGCTAAACTTTCTCAACTTGCACTTGCATGGTGCTTGTTAAATCCTCACGTAAGTAGTGTAATTCTTGGTGTTTCAAGGCTCGAACAACTACAAGAAAATTTGAAAGCACTTGAAATAAAAGAAAAAATCACTGAGGATATCAAAAAAGAAATAAGAAGAATCCTTGAGGAGGGACGAAAATGAATCTAAAAAAATATGCAGAGGTAGTTCTTAAAATTGGTATTAATCTTCAAAAAGATCAGATTCTTTTTGTACGAGCCCCTATTGATGCTCGTGAATTTGTTGAAATAATAACTGATATTGCTTTTGATTTAGGAGCACACAATGTATATATCAAATGGAATGCTGAAACAATTAATAAAATTATTTTGAAGAAAGCCTCTGAAAAAGCTTTACAAGAGGTTCCTTCATGGGAAATAATTGCTTCTGAAGAGTTATTAAGCAAAAAAGCCGCATTTTTAACAATTGTTGGAGGAGATCCTGATATATATAAAGATGTTCCACCGCAAAAAATTGGCATTGCAATTAGAGCTAGAAATATGGCAATGAAAGATATTTCAAAAAGAATAATGTCAAATGAAATAAGCTGGTGTGTTGTAGCATATCCTACAGAAAAATGGGCAAAAAAAGTATTAGGAGAAAATGCTACAAAAGAACAATTATTAGAATTAATTTTAAAAGCTTCCAGAATATATGGTGATCCTATTGAAAATTGGAAAAAACATATTTCTAAATTACAAAAAATCACACAATTTCTTAACAAAATGCAATTTGACTATTTACACTATGAAGGTCCAACAATAGATTTAAAAGTGGGCCTTCCAGAAAATCATATCTGGTTATCAGGTTCTCAGGATAATTTAGATGGAGTAACTTTTGTTCCAAATATTCCAACTGAAGAAATATTCACAGCACCTCACAGAGAAAAAATAAATGGTACGGTAAGAAATAGTTTACCTTTGGTCTATTCAGGGAATATTATCGACAACTTTAAACTTGAATTTAAAGATGGAAAAGTAGTCAGTTTTCATGCTGAAAGAGGAGAAGACGTTTTAAAAACAATTTTAGAAACAGATGAAGGTGCCAGATTCTTAGGTGAAGTTGCATTAGTTCCTGTTGATTCTCCTATTTATCAAATGAAAAAGATTTTTTACAACACTTTATTCGATGAAAATGCAGCCTCTCATTTCGCTTTCGGAAGAGCATATACAAGTTGTATTAAAGATGGAGAAAAAATAGGAGAAGATGAACTTAAAAAAGCTGGATTAAATGTTAGTATTACACATGTGGATTTTATGATTGGAAACGAAGAAATGAGAGTAACAGGTTATAAAAATGGAGAAAAAGTTGTTATTATGGAAAATGGGAAATGGGCAATTTAACGGGCAGAAAATTCTGCCCTTTTTTAGGAGGAATTTTCTTGTTTGAAAACGTAAAAATAGAATTTAAAAACTTTAAAATAGGTAATTTTAAAATTGAAAAGGATAAAAGCTTTACTAATCCAGAACTTAAAAAACTATATGTAGAATTTAAAAAAATTCTAAATAATTTTAGAATTATTGGTATCGTACACCATCAATTTCAAGAAATATATTTTTTGGAAAAAGTTGGTGAATATTTAAAAATTCAAATGTTTTATAATAAAGACTTCAAACCAACAACAATAAACATATTAAAATCAACTTCTCAAAGAATTGTTGATGATTTTATTTCAGATTTAAATAGAAAAAATAATGAAAATACCATTAAAGCATTTATTGATGGTAGTTTTAAACAGCCCAATAAAATTGGTGCTGGTATTGTAATTATTGATAACGATAAAACTCACCAATTTTACAAATTTATAACAAAATATCCAAAACATAGAAATGTAACTGGAGAAATTTTAGCAGCTGTTCTTGCTTTTGAATACGGAAAAAATGAGAAAATTAAAAAACTTGAAATTTTTTACGATTATAATGGAATAAAAATGTGGGCTACTGGAGAATGGAAAGCAAAAACTGAACTTACAAAAAAGTATAAGAAATTATATGATTATTATTCAAAGTTTATTGAAATTAATTTTTCAAAAGTCAAAGCTCATACTGGTAATATTTACAACGAACTAGCAGATAAATTAGCCAAAAAAGCAATTTTAGAAGAAAAAAATAATGTCAAATATGATGTAAACTTTTAAATTTTTCTTCAAAAATCTTCTTAAAAATTTTTGAAGTATGTTCATCTATGTTTGTTAATCTTATTAACTCAAGGTTAGTTTGATTGTTATTCAAAAAATCCTCTATTTCATTTGCAAAAACCTCAGCACATAGTTTTTTAGGAAATCCAAAAATCCCGCTACTTATTGCAGGAATTGAAATAGATTTTAATCTTAATTCGCTTGCCTTTTTTAAAACATTCTTAACAGCTAAACCTAAAAGTTCTTTTTCTTTATTTTGTCCACCTCTCCAAATAGGTCCAACAGTATGTATTACATATTTTGCTGATAAATCCCCGGCACCCGTAACTACAACTTCACCTGTTTTTACAGGACCATATTTTCTAACATATTCATCACTTTCATCCTGAATTATCTTCCCTCCAGCTCTTACAATTGCACCTGCTACTCCTCCCCCATGTCTCAAATGGGAGTTAGCAGCATTTACAATTGCATCAACTTTTTCTTTCGTTATATCTCCATTAACTATTTCAACTATCGTGTTTTTTATCTTTATCCTCAGTAAAACCTTCATAATCTTTGACCCCCTTCCAGAGAGTCTCCAATATTTCTTTTATTTTCTTCTCTTTTCCAATCGATTTAGGAATGTAAAAAATACTGTCTGATAATTCTTTAGGAAGATAGCTTTTTTTAACAAATCCACCATATTCATGAGGATACTTATAACCACTATTAGGAACATTCAAAAGATTTCTAGGAACTTTTACATCCTTTGTATTTTTTGCAATCTCCATAGCCCTTCCTATTGCAGTTGTCGATGAATTACTTTTTGGAGCAGTTGAAAGATAAATAACACATTCAGATAAATTTAATAAACATTCTGGAAGTCCTACATATTCAACAGCGTAGGCTGTTGAAGTTGCAACTAATAACGCCATTGGATCAGCAAGTCCTATATCTTCGCTTGCAAGAATTATCAACCTTCTTGCAATAAATCTTGGATCTTCTCCACCTTCTATCATCCGCGCCATATAATACAGGGCAGCATCTGGATCGCTACCTCTTATACTTTTTATAAAAGCAGAAGCAAGGTTATAATGTTCTTTGTCATTGTATACATATTTTTCTTCACCGGAATATAAAGATAAAATATTTTCATCAATTATGTCCTTTCCCTCTGCTTTCGCAATTAAACTTAAAACTTCATACAAATTTATTGCAAACCTCGCATCACCATTTGAAACATTTGAAATAAAATCTATTACTGCTTCAGTCAATGATATTTTTTGTACTTCTTTGGCTTTTTCCAATAAAATTTTTATATCATCCTTTGTAAGCTTTTTAAAAGCAATTACCCTTACTCTTGAAAGGAGAGCCTCATTAATCATCTTATATGGATTTTCCGTAGTAGCCCCAATCAAGATGTAGTCTCCCGCTTCGACTCCAGGTAAAAAAACATCTTGTTGTTTTTTATTGAATCTATGAATCTCATCAACAAAAAGTAGTATTTTCTTTATTTCTTTCACTTTTTTAGCATATTCTAATATTTTCTTTATTTCAGATACTGAGGCAAACGCACCATTAAAATGGTAAACTTCATAATCTGTATAAGTTTTAATTAACTCCATTGTAGATGTCTTTCCACATCCTGGTGGACCATAGAAAATCATGGAAAATAGTTCGCCTTTTTCTATAGCTATTCTTAATATAGCCCCTTTACCTAAGATATGATTTTGTCCTACAATATCTTCAAACGTCTTTGGCCTTAAAATTTCGCTTAAACCACTCAACAGTAAGCTTCAATCCCTTCTCTAAATTTATCTTTGGTTCCCATCTTAATTCTTCTTTAGCTCTGGTATAGCAAAGAAGACTTTTCCTAATATCACCTTTCCTTGGTGGACCATATACAGGTTCTTTTTGATAGTTTATAATTTTCTTTAAATAATTAAAAAGATGATTAACACTTGTCCCTCTGGATGTTCCAATATTTATTTCTAGACCATCACCTTTTTTCATAGCTCTTATATTTGCGTCAACAACATCAGATACGTATACATAATCCCTTATGTATTCACCATCGCCATTAATCACAACATTTTCATCATTAAGCATTTTTGAAATAAATATTGCTATAACTCCAGCTTCTCCAAATGGATCCTGACGAGGCCCATATACATTGGCATACCTCAAAACAGTATAATTTAAATCAAATTCA
>Ga0190314_1000392_pt1 | contig 15464 bp, 22 predicted proteins | sample 4870071112_MG_FD_165055 | JGI IMG/M metagenome (GOLD analysis project Ga0190314, IMG submission 165055) | Hydrothermal vent sediment bacterial communities from Southern Trench, Guaymas Basin, Mexico - 4870-07-11-12_MG | ecosystem: Environmental > Aquatic > Marine > Hydrothermal vents > Sediment ...
GGATCGGGAGTGGGTCAAAAGAGGATTTGCAGAGGAAGAAGCAAGAAAATTTCTTATCTTTGGCTTTTTTGATGGTTTGTTAGAGAAGATTCACATGGAGGGAAATTTGGAAAATGAACTCAAAGATTCTTTACAAAGATTTTCCAATACTTGATAGGAAAGTTCATGGTAAAAAACTCATATACCTTGACAACGCCGCAACCACTCTCAAACCAAAAGTTGTGGTGGAGAGTTTAAAGGATCTATATTATTTCCATTATTCCAACGTTCATAGGGGAATTCACACTCTTGCAACCGAAGCAACTAACTTACTTGAGGACGCCAGGAGGAAAATCGCAAACTTTTTGAACGCATCTCCCGAAGAAATAATATTCACATCCGGAAGTACGCTTTCTCTGAACACCATAGCACATTCCCTTGTGAAAAGTGGAATTTTAAAGGAAGATTCCAAGGTTCTCCTCACAACGGTGGAACATCACGCCAATTTCGTTCCCTGGCAGAGGTTATCGAAAATTTACAATTACAAATTGCTATATGCAAAGCCAACTGGCAGAATGGGAGCGATCCTTATTGAAGACTTCGAAAAATTCATCAAGGAAGAACCCAATGTTGTGGCTGTAACAGGTGCGTCCAACGTCACCGGTCAAAGACTTTCAATAAGGAGAATCAGAGAAATGTTCGAAAAATCCATTTTGGTGGTAGATGGCGCCCAACTTGTACCTCACACCAAAATCAACGTCAAGGAGTTGGATCTAGATTTCCTCGTTTTTTCAGGCCACAAAATGCTGGGGCCAACAGGTATAGGTGTTCTGTACGGGAAAAAAGAACTCCTTGAAAAGATGGAGCCATTTCTATATGGTGGAGAGATGATAGATAAAGTAACCCTTGAGGATACCACGTTCAATATCCTTCCGTATAAATTCGAAGCTGGTACACCGAATCTAGCAGGGGCTGTCGGACTTGCCAAGGCAGCGGAGTACCTTGAAAATATAGGTATGGATGAAGTGGAAAACCACATAAAGGAGCTGACAGATTATGCCATCAACGAGCTCATGAAACTGGATTTCGTGGAGCTTTATGGACCGTTAGATGAAACACAGTATGGAATAATCTCTTTCAATTTGGATGGTGTTCATCCTCACGATGTGGCTCATTTTCTCGATGAAAGTTTTGGTATTGCTATAAGGACAGGACATCATTGTGCACAACCTCTCATGATGGAGTTATCTTCAAAATCTCGCTTAGATTTTCCAAACGCTACTTGTAGAGCTAGTTTCTACGTTTACAACACGAAAGAAGATGTCGACGCACTTGTGGAAGGGCTGAAAAACGTGAAGAGGTGGTTAGGACGATGAACTTGTACTCTGAAATAATCATGGATTACGCCAAATTGAAAAAGTACAAAAAGAAAATGAACGATGCGGACACTGTGAAAGAAGGCGCGAACCTTTCATGTGGTGACGAAATAAAGTTGTACGTTAAAGTACGAGATGGGAAGATCGAATCTCTCAGTTTTGAAGGTAAAGGCTGTATCGTGAGTCAAGCTTCGGCTAACTTGATGATAGAACGGGTTCTTGGAGAATCTTTGGAGAATATACATGAAATCCTCGAAAATGTTGAAAAAATGGTAAAAGGGGAAGAATACGATAAGAACCTTCTGAAAAATGTTTCCATAATGGAGAACATTCGATCTTACCCCAACAGAGTAAAGTGTTTCATGCTCGCTTGGAGAACTCTTGAAAATGCTCTAAAAGAGTTGAATATGGACTAATCCCAAATTTTAAGCATTCTCTAAGAATATCCTAAGAAATCTCAAAACGACGGGTTTTATATGGAGGTAACTCTGAAAGGTATTGTGGAAGACATGACGATAGAACTTGGGAACGCAGAGATTATCGTTGAAGGGAATTTGTATGAAGTTAAAATTGGTCTCATATGGTACTTGGACATCGAAGTAAGAGATACCTTGAAGAATTGAAAGAAAGCTCGTAACAATCGATGAAAAAGAACACATCGTTGCTGAAAGTGTGAATAGATGTAGTGTTAAGAGATTTTGGAAGGCCAAAATGGTCTGATAGAAATAGAGCGTGGGGGAGAGTGTTGCAGAGAAACTCATAGAGAGTAATGAACATGAAAGGGAATTTGAACATGGAAGGATTGGAAAACGAAGGAAGGCGTCGTGCCCTCCTTATTTGATTTATATCCCAGAAGAAAGATCGAAGATCCTGAACTCACTACCAAAAGTTTTCAGAGCCTCTTCTGTACAGACTTTAACACCTCTTCCCGTTGCCTCATTCCTTCCTCTCGATCCACCAGGATCGACAGGTTTCCCAGTGACAACGCCCAAAACAGAGTATCCCACATTCATACTGTAAGTATCCATATACCAAGCCATAACCTGAGTGTTGGTGTTAACATCCGGAGCCGGAATGTCCCCGTTTTGGCCTATCATCATCTGTATCTCTGAAAAGTACCTTCTGGATAATCTTTCAAGTTCTGTAGGTGATAACTCTCTTGGATTTACCCTGATACCGCCCTTACCCCCACCAAACGGTAGGTTCATTACGGCACACTTCCAGGTCATCCAAAATGCAAGCGCCTGAACCTCATCCAACGTGACATCCGGACCTTATACCACCTTTTGCAGGCCCTCTGACTGTGTTGTGCTGAACCCTATATCCCACGAACATCTCGACTCTTCCATCATCCATAACGACGGGAAATTCTACTATGAGGCTTCTTTGAGGTCTTTCAAGATATCTCCTTATATTGGGATCCAATCCCATGAGATCCGCTGCCTTCCCGAATTGCTCAAGAGCCATTTTATATAGAGGCCCTGTATCGTGATTTATTCCTATCTTTTTAACCTCCTTACTCTTTTCAGGTCCTTATAATCCGAACAGATGGAATAAAAACGATTAACCTTTCATACCACTTCTTACAAGACTCTTTACAAAAAGATTTTGAAGAAGAAGAAAGACGATTAGAGTGGGAGCCAATGCAACGACGGTTCCGGCCATTATAACTCCCCAATTGTTTGCGGATTCCGCATCTATCAGCATTTTAACGCCTATTTGAACTGTTTTCATTTTATCCTCCATGGTCACAATAAGTGGCCATAGATACATATTCCAAGCATAGACGAAGTTTATTATAGAAGCACCAGCTAACATAGAGCGAGATAAAGGGAGAAGAATTTTTCGGAAGTATGTCATTGGGCCTGCCCCATCGATTTTCGCTGCATCTTCTAATTCTCTTGGTATTGTCAGGAAATGCTGACGCATCAAAAATGTATTCGTCGCACTAGCGGTAAAGGGAACAATTAAAGCCCAGTAAGTGTTGATCCAGTTAAATTTTTTCATTATGAGAAATAGAGGAAGTATCATCACTGTTTCTGCTGGTAGGAAAAGTGTGGCGAATAATAGAGCAAACGATACCTCTTTTCCCTTAAATCTGAAATTTGCAAAAGCATATCCTGCTAGAGTACCTGTGAATAACTTTCCCAATGTTATAGAAGATGCTATGATAAGGCTATTCAACATGAGTCTTGCGAGTGGTACTAATCTGAAGGCTTCTACATAATTCTGCCAGTGAAAACTTCTAGGAAACAGCTTGGGAGGATACGAAAATACTGTTTCTGGTTTTTGCAAGCTTATCGTTATAGCCAGAAACAGCGGTAAAGTGACTATCACCGTAAAAACTATTAATATGGCCTCGGCTACTAACATTGTGATCAATTTTTTCCTGGATTTTCTCATCAAATCCCTCCAGATCATTGATAATGAACTCTTCTTTCTCCAAATTTGAAGTAAACTATCGTTACTATTGCCATGATGATGAACATGATCACACTCTGAGCAGCTGCGGATCCTGTCCTTTGGAAGACAAAAGCATCAAGAAATAATCTGTAGATCATGGTTGTTGTGTAATCCCCAGGACCCCCTTTTGTCATAACATCTATGATTGCAAAAGAGGCAAACATAAAGGAGATGATATTCATAATAACAAGATAAAAAGTTATAGGAGATAGAAGAGGGAAAATTATTTTCCATGTACGAGTCCAAGCGTTCGCGCCATCTATCATTGAAGACTCTAAAAGTTCATCAGGGATGTTTTGGAGTCCTGCTAAGTAAAAAATTATGTTGAAAGGCAGCGTTTTCCAAACGGTGGCAAATATCAAGGCATATAAGGCAAAAGGTTTTGTTGTTAGCCATTCCACTTGTATTCCGAAAAATTTAGAGAAAAAATAGTTGACATGTCCCACAACTGGGTTAAGGAGGAAGGTCCACAACGTACCAGCGATCGCTGGGGAAATCGCATAGGGGGCGAAAATAAGCGTACGATAAACTGTGTTACCTGGTAGTTTCATGTTAAGAAGTATTGCTATAAAAAAGGAAAGGAACAGCGTTATAAGCATAGAGGAAACAACATATATCGCAGTTATACTTATGGAATTTATATACTCAGGATTATGAAAGAGTTTTGCAAAGTTTTTGAATCCTACAAAGATCATTCTATTTCCAAATGGAGCGATTCTATACAAACTTAGCTTAAAAGAATAAATGGCAGGCCAGTAAATGAAAAGGATTATGACAATAAATGTTGGAATTAAGAGTATGTATGGTAAGATCTTCCTCACTTCTTCACCTCCGAAAAAGGGGTGGGATATACCCCACCCCTCTTTCATTCATACAATTCGTTATATTCCTGGATAGCTTTTGTGGCCTCTTTTTCAGCCCACTCAAGGGCTTTCTCAGGTGTCATCTCGCCGTTTATCATTCTTTCAATCGCCGTCTCTATAATATCCCTGACCTTTGGGAAAGCACCAATTATAGCACCCCGTGTGTTGGGCGTTTGCACGGAGAATAAAAGCTGCAAGAGAGCTGTTAGATGATGCGGATATTTTGCATAATAACCTTTATAAAGCAGTTCTTCCACAGCATCTTTTCTGACAGGGAAGTATCCCGTCCCAAGATGCCATTTTACTTGTTGTTCAGGCTCAGCCATCCATTTGACGAACTTCCAAGCAGCCTCTATTTCATCCTTTGGATGACCTTTTATGATCCAGAGGCTACCTCCACCTATTACAACGCCTCCTTGCTCGGCTTCCTTAGGTTTGGGCAAGAAAGCTGTTCCCAGCTCGAAACCATTTTCTTTAGCAGCATCCATCATCAATTTCACATCAGATGTGGAACTGATTAACATAGCAACTTTCTGAGAGATGAATAATTGCCTAGCACCTGTCCAATCTTCTTTCTTAGTATTTATCATTATTCCCTCTTTGGAGAGAGTATACCATAGCCTGAAAAATCTTCTAGCGGCTTCGTGATTGAAGACAGCTTTTGTAGGTCTGCCGCTTCGTCCGTTGTCATTGTCTACAAGAGGAGCATTTTGAAGGGCAACGAATTGCTCGAAAAACCATGAGTGCAATGGCCATGTAATACCCGCTTGAACGATGTTTCCCTTTTCATCTTTAATGGTGAGTTTCCGACAGTATTCTATCAACTCTTCAAAAGTCCTTGGAGGCTTTTCTGGATCGAGTCCAGCTTTTTTAAACAATGTTTTGTTGTAATAGAGTATAGGATTTGAAGAATTGAAAGGCATCGAGTGTAATTTTCCGTTCACTCTGTAATAATTCAAAACTTGTGGTAAGAATTTTCCTATATCAAATGTTGGGTCCTTCTTAATGAGGTCTTCGATAGGAATTGCTATATCCCCGTCTATCATTACCTGAGTACCTATTTCATATATTTGAACGACATGTGGAGGAGTTCCTGCTTTAACAGCTGCAATAAGCTTGTTCAAAGTATCCCTATAACTACCTGTATATTGGACTTCCACTTCTATATCCGGATTCTGCTTCATGAACTCTTCTGCCATCTTTTGCAATAGTTCAATTCTCCAACCACCCATGGCATGCCAAAACTGTATCTTCACCTTTGCAAATGCAAAAATCGCACTGACTAGTAAAATGACGATCAGCAATTTTCTCATAGCACTTTCCCCCCTCTCAATGGAGTGATTAATAAAAGAGCCACGTTTTTAAATAACGTGGCTCTCTCTTATTCTCCGCCACATTCCTGATTTTCCTGCTCAAATTTTACCATAACATTAAAAGGATGTCAAAGGAATTAGGAGGTGTTTCAAAAATCGGGGCAGGAGTGACAAAAATATGAGATAAAAGCGAGAAAAAATGAGACAAAAATATATCACATACACGTTGTACACCAAAAACTTAACAAGTGCCATCACCATAGCCATATCTTCCCTGTACACTGCAATATATCCTGATAGCTTCATATCCCCCAAGCCTTCTATCTCAATTACGCTCTTTGTATTCTTCCTATACCACATCACCTCTACCAAACGCATCCTTCCTCACCCTTATCACTCCCTTTATCCCCCTATCCTTCCTTAGCATCTTGATTTAAACGGTAGTTTTTGTATAATACCAAAAGTTGAGAACAGATTCCGGTGAAGAGAGGTGTTTATATGGCATTCAGGTATCTTCTCAAAATGTCTGTTGATAAGGAGACAGCAAGAAAGGTCATAATGGATGCCAAAATAGCAAAAAGAGCTGGTATGACAAAAAGTGAGGTGTCCTATGAAGAAGGTTATCTGGTTGTGAAACCTCAGGAGGATCATGACATTGATGACGAACTCATAAAACTGATTTTACAGGCTATAGGGAAGCCTGTTGAGGCTAGAGCACTCCTGATAACGAATGGGAAGGAAAAGGAAGTGTTCAGAGGATTACTTGATCCCAAAAAACCTCTCGGAATGTCGACTTCTTCTGAACAGAAAAACGAGGTGGAAGAAGAAACTATGGAAGAAGAGGAGATGGAGGAAGAGCTCTTCGATCTTTTCGATGAGGAAGAGTTTTTCGAAGAGGAGGAAGATCTCTTCACCGACGAAGAGGAAGAATACTGATTGATACGGGGGGAGTATCTTGGATACGTTTGCTATAACGATTGCTGTCATATTCATAGCGACCCTCATTGTCAGTTATTTTAAAGCGACATCAAAAGATGCTTGTTTGAAACTCTTTAAAAAGAATATGATCGTGGTCAAGCTTAAAAATGGAGACACCATGTGGGGAAGATTTTTCCTAGAGTCCACCGGTTTTCTTCTCGTCTACGAAAAACCTCATGATAACGTAACTCACCTTGAGACAGGATTCTTCATTTACAAATCCGAATACCCAACACTTTTCGGTGTATTCAGGCCCGTTTCACTCATGAACGAGATTGAACTCAGGGAAAGAGAAAACCTCATGAAGGTGTACAGGAAAGGTTTTTTCGTATGGTTAAGGGATAAAACGAGGAACTTCTTCTCGGCAGTGAGAGATGCCATTGTCCAAAGTTTCAATCTATTTCTTGGTAGATATCTGGTGCCGAAAAGCTCAGTTATAGCATCTAACAAGAAGTATATAAGCAGTGTTGGTCAATCCGCTGTGGAGTTTGTGGGAAATGCTTACGACCCCCTCCTTGAGAGAAATATTGGGAAAAAGGTTGTCTATGAGGTGAACATCGGGGATGACTGGAAAGAGTTCGTGGGAGTTTTGATGAAATATACGAAGGATTTTTTGGCAATCTTTGATACAGAATTTCCTCTGGATGTTAATTTGAAGATCAAAGGAGATGGAACGGAAGAAGAACATTTCAACGTCAGATTTTCAAGGAAAGGTTCAAAACTTGAGATCAGTAACAGAAGGGGAGATTCTATAGAGATAGCCGTGGGTGAGAAAACCTATAAGATAGATAAGGGAGAGAGGAAGATCCTGGAAATTCCGGAAAATGTGGAATTCAGAATGGTCCTTCGTGAAACCTTTGATGTGGTCTTTCCAAGATCGATCTGCATAGTGAGACATACTGCGAGGTGATCAGGCGAAGAAGTCAACGATCTTACCCCAGGTGAGACCACCTGAGACGTAGAGTCTTCCTTTGGAATCGTAGGAAACGAAATATCTCACAAAGACCATTGCCAGTTTTCCTTCCAACACAGCTTTCCTTATGATGTCTCTTACATGTTCCCTTTCATGAGCCGATATGAAGAGAAATGATGAAGATTCTGGAACGAATGCGGGATACTTGAAAGATACATTTGGATCACTCGACCTATCCTGAAGCATTATCCTATCATCACTTTTTATCAGGTTATTCCCTTTCCTTTTCGTCTCAAACGCGATTTCCAGATCTCTTTCCAGGTTCTGAATGACTATCCTTGCAAAATGAGGATTCAACCTTACAAGAGTCTCAACCACGTGAGCTTTTCTCAGAACATCTGTACGCCCTTCTAAGAGGGCTTTGATCTCAACATAGTTCAAGCGATTCTCAATGTTCATTGATATTGGATCCAGAGGCATCACCTCGCTTTATAACGGGATTGTGATCGGAGTTTTTGAACTTAAGATATATTCTTTATAATCTCCAGTGCCCCTACGTTAGGCGTATCGTTACAAAGTTCCTCCCTATGACAATCATCTGACCAGAGACGACCTTACCCACTGGTTTTGTAAAGGAACGGGAGCGAATTTCACAGTGCAATTGGGAGCGAAGGACCAAGCGTAATCTGGAAAGATCCTGGAGATCTCGTCAGCTTCATCTATATGATACGTCCTATCGCAATCTTTATCAACTTCTTGAAGTAGCACCAAATCCATATCAATACTTCTCAGAAATCTCAGAATTCCTTCAAGGTACTTTTTCACAAATTCTCTGGGAGGTTTTACAGTTTCTCCTCCATCGTGGAGGAAATCCATTTCCGCTCCAAAACCTGCGTATCCAGTATTCCACGTTAATATGGATGGCTCAGAAGTGGCTTTTTCAACACATTTTCCTTCAATATCAAGTTTTAAAACCTTGGAAGGTCTGTAATTCGTCCAAGCTATCCAGATGGTGAAAGCAGTGAAAGCTCCTAAAAGAAATGCAAAAATCACTATCAGGTACCTGAGAAATTTTCTCATTAGATCCCTTCTCAAAATGAAGAATCGCGGGGGACCCCCGCGATTCATCTTATGGGTTTATCTTTTGTCGCTTCTTCTAAAACTAAAAGTCTTTCCCATCTGGCATCCACATATTTCTGAAGCTCATCTATTATATCCTTAGCATCGGGCCTTGCAAGAAGTGCTCTGAATCTTCCTTGAGCCTTTAAGAATTCTTCAATAGGTTTGAAAGACCTGGGTTTTCTTGTTACTCTGTATACTCCTCTCTCATACTCGTAGAGTGGCCAGTATTTTGTCTCTACTGCAAGTTTTGAAATCTCCACAGCTTTATCATCAGAAATTCTCCAGAATCTCACACAGGGTGAAAGAACCGCTAGGAAAGCCGGCCCATCGAACTTCAGGGCCTTTTCAACCTTGTTGAAAAAGTCCATGGGTTCACTCAGAGAAAGCGTTGCAGCGTATACATTTTCATGCCCTGCCACTATCTCAACTATATTTTTCTTCAATTGGGCTTTACCAGGTAGAAGTTTTCCAACAGGAGCAGTTGTTGTGTAGGCACCTGGAGGAGTCGATCCGGATCTCTGATTTCCTGTGTTCATGTACCCTTCATTATCATAGAGAACGTAAACAAATTTGTGTCCTCGTTCAATAGCACCTGATAAGGATTGAATTCCTATATCGTAAGTTCCACCATCACCTGCAAAGGCGATGAACGCATATTTCTTATCGGGTATCCTTCCTCTCTTTTTAAGGGCTTTGTATGCTGTCTCCACGCCACTTATCGTCGCTGCAACATTTTCAAAAGCGTTATGAATGTACGGGATACTCCAGGCAGTGTATGGATATATCGTAGTCGACACTTCAAGGCAACCTGTTGCAAGACCAACTACAGGTTCATAACCCAAATGTTTTGCAACCATCAGAACGAATTTCGCAATTATTGGAGCACCACATCCAGGGCATAGCCTGTGACCCTGTGTTATCCCCGGATCCTTTTTATCGAATTCCTTTGCAAGCTGCATAAGGTTAACTGGCATACTCACACCTCCTCATTCTCTCAGCCCCAGGAACCTCTGTTCGTCAACTATGAGGTTTCCGTTTATGGCATCCTCAAAGGCTTTTCTTATCTCCTCAGCTTTTATATCTCTTCCTCCAAGACCGTATATGTAAGATCCAAGAGCAGGTCTCACAGCTGCTTCGTAGAGTGCGGATTTTATGGCTTCGTAAAGTGGCGGTTCCGCTCCAAAGGAAGCAGATCTATCTAGAACGATCACACCTTTTCTTCCCACCAGAATGGACTGTATCTGCTCTTTTGGGAAAGGTCTGAACATCCATACCTTAAGAAGACCTACTTTGAAACCTTCTTCTCTCAACCAATCAACAACGTACTTTATCGTGCTGTTTGTAGAACCTAGAGCCACCATGACATAATCGGCATCATCGAGTTTGTACTGCTCCACGAAATCGTACTTTTTACCAAAAGTCCTTTCAAATTCTTCTGCTACCTTCGGGAAGATCTTTTTCACATTATCCATAGCTTCTATCTGCTGTCTTTTGTGCTCAAAGTAGTAGTCGTAAAGATCCAGGGGGCCATAAGTGACGGGATGCTCGGTATCTAAAAGTGGATACAGTGGTTTTGGCTCACCAACGAATCCCTTCACAAGGTCATCAGGATACAACTCTACCGGTTCCACACCGTGCGATATGATGAAACCATCCAGGTTCACCATAACGGGAAGTCTCACATCTTCATGTTCAGCCAGTTTCACAGCAAGTATCGTTAAATCGTACGCCTCCTGATTGTTTTCAACGTAGAATTGAATCCAACCAGAATCCCTCTCAGCCATAGCATCACTGTGATCACAGTGGATATTTATTGGAGCACTCAAAGCTCTGTTCACAACCGGCATGACTATTGGAAGTCTAGTTGATGCGGCTATGTAGACGATTTCGTGCATGAGAGCGAGACCGTTTGCGCTGGTCGCTGTCATAGCTCTTGCACCAGCAGCGGCCGCTCCAACGACTGCACTCATAGCGCTGTGCTCACTTTCAACAGGTATCATCTCAGTATCCACTTCACCGTCAGCAACGAATTTTGCAAAGTACTCCACTATGGGTGTCTGAGGCGTTATGGGATACGCTGCCACAACATCCGGATTTATCTGTTTCATGGCATATGCGACAGCCTCCGCACCTGTAAGAGCCTTCTTTTCATATACTTTCTCCATTCTCATCACCCCTCATTTTAAAAACTCCGTTTCTGGTTTCATCTCTATGGCTTTCGCTGGACAGACATTCGCGCAGAGTCCACAACCCTTACAATAGTCAAAGTCGAATCCTTTCATCTTTCCCTGTTCCTGTACTATGGCGAGATCTGGACAGTAAAGCCAGCAGAACATACAGTGGATACATTTATCCTCATGAAGAACTGGCCTCAAAACCCTCCATGTTCCCGTTTTGTACTCCCTTGCTTTCCCAGGTTCATCGATAACACCACCTATAGGTATGTCTTTCCATCCTTTAAGTGCCATTCCTTCACCTCCTTACGAACATACGACTTCTTCGTAACCTCTTTTGAGGGCTCTCTTGTTCGCTTCTACCACTTCTTTTGTGAACTTTCCACCGAACATTTCTTCTATCCTCTTTTCAATGGATTCGAGAGGAACAACTCCTGTGATCTTGACCAGAGCTCCCAACATAGCGGTATTTGGTATACCTCTTTTGATCTCTTCAAGGGCAATATCTGTAGCCTTGACAACGCATATCTTTCCCTTAAACCCTGTTTTCTCTCTAACGTAGTCCACACCTCTTACGGTGTTTACCAGAAGAATTCCTTCCTCCGTGAGGCCATCCGTTATTGCGGGATTTCCAAGAAGCGTATCATCGATGACGACCACAACATCAGGATTCTCTATGGAAGATCTGATAAGAATCGGAATATCACCTATTCTGTTGAAAGCTCGCATGGGTGCACCTTTTCTTTCAGCTCCATATTCCGGAAAAGCCTGCACATATTTACCAACTTCTAAAGCAGATTCTGCAAGCATTTGTGACGCGCTTTTGGCGCCTTGCCCAGCTCTCGCATGCCATCTAACTTCAAAGTATTTAACAGGCATCCCACTTTACACCTCCTTTTTAAAATCCCTATGCGATCATTTTAACAAAGATGATTATCAAAAGGTGATCCTGTGGGGTTACAATATTGAAAAAAACTTCAAGATATGGAATTGATGGTGAAAAGGATGAGAGAATAGCATCAGTTTATTGTGTCAAATATACTTGACATTATGTCAAATATGCTTTACAATATCCTGTAGAGGTGATCGTCATGAAGAATCATTTGAGGATTTTCAGAGAAAAAATGGGATGGACTCAAGAAGAGCTGGCGAGAAAGGTCGGAGTGTCGAGACAAACCATTAATTACATAGAAAAAGGGCGCTACCAGCCTTCTGTGAAACTCGCTTTGAAATTATCCACAGTTCTGAAGTGCAAGGTGGAAGATATATTCGAACTCGAAAGGAGTGATTGGGGATGAGGGTATCTTTTCCTATAATCGAGATAATTCTCATAGCTGTTGTAACTGTTCTCACAGCCTACAATTCTCTGTTCAGTCTGGGATTTCTGCTCATACTCATCCTGGAGGTTTTGAGAGAAAGAAAATTGGATGAGATGGAGAGATATCATAGATTGGAAGCTTCTCTTCTCACACTGTATGCCGTTATTTCTGTAACAGTAGTATTATTCGTTCTTTCCATAGAACTAAACAATGACGTGCTTTTCCTGTACACGCTCTTTCCTCTGATGCTCAAAAATATGCTGGCAGCTGGTAGATCATGGGAGAGGAAAAGAGTGATACTTGTCACAGGACTGTCCATTTCCGTGATCCTCCTCGCATTCACTCTTCTGTCTCATGGATTTTCTTTAGATACTCTGATAGAAAGCATCATGCCAGTCATCTTTTTGATAACAACCTTAATAGCTTTAAAATGGAGAAGAACAGGTTCTATACTGTATTTGTTGGTGTTTCTCTCATTGACTGTTTTGATCTTCAGAAATGGTGTGAATCTTGGAAAGATAATAACGTTTACCCTGCTAGGAGTACCGACTATATTTTTGAGTGTTCAGTCTCTGAAAAGAGATTGAGGAAGATCTCACACCTTATGATATCAGTCAATATCTGTATATGATCTTTTCATCAAAACTTTTTCAAGTATTCCGAATTTTCCTAGTTAATTTCATCCCTAGTAAATCCCATTTTCTTAGCTATAAGAGCGGAGAGCTTTGCAACACACACTGTGTCTTTTCATAGACGCTTCCGATATATCTGCTTTCTCTGTCTCATCCAGAAAAAACAAAAATATGGAGGTACCACTGCATCCTACTCCTATTCTAACCGACTTTTTTATGCCAAGGATGGTATTCAAGATATCCTGAGCCAGTTTCCCTTTTAAGTGTTCACCAACATCGTCAAGAACCACGATCTCCCCCTTCCTTGGGATGACCAGCCATTCTTCATCAAACAAATGATTTTTCAGGCTATCATTGTAACCTTTTGTGGCTATGCACCTCCATTTTTTATCATCCTCTTTGGTCAAGAAAAGAAAAAGGAGGGTAACTAATATTCCTCACTACCTTGAGCACCTTAAGAGTGATTAAGAAAAGTTATCTAAAATGAGAAGAATGGACTCTCAGGAAAGTTCACCCTTTAGTTTCATCTCCGCTATGGATTTTTGTATGTACAGGGGTTTTATCTCGTAGTACGAGACCTTTTCATCCTCTCTCCTCAAGGTTTCCCCAATGAGTACTTCACCAGAGATTTCCAGATAATCCTTGTAGCCGAATTTCCCTATACCATCGCCTATTACAAACATTTTTTCTTTTTTAATTCGCTGAGAGAGATCCTCTTCAGAGATAACGGAAGGAAGTGATATTTCCCGAATCTCCGAGTTTTTTTTGTCGTAAATGCCACAGTAGAAGAAACCCTTTCGAGCTTTTCGAACGACCGCGATTCTTCCGTCCAAAGGAAAACTTAGAACCATGAGATGAAAGGATGGAACAGGCACTATAGGCTTGTTGAAAGGGGAAGCCATTCCTATCACTGTGGCTATGCCTATTCTCAATCCTGTCAACCCGCCGGGCCCAATACCGATTCCGAAAAGATCAATGTCTTTAGGACTCACTCCAACTGTCTTAAGGAAATAATCCAGAAGAGGCGCCAACCTCACGGCATGTTTTTCATGACCTTTGTACTTCATTGAGTAATGCTTTCCATCTCTATACAATGCCAGGAAAATGGTGGGGGTTGAGGTATCAAGACTCAAAACTATCATTTTATTCTCACTCCTTAGATCATTCTAGAAAACTCACTATCTCATCCTCAGTCACCTGTATATCGTAGTCCTCCACGTTCACGTCATACCCTTTGGTTGCCAGGTAAACCTGGAGAAACTCCTTCAGAAGTTTTTCCCTGTTCATCTTCGCGATATCTTCATACTTAACGAAAACTTTTACCCCTTCATCATCTTCGATGAGTCTGAATATACCACCTTCAACTGTACTTTCCATATCGATCAGACAGATTCTATCTTTAGAAAACACTTTAAAAAATGGATGTTCCTTCGTTTCAAACCACTCATAGTAATGCACTCCCTCTTCTCCAAGTCTTTCCCATAAATCCTCCGTTTCCTCGATCAAGAACTTTACGATACATGCTGGAAATTCTTCATTTTTCTCAAATATGTAGAGTTGAAAATAGAATTTTCCATAGTCCTGATCATTTCTGAGTATCAAATCCTTTCCGAATTCCTTACTCAGTTCTTCCATCTTTCTCAAGAGATTCAGAATATCTTTTCTTTTGTCCTTTCGAATGTAACTCACTGTGAAGTTTTCCAGATTCCTCATTTTTTTCCTCTCCTTCCAGAGAAATGCCGAACCCTTCTTCCTCAACGTTCCCTAAAGGTTCAACGTGGATCGTTATATCCGCTATATCTCCTCTTTTCTCCATTAAAGCTTCTTTTATCTTCAGTGTGAGTTCATGAGCCTTGTTCACACACATGTTTCCATCGACTTCAACATCCATCTCAACGAAGAGCTTTGGCCCAACTTTTCGTACCCTCAATCTGTGAGGATTATAAACGCCTTCTACTTTAGAGACCGCAGAGAATATATCCTCGTATATCCCAAGCTTTTCCTTGGGAAGACCATCCATCAATTCGTAACATGCTTCCATAAATATCTCAAAAGCTGTCTTGATTATGAAAAGTGATATCAATATGGCCAGGACGGAATCCAAAAACCACAGTCCTGTGAGCTTAGCAACTATGAGACCAAGCATCACGTTGGAGGATATCAGAACATCGTTCCTCATGTTCTTGGCGTCACTGATCAAAGCCAAATTCTTCAATTTCTTCCCAAGCCTGCATTTGTATATGTAAAGATAGTATTTAACAGCAATGGAAGTTGCAACGACCAAGAAGGCCGGAAGATTCAGTGAAAGACTCGGCGTTCCTTTAATCAGTCT
>Ga0190314_1000394_pt1 | contig 15446 bp, 37 predicted proteins | sample 4870071112_MG_FD_165055 | JGI IMG/M metagenome (GOLD analysis project Ga0190314, IMG submission 165055) | Hydrothermal vent sediment bacterial communities from Southern Trench, Guaymas Basin, Mexico - 4870-07-11-12_MG | ecosystem: Environmental > Aquatic > Marine > Hydrothermal vents > Sediment ...
TAATAAGATATATTATGAAGATAGCGATAGATATTGGTGGAAAAGTAAATATGACAAGAATAATAATAAGATATATTTTGAAAATACCAATAGATATTGGTGGAAAAGTAAATATGACAAGAATAATAATAAGATATATTTTGAAGATAGTGATGGAGATTGGTGGAAAAAAGAGGGTAAAGATATATTAGAATTTAAAAATAATAAATATTATCTTAACAATAAATTATTAATTAAAAATATATGAAAAAACAAAATTATATCGCAACAGCAATCTGCGATGGGACAAAAAAACATTTTACAGTGCATAATGTGACAAAACATCGTGCCACTGAAGTCGCAAGAAGTATTGCTCAATCATTATTCTGTGCGACTTGCATTTCAATCTTATCATTAACAATAATTAAATAATATGATATACAACATTAAAATTGATGCTACAATTAGCAGTAAATTATCTAAGAAAAAATTAGAAAGCCAATTAGTCATCGCATTATACGATGTAAATAGTCAATACTCTAAATTTGACGGGGTTGATGAAGATTTAGAAGTTATAGATTATAATAAAACAGATGCAATTATTATTAAGAAAAAAAACATAAAAATAAAATTACCGATTATAATAAATAAAAAATTAAAAAATATATATTAAATAAAAATATATGACAAAATATTGCCCATATTGTAGAGAAGAAATATCTAGCTTAAATTATAATGCAAGTTATAGCGAAACAGTTTATGGGACATCTTATGGAACTTGCGATTTAGAAGGAGAAGACACCGAGTTTATAGACCAAGATTCAAATAACTCAGATGGTTTTAATGAAACTGATTTTGAATACAGATGTCCTGAATGTGACAGATATGTTGATTTAAATGAATTACTGGATAAATTAGAAGAAGAAGAAGAAGAAGAAGAAGAAGAAGATATAAATGATTATAATCTGAAAGAATTAAAAAAAGTATGAAATATTTATTAATTTTATTAATAATATTAAGCTATCCACAAGAACTCCAGCAAGAGAAATTTCAAAATAAATTGCCAGAAAACAAAAACAAAGTTGAATATGGCATCGCTAGTTATTATGATTACACCATTGGAGATTGGTCAAGCGTTGGTCATTATGTTTGTGCAACGAGGGATTTTATTAGGTATAGCTATGTACGAGCCACTAATGTCGCAAATGGTAAGACAGTAGAAGTTTGCGTAACTGATTATGGTCCAGACGAATCAATACACCCTGATAGAATTATCGATTTAAGCAGCACCGCATTTAATACAATATCATCAACTAAATTAGGTTTAGTAGATGTCAAAGTAGAACAATTAAATAAAATGTGTAGATAACCTATAATGCCCAATTAGGGTTTTATATATTAATTAATTAATGTGTCGGTTATGTATTCATAAGTGTATATATAATCACCAAAAAAATGCTATGCGTAGCGTAACAAACGATTTGATTTCAGTAGAAATCACAAGAATGGGAGGGGCTGTAGTTACAGTTGAAATCCCAGTAGATTCTACATTAGAAGATGTATTATCTAAAGCTGAAATTTCATTGACAGCATCCGAGACAGCTTGGGTTAGTGGAAATGAAGCAACAATGGAAGATATTATCGATGATGGTGATACAATCCAACTTGTTGGAAAAAAAGAGGGTGGAAAATAAACCACGATTTAGGGGAGTTAATATTTGACTCCCCTTAACCGATATTTTATAAATTAAAAATCTTATATGAATTATAAAAAAGGAGATATTGTCCAAAGCACACGTTACAGAACCCTAGACGAGATAGGCGTTGTTGTAAGGTCATATAACGATAGTGGAAACGTAGATGTATATGTCGTAGAAGGATTTAGTCATGGGGAGCAAGTCTATGATGGACGTCTATATAGTGATTACTGTCTAAAGCCCGTTAAGAATATAGACGATTATAATAAAGAAGAATTAGAAAAAGTTAATGGCGATAGCCACTAAAGTCACTATGAGAAGAACAAAAAAATCAATAGAATATTTAAAAAAAAGAGAAAAAAAAGAGGAAGAGAAAACTAATAACATAGAAGTCTTATCAGGATTATTAGAAGAATATGATATATATAATGAAGGTGTCCTTTTTTATGAAGGTGAATGTCCTCTGCATGGAAAAACTTTATATATAAATATGCTCAATGAAGGAGGACATAATGGGACATCTGCTTGTATGGATTGTCTTAAGAATATAGCCGCACAACATAAAAATATCATTCTAAAAAAGTATTTAGATATAGAAATATGAAAAAAATAAATAATAATAGAGCTTTTATGGGTGATATTATCACCACTAACAACTCATTCAAACCAACAAATAAATCTGATGAACCAATAAATATTGGCAACAACAAATACAGAGGAATGATACTCTATAGAATAGGGGATTATTTTGGTATTCGTTTTGGTGCTGGTCTAGAGTTCACAGACTTTTTGGATGGTAAATTAAGTAAGCCAGTTGGCTGTACACTCAAACGAAATGAGTTTGATGTAGAGACAACCTAAAAAAATATGAAAAAAAAAGAAAAAATTTATGTTGGTAATAAAATAAAAACCAACGCAAAATTCAAACCTATAAATCAAGATGGAACTAGACTTGATTTAAAAGGAGAATCTTTTGAAGGAACAGTAATTGGAAAACGAGGAAAATTTATCTTTATAGATTTTCATCAAGAATTGCCTTTTACACATTACTTAAATGGACTATTATCTAAACCAACAGGTCGTGCCTTATTTTCTAATGAAACCACACCTATTGACTCATGCAAGTCAAAAGATAAACAAAAACAAGATTTCTTTAATCTAATGATTGAATTTAGATATAAAGAACTTGAAAAAATTCCTGGAAAAATAAGAAGTATAGAAGACACAATAAATAATCGAATAGGAAATATCAAAAGTTTATCAAGGGACATAGATTTTCACGAAGACGAAATACAAAAAGAAGAGTTTGAAAGAAAAAAACTTGAAAATAAAAAAATGTTTATATCGTTTAACTCTGACTACATAATGAAACAATACAACAAAATGAAAACAAATCCAAAGGTTGATACAATCAAAATTCTTAATATAAACCAAGATACAAATGTATTATTAACCACCAAAAATTTAACTTATAAAAACCCTAATTCAAAAATACCAAATTATAATTTAGGAGCCTATAAAATATTAATACCGATAGATGCCGATAAAAGGCTAAAAATAATAAATTTTAAAAAACATGTCCAAAAATTTTATTACCACCACCCTTGTATTAATAGAGGGGAAGTATGCCTTGGAAATGCGATGATTTCAGAAGTCACAAAATTAAGAAATTCAGGGAATATTATTAATCTAATTCATTTATTAATCAACTTTTTAGAAGAACCAAATTATAATGACCCACATTTGTCAGAAGAACTATTCTATTGCAACCAAAAAGTAACAATAAAACCTAAAAATGAAGAAGACTGGTTTAACGAAGAATATTGGGACAAATTTGAAAAATGGGATGGAGCAAAATATACTAAAGATACACAAATAATACAACAAAAATTAAGAGAAGAATAATTATATATAGTGGATATCAGCCACTTAAATCGCAAATATTATGAAAATATTAATCGAAAAAGAAGTAGCTATTAAACTAAAAAGCTACACCAAATTTGCCAAAGGAGAAATATCAGGAGTTGGCAAAAGTATCATCAACGAGGATGGTGATATTCAAATCGTAGATATTGCATTATTTGACCAAGAATGTACAGGAGCTCATACGGATATAGATGACAAATCTATGGCAAAATTTATGTATGAAATGCATCAACGCAATGAGCCTCTAGACAATTGGAATGTTTGGTGGCATACACATGCAGACTTTGACGTATATTGGTCACAAACTGACGATGATTGCATTGTCGGACATAAAAATAATAATGAATATCTCGTATCTATTGTAACAAACAAAGCAGGAGATTTATTAGGGAGATTAGATGTCTTCCCTAAAGATAATTCTCCCTTTAAAAAAGAATTTATCCCAGTCAAATATGAATGTGATGTAGAATATCTTATCAACGAAGAAGAGAAAAAAGCCACTGAAGACGCTATTAATCTTTTAAAATTAGAAATAGAAGAATTAGACAAAGGTTTATTATCCAACCCAATAATGGAAAACGAATGCAAAAATGAGGTTGAAGAAAAAGTTAGAGAAAAAGAATATATACAAACAGATATTAATGATTATCCTAAACAATGGAACTATCAAAGTTATGGAAAGAAATCCAAAAAAAAAAGAAGTTATTACGAAAAAGACGAAAATGGGCAAAAAGATTACGAAAATACGCTCGATGATATCTTGCTTGGGCAACCTATTAACAATAACCCTACCGGGAGAGACATTGGAGATAGATTAGACGAAATGGAACATTGCCCTGAATGTCAAAATCCCATAATTTTCTGTGAGTGTGAAGATGCTTTTGAAAAATGGGGCGACAAAATGCAAAAGGAAGGTATAGATGATTATTTATTTAATAAGCAATTTGGTCAAGATGATTACCCCAATGACTTTGACAAAAAAAGTATACGGGAGAATAATCTCTTGCCAATCTTTTATAAAAATGACAAATAGACACGATAGACAAACAGGGATTATCAAAGATGTTGAACTAACTTTTCCAATCCATGTTCTTGGAGCAGGAGGAATTGGGAGTTGGACAGTCCTATTATTAGCAAAGATGGGATGTAGTAATATTATAGTCTACGACAATGATAAAGTTGAAGACCATAATGTCGCATCACAATTCTTTGAAGAAAAACAATTAGGGATGAATAAAGTTGAGGCTTTATCAAAAAATGTTTTAAAACAAACAGGTATAGAAATAGAGCAAACTCCTAATATAAGAGAAGAAGAATATATAACCTCTGGTCTTGTTGTTATTACTATAGACTCTATGACAGAAAGAATAAGACTAGGAGAGATATATAAAGAACATAATATAGATATCATAGATGGTAGAATGGGGGGATTATCCTTTGAAATATATAGTGGGAAATCTAAAGATTATTTAACCACTACAGTCGCACCTGAAGAAGTCAGCCACGACCTTTGCACAGAAAAATCTATTTGTTTTAACTGCGCAGTAATCGGAGGAATGCTTGTCAATCAGGTTAGAATGTATGCTAAAAAGACCCCATTTAAAGGAGAGATAATATATTGTTTTAATAGTCAAACACTATTAAAGAAAATAAAATAATTATGAAAATTGGAGATTTAGTAAAAGTAAAAGATGGAGTAAACGAAAGAAACAAGAGCGAAATACAAATAGATGGAATGATTGGTGCTATTTCCCCTAAAAAATATTGGATATTTAATAATGAATATAATGGTAACAAACCAGGGGGTATCAAGCCTGAGGATTTTAACTATAAATATTCTTGGGCAATCTTAAAATGCAATATCCCTGATAAGTCAATAATAACTTTATTATCAATAGACGATTATAATAAAAAAGAATTAAAAAAAGTATGAAATATTTATTAAAATTTATATGAGTAACAAAAAATTAAATATTATAGCCAAAGAGATTAACAGACATAGCATAGTATTCCTCGGCTACCCCCACAGAAGACACAGGACAATAAAAAAGAAGGCTCATAACAATAAAAAACTATTAACAGATAAAATCATAGATGCGGAGCATCAAGCAATGTTGCAAGAGCCATTTTAGTGGGGGATTTAGCCCCGTGGTGAAGTTTAAATCAAAAAGAGGTAGTTTGCTACCATTAACGATTATTTAATCAAAAAACATATGATAACAATTATATTAGCAATCGCATATTGTGTATTAACCCAGCTATTATTAAAAATAGGAGACGAAACAAAAAATGCACTTTTTAAATTTATTATATTATGGATAGCAAGTGCATTAATGTTCTATCCCGTATATTTAATGATTATTATACATTTAATGGTTATTAATAATTAAAATAAAATATATGACAAATAATGTTCTATAATAAATATCTTTTATTAAAATCTCAAACTGAACACATGCTTGAGGATTGTAGCCACTGAAGTCACAAAAAGTTATCCACAGTTTAGTCACATTTTACCATCTGAAATTTAAAAAAAGATAAAAAAATAAAACATAGAAATAAGTGGTGCCTTTTTACCTTTAATATTAGCATCGTCTGAGGACTTGACAGGATTGGGGCAAATATGCTATACTTAGAGTATAGGGTAAAACTATAATTATTATAAAATAATCACAAGATACCCTTCCTTTTCTAAAAGCCACACAAAATATTTTTTTTGTGTTTGACTTTTAAAAAAGAGACGTGGACATGCAGATGGGAGCGTCATTAAATAATTTGCCATAGATACTCATCCTATCATACCATAAATATACCGCGGGACTCCTAACTTTTTTAGGAGGTGGGGAATATAAAACAAACTCGAAAAGATAAAAAAACTCGGGAGATAAGAGAAAGTAAACATTATGATTTGAAGGTTTAGGCTCTATATGTGTCGATATGTAATGGGGGACTACTATGTAGGTGTTAATAATTTAATAAATTGTATGGATAAACTACTAAGAATAAGAATTACAGAGAAAACAAAAAAGAAAATAGAAAAGATAGCTGAAAAAAGGAAGTTAACACAGATTACGGTTTTAGAGTATTTGTTAAGCAACAGAATAGACTTGAAAGAGTTAAACAAAATAATTATATGATGGGAAATTGTCAAAGATGTTTAGAGAATAATTGGGAATTTATAAAATTAGATGATGGTAATATACAAGGTATTTGTCAGTTTTGTGGATATGAAGTTGAATGGACGCCAAAAGCTAAAACTAAAATGCGAGTAGGTTCTTTATGCAAAAAATGTAAAACACCAGTTATTAAAAAACAAGCAAAATTTAAACCGAGTAAATTAAAAAAATCTTATTATTATACAGCTTATTATTATTGTAAAAATTGTAAAACAATGTATATGTCAGAGGATTTTAAAATAATAAATAACATAAAGAAAAGGAAAGCGATGCGTGATATAATAGAGCGACAAGATATAAATACTATAGACAATAATAATTTATGTCCTATCTGTAAACTTGTGCCAAGCTATACCTCGACAAGAATAGTTAAGGGGGGAGAGGAGAGAACGATTGAATGGTGGGCATGTAAAAAGTGTTCTAAGATAACACCAATCGATGAGTATGTGGAAAAAATGATTAAAGATATCAACAATAAAAAGGCGATAGCCACTAAAGACACAATATGAAAAATTATAAAATACAAGTAATAACAAAGGTTCCAGACATAGAATCCAATGATGGTAATCTATACGATGATACTTTTATAGGATTATGGGATAAAAGTAATGATGAATTATATTTTAGAGCATATCAAGATATGCCAAAGTATAGACATCATACGACGATTAATGTTAAATTGTCAGTATTTATATTAGGGGAAATAATTATTGTAGATGATAAGTTGAGAGAGATAGGCGGGATGGGGAGAAAGGCTGATAAATGGTTTGTTGATTATAAATTATTTGAGATGAAAGATATTAGGAGAGCTATAGATTTGTCAGTTAAAATTAATAATAAAGAAAATGATAAAAAGTATATTTAAAAAATTGCTTGAAGATAAAGAATATATTATCGCTATACTTATTTGTTGCATTTGTGAATTTATTATTTTAAGTATATTATATTTAATATTAAACATATGAGAAAAAAGAAAAAAATGGAAGATGGCATAATAGGTTATCTTACAAAATCAGAAAGATATTATTGTAGGAAAGAAGTAAAGGATGAAGACCTTATGATATTCTATTATACTTTGGAAGGTAAGCGTGTCCCATTAGCCAAGGCTGAATGTTTATCTTGCGGAGAGATAGTGGAAAGTTTGCGATGTGGTGACTTTCAAAAATGTAGTTGCGGAGGAACAGCAGTAGACACAGACCGTTGGCTCCCAGAACGCCATAGATATATTGGGGATAATCTTAAAATGTTATAAGTAAAAATATGAAAAAAGTATATTGTCAAGATTGTAAATATGCTCCAGATAATTTAATGTTTACAGATTATTGTAAATATAAATTAGGAGAAAAGAATCTTGATATGAGGAAATTTAATGTAAATAATTATTGTCCCTTTTATAAAGTTAGTCTTTCAAAAAGATTAATTAATTTTATAGAGAATTTATTAGTTAAATTGAGACATTAGTTTAGAGGGGGTTTTAAGTGCTATTTGGTGTCTAAAAAGGCGAGATGGTGCAAACTACCTCTTTTTGATTTAAACTTCACCACGGGGCTATTAGAGGGCAAATTTAAGCTCCTATGGATAGCTCTAGTACTAGATTATGAGGGTATGGAGGATATAGCCACAGAAGTCGCTATTATTTTTTAAAATTATGATAATTAATTTATAATTTAAATATATGTTTCTATTTGGAATAGCGGTAGGTCTTACCATCGCTTATATAATAAAAAATGATAGTTGTTAAAATAAAATTTCTAATTTTTTAAAAATATATTTTTTTTAAAATTGCCTGTGGATAACTCTATATAGGGGCTAACATTAAAGGACTTGACTTTTATAAATAAGTGTGCTATAATTAAAGTATAGAGTTAAAGAACAAAAACAATGTTAAAAAAACTAACAGAAAAAGAATCAGCTGATAAAATAATAAAGTATATTAAAGATAAAGATAAGCCAACAAGAACAATAGGGCTATTAGCAAAAGCGAAAGGGATAGTTTTTGAAAATAATATACAATTAAATAAGTTTTATAAAAGACATATCCGAGCTGCGAAAGAATTAGATTGCTACTCAACCGAGAAGATAATTAGCACAATGAAATATCTAATAGACCATGTCAATTTCAAATGGGAATTATCTAGTGTATCTAAGTATATAGATGAGAACTTATATAAATTAATCGGTGTAGAGCCAATAATAAAGTTAAAAAATGGAGAACAAATCTATAGTGTTGAACGCATCAAGCAACTTGAAAGAGACGGAAAAGTCTATTACGATACCAAATGGAAAGAAATCCCTTAAGGATAGAATAGCAGATGGGATAAGATGGAGGAAAGCTAAGTTAGCAGTTGGATGGCAAGAGACACCAAATGGTCTAATGCCGATGTTAGAAGTTAAGAGAGCTGGCTTTATACTAGATGAGAACAAGGTTTGGACTATCCCAGCAGAAGAATATATAGCAGATGGGAATGGGACTATAAAGGCAGGAGAGAAATATTGGGGAGCAAGTAGACAATACCTTGAATGGAGACAGACGAGGAGAATAAGAAATTACAGTAAAGTCGAAACTCCGACACCAAGTAAACTTAATTTTAAAGAAAATGAGAAGGAAAAAGCGATGCCAGTTTTTAATAATGGCGAAATCAATATATCGCAAATTCCATTTTAATAAATAATAAAAAAAACGAATGAGCAACGACACTAATTTTATACCAGAAATTACTATCAACAATACAGGAGTTACAAAAGAAGTTGAGATTGATGGTGTGAAACAAGAAGTAGAAGTCCCTGCACAAGAGGGTTTCAACTTAAAAACAAAAGACCTAGAGGGGAATTATAAGAAACAATTCTTTTTAAAAGACCTTCAAGGCATAGTAATCCTAGATAGATATAAAATTCAATCTAAGTATGGGGAAGACCCAGCATATTTTTCTAATGAATTTGAATTTACAGGAAAAAGGAATTATGTCAGGGTTTATTGTCCTAGTAATAAAGAAGTTCTTTATGAAGGACCATATAAAGGAGCAAAAGAACATTTTGCAACAGGAGGACTTAATAAGATGGGTTTACCATTAAAAACATTTGATGTTTACTCGGTATTATATCTTTTAATAGAAGGAGAAGTATTTAGATTCAATTGGAAAATGAATCGAGGTAACGGCTGGTTCTCATATAAAGATGGTTGTAAGATAGATAAAGAGAGCAGAGATGATACTAAAGATTATCGTGGAGCGATTACTAAATTTGGGTTAGAAAGAAAGAAATTTGGGAAGATTGAATTTTGGACTTGTAATTTACAAAACATAGGAGCTAATGATAGAGCTGAAGCAGATAGTGTTGGTAATACATTAGAGGCTACTATGGATGAGAAAGAAGGACAACGAGGAGAAAATAAAACATTACAAGATGCCCCTGGGTTTGGTGGAACACCACAAGAGCCTAAAGAAAATCCTGAAGAAGAAATAGCTGTTGACTCCATACCATTTTAATCCACTAAAGACACTATGAAAAAAGAAAAACTAAAAAAAATAGGAAAGTTCTATTTGTTAGAAGAAAATATCTGCAAACTAAAATGTAGTTGTGGTTGGAATTTAAGAATAGGCGGCTATGACAAAAAAGATTTAAAAAAGATTAAAGATTTTTTAAAAAAAAATTAAATAAAAAAACATATGGGATTATCAAATTTAGTAGCAGATACTATAAGATTGCCACTTAGCGTAGTAGAGGATGTTGGTAATATAGTTAGAGGAGACGAGGTTGATGAAGTAAGAAAAAATTTAGAAGATATAATAGATGATATAACATCATGAAAGAAGTAAAAAAAATAAAAGTTAATATTTCAAGAATTGTTAATATAGGAGGATACGAAAATATCACATATAGTCTAGGAATTGATATAGCTGGCTTTGATTCCAAGCTAGCAACCGAGGTTCAGGAAGCAATAGACTTCGGTAGAGAGTTGTGCTTAGAGGATGTAACTAAATATTATCAGAGGGTTAAAGAAGGACTCTCCAAAGGAGAAGCTCTTCAAGCCACTGTAGACAAGCAATATTTATCTCTTGAGAAAAAACTCAATAGTTCTGAGAATGAACGCCAATTGAGGACGCTGGAAAAAGAAATAGCCAGCATCAAGGATAATGAAATGCAAAAAGTTATGCAGAGGAAATTTAATCTGAAGTTAATATCATTGAAGAATGGGTAGCATAAGTGCGACAAGGTATCGGACATTCAAAGATTGTCCGTTACGGTATAAGTATCAGTATCTTTATAGGCTGATGCAAACGAAAGGTGACCCCTTAGTTATTGGGACACTTTATCACGAAATGTTAGAGTTGTATCACAGCAATAATGAATTAGAGGCGAGAAGGATTATCACAGATAATGAAAAATATTCAGAAATTCTAACACATTTATTTACTAAGTATCTGGCACAGCCAATACTCGGTAATGTGTTAGAAACTGAATATGAATTTCGTGAGTATATACCAGGAGTGGAATATCCACTGTATGGCTTCATCGACAGGATAGATGAAGACAAAGGTGTTGAGTATAAAACAACATCAAAGAGTTGGCAGATGAAAGATACAGATACAATCCAAACGGATATATATCTTTATGTATTGATGAGGAAGTTTGGTCGACCTGTTCCTATAGTTTATTCTATTAATAATAAAAAGACAAAGGTCTTGCCCCAGATTATTACTGTTGAGAAAACAGAGAAAGAAATTTTAATGGTAGAAGATAAAATTAAACAGTATATTGAAGATGTGAAAGTAACAGATTTTAAAGCTACTCCGAGTAATGTCTGTTTTTTCTGCCCATGGGGTAATCGCGGCGATAAGACTTGTATTTATTCTAAATAAAAATAATATAAATATGAATAAACAAATAAAATTTTCTGAAAAAGAAAAAATAATAATTGTTAATGCTTTGAATGATATTAGAGAATATACAACAGAAACAGATAATTTATGTGCCAAAGTTAATGACTGGATTGAAGCAGACAATCCCAATAAATAAAAAAATATGAAAAACAGAAAAAATTATGAACTTTGAAGAACAAAAAAAAGTATTTGATGTAGAGGAGAAAAAAGAAGAAGGACATAAAATTATGGTTAAGGTTGCAGGGATTGTCAATGATGTTGGAAATAATTTTACAACAATGAATGGTGGAGATTTATCAGAGAATCAATCTAAACTTGCAGGCTATAAATTTCATCTTGCAGATTATACTTGTGAGTTGAATAGAAGATATGAATCTTTAGACTTAGAGCTTAAACATATACGAGCTACAGAATGGGATAGAATTGCTGAAGAGATTAAATCTAAGGAGGGCAAGGTTAAAAATAAAGAGCAAATAGAAAATGTATTGATTGGTCTAACTTCTAAAATCCGAAGTGAAAAGATACTTTATGAGACATTATATTATAAATATAAATTGAAGATATCTTCTATTGATAGTATTATAATGGCTATTAGCCAAAGGATTAAAGAACTCCAAAAACAATTAGAACAACAAATATGACAAAGAATAAAATGAGTCCATATTTAAGTAAAATATTAAAGGAGATGTGTAGGAGGGTTCGCACTAACTTTGATAGTATCAATTTTAAAAAAAGGGATTGGTATTTAAAAAAGGAATGGACAATAAAAGAAGAAGAAAAATTTAATAAATGGCTTGTAAAATATTTATCAAAAAATATTAAAGCGAGACAAGAGTTAATGACAATACCGTCTAAAAGTAAAATCTTCTTGCAAAAATTTGTAGAGACTTTTTCTTTCAGCTATGGTTGGAAAATAAAATGAATAAAGTAATAATTTTGAAAGGATTAACTACAGTAGATAAAACTATTTATGTTAAGAAAAAGATTAAAAAAGGTTATAAATATATAGATAGGAATATTTTAAGTGGAATGCTTGATAATAGAAAAAAAAGCTGGAAGAAGGAAAACCTGATAGCAGAGATGCAGGATATGTTAATTGATTTATCTTTAATCCATGGTTATAATGTTGTCGTTAATGGTAGCGATTTAACAATTAAACATTTTGAACAGATAGCTATGATAGCAGATATTAATAAAGCTGAGCTAGAAGTAAAAAGGTATAGCGAGCCACAGAAGTCGCAATAATTTATAGGCATAATACAGAGCAGTCACATAATAAGTTGAAAAACAGGGCTAGTGTATGCACCTGGGATATGAAGAATATCCCCCCAACGGACAAGTGTTTGAGGGAGTTCGGGCAGTTGTTTACCCAATTTATTTTCAAATAACAAATTATACTGTGTTAAAAAATAAAACTACTGTTGATGGGTAATATCTTGAGGATAAACATTAGGTAGTGGTTGGACTTAGTAAAGCTATTTTGATTGAAGAATCGGATAGTGGACTTTGAAAGACGCTATATAATGGGTTACCTCCTGCTCTGTGTTATGCCTATAAATTATAAAAAAGATTTTTTAAAAGAACATGATTATATTCGTTGTGAGATGTGCGGTCTTTCAAAAGGCTTTAGTTTTGAAGTTCATCATATAGTGTATAAATCTGAGCTTGGCAAGAGCCAAGATATAAATAATAAAAAAAACTTGATATTATTATGTAGGAAATGTCATGACTTATTACATGCAAAAAAGAATAGAAGAAATCCTCTTATAGTCGTGCGAGGATTGAACAAATTATATAATAGAAATTTTATAAATTAAAAAAAAGTATTATGAGAAAAGCAATAAAACCAGATTTTTATGAATACAATGATGGGGACACTAATTTTTATACAACAGATAAAAAATTAGCGGTTATAGTATTTAAATATGCTAAAGGCTTAATAAACGGCACCTTTGACTATCTTAAAGAAGAAGCTATGGATGATTTAACATCTCAAATAGCTAAACTTAAAAAAGAGATTAAAGAGGAGAATGGTAAATAGTATCATCCATGACGATTGTTTGAAGGTAATGGCTGAAATGGAGGATGAGTCAATCAATCTTTGTCTTTCTGACCCTCCATATGGCATTGATTTAGCTCCTAATAGAAATACTTCTAAGTTTTACAAGACTAAAATTAAAAACGATGAGGGGCTTGAATGGGTGCCTGAGTTTTTTAAACAGTTGTATAGGATAACCAAAAATGTATCATATATATTTTGTGGTTGGTCGACTGTTGATGTATTTATGAAAGGGGCTAGAGATGCTGGGTTTAAGCATAAGAATACAATTGTTTGGGACAAAGGACAATTTGGGATGGGCTGGAATTATAGACCACAGTATGAATTAGTATTATTACTTGTCAAGGATAATTTTAAAACAAAAGTCCATAATTTGGCTAACATTATAAAAGTTCAAAAGATACATCACACTAAGCTAAATCATGTGGCAGAAAAACCAAAAGACCTATTGAAGATATTTATAGAGCAATCGACAGAAGAAGGGGATATAGTTTTTGACCCATTCTGCGGAAGTTCTAGCACATTGATAGCAGCGAAAGAACTTAATAGAAAATATATAGGGATAGAGTTAGATAAAGAACATTATGAGAATAGTGTCAAGAGATTAAAAGATGTAACTTAAAAATAAATTAAAACAAATGCCAACAAAAAAAGGAACAAAAAATTCAAATATGGCTAGGATGGGTAAATCGAATGGAAGATTCAAGGGTGGTAAAAGCTCTGACTATCGTCGTCGTATTACTAATGCTAAGCCAGGAGAATTAGTTCACCACAAGAACAAAAATAAAGGAGACAATAAAAAATCTAATTTTGAAGTTTTAAAACCAGGGCTTGCTAAAACATCTAAAGGTGTTAAAAAAGTTACAGCGGTGGGGAAACATAATTTGCTCCACGATAGAATGAATGAAGGAAAATCGAGAAAGAAAAGAAAATAATTATTAGCTAAAATAAAAACAAGATGAAAGAATATACAGATAGTGGTTGTATCGCAATCGTTGGTGCAGCCTTTAGAAAATGTCTAAGTAAGACCAAAAGCAAAAAAGAGATTAAACAAAGAATTAACTTTGTTGATAAGGGTGTTATGTTCGCTTTATGGTGTACAGCAACAGACCAAAATAAAAAGAGATTGAGAAACTTTGTATTAGTTAGAAATCATAAATTTTTAAAAGAATTATAATATGGGAAGTTTTCTTATGGATACAACTGCCTATGATAATTGGGGGGACACAACTTCGCCTCCTTTGGTGGAGGCTCCTACACTCGCTGATAGTAATGACCGAGAGGAAATAAGAGTGTTTTCTACAAACTCAAATCATGGTTGGGAGTTATTTTATAATGAGGGGACAACCTTTCCCCCTTCTCTCGCTAGCCAGCAGATGGTGGATAACCCCGCTATAAGCCAAGTTGATGCTTGGAGACACGCTTGTAGAGCTTTTACAGGAGACTTTGGGCTTGTTTTCCCCCCTGTTTCTAACGGAGGCGAGAGAGATAAGAATGAGTTTCCTACAATAGAGCCTAACTTAACTATAAAAGATATTCTATTAACAGCAGGGATTACACAAATTCCTTATTTTATAAAAAAATATATAAAAGAAAGGCGTTATAGTCCTCTTGATGAATATAACCTAAAATGTCTAGAACAAGTAAAATAGTAGCACCATTATTTATATATTTACCGAGGAAAACTAAACCTGATAAAAAGATAATTATTAACCTCAACAATTATCGT